>Ga0255133_1000227_pt1 | contig 16249 bp, 14 predicted proteins | sample Law_Law_RepB_8d_FD_188553 | JGI IMG/M metagenome (GOLD analysis project Ga0255133, IMG submission 188553) | Freshwater microbial communities from St. Lawrence River, New York, United States - Law_Law_RepB_8d | ecosystem: Environmental > Aquatic > Freshwater > River | place: USA: New York... | reverse complement strand
AGAGCGTAGAGCCTGTGCATGAAAACCCCTTCGGTGAAGTTGGGAAAAGGCAGGTAACAGGGCGATGGTTGGGCAGGCGGTGTTATTCTATTCAGATCGGGCCAAAATTGAACCTGCCCCCGTAGTCGAGCACAGGTTTTGGGTTAGAGGTCCTCTCATTCAACAGGAATCCGCGCAGCGTGAGAACCGCGCTGTGCGGCAAAGGGGGCAATTGTTCGATGATCTCCTGCCAAGGATTAAATCGGGGTTGGCGCGATACCTTCGCACGCGACGTTTTTCTGTGAATTGAGGGTATGAAGCCTGTTTCAAACGAGCGTTTTGGGGCCGAAAGACGTTACACTGATGGAGATGTTGTGAATTCCGCTCATGAATCCTGTGTAACACAGAACCTGAGGGTTGCTTTATGAACGCTATTTCCAAAATAAACGTTTCGGTATTTTCCGCTACCATCCGGCCGAGCATTTTTCTCGCGACGTTTTTCTCGTTTTACATGTGTGGCTCGGCAGATGTTGTGCCGGGCGCTGTGCCGAAAGACTGGCCAGCTAATCAGCTAAAACACCAAATCGTTGTCCGCCACGAAAGCACAGACAAGAAGCAGGCCGCGATGATTCTTGCTGCTGAGACAACGATACCGTCGAAAGAAGCCGTGCAACAAGCCCTCAGCACCCTCGACCGCAACGATCCGCTGAGCTTGGCCAAACCGAAAGAAACCAATGGTGACATTGATTGGTGGTATAAGCAGGCACTCGGTATCCGCATTCCCTGCGCGATCACCAAAGACGCTGTGAAATATTATTCTGATTTGGTTGAAAAATACGGCAAGCAGGGTTTCAAGCGCTTTATCGAGCCTTCCAGTCGTCTCGATTACCATGCTACTGTCATGTTTCACAAGGAGTTTACGTTAGATGGCAAATCTTTCAAAAATGTGCATGTAGTTACCCTTAAACTGACATTTTCCCAAAACTTTGCAGCCACCGGGACAGAGGGAATGCATTTTGAAAAAAAACGTATTGTAGTTCTGGATAATGATGGCAAAGTTCTTCAAGTCTTTGGTGACGGTTCGACCGAGGTGCCGATTCTGGCAATCTGACTGGTTTGAAACTGAGGCGCTTGACGCGAGAAGCGCATCTACCCATCATCAAGACATATGCTGCTTCAACCCTTATCTTCTTTGCCTTGGAAACACCAATGAGTACACGTTTCCTGTCCCCCTGCTTGTCACTGCTGGCAGCGACAATTCTGATTACTGCCAATGCTTCGGCCTCAGAAAAAACCAACACTGGTTCGAAGCAGGTCCTGCCCAGACCCGATGGCAATCTGGCAGATATGACCAAACCTGTTCAGGTTTTCATCTTGCTGGGCCAGTCGAACATGGTTGGCCTCGGCAAGATTGCAGGCGGCAAGGGTTCGCTGGAGGATGCAGTAAGGAATCAAAAGAAATTCCAGTATCTTACGGATGATACTGGGGTTTGGATTGTGCGGAAGGATGTTCGATTTGTACGCATGATGCAAGGCCGAGGACTGATGAATAATGATTGGATGACTATCAAGACCGGCACCATCGGCCCTGAAATCGGTATCGGACATACCCTAGGGAATGCCATAGATGCACCAGTCATGATATTGAAGTCCTGCATCGGGAACCGCAGTCTTGGTTGGGATCTATTGCCGCCAGGAAGTGAACGCTATGAATTCGGAGGCCGAGTCTATCCCGCCTACAAGGAACGACCGGATTCTTGGGCCGCAGACCCTGCCAAAGGCAAAGCGACGGAACCGCCTCAGTGGCTGGATAAAAATGGCAAACCAATCCAATGGTATGCAGGCAAACAGTACGACGACGACACTGCCGATGCCAAGAAGGTACTGGCGGACATAGGCACCTATTACCCGGGCGCGACGAAGTTCGAGGTCTCGGGTTTCTTTTTTTGGCAGGGTGAAAAAGATGGTGGAAGCGCTTCCCACGCCAGCAAGTATGAGCAGAATCTGGTCGCCTTCATCAAGGTATTGCGCAAGGATTTCAACGCCCCCAACGCGAAGTTCGTTTTGGCCACGCTGGGGGAGGCAACAAAAGGAAGTGGCGGTAATGGTGGAAAGATCCTTGATGCCCAACTCGCCGTGGATGGAAGAACCAGCAAGTATCCGGAGTTCAAGGGTAATGTCGCCACGGTATATTCCAATCCACTTTCCTTGGGTGGAAGCGGAAACAGCCACTATAACGGCAACGCTGAAACGTACATGAATGTGGGTGAAGCCATGGGACAGGCAATGGCAGTACTTTTGAAGGAAACGAAATAGCAAGCAATCCCAGACCTTGCTTTCGCGTTGTTGAAAACACCGCTACGCATGGTTCACACCATGCGGGTTTTCGAAGTTTGTATAAAAACCGCAACTGGGTATTAAAAGCAGTTTCCTATGGCCTCGAGACGTTGCCGCGTAGTCTTGATGCGGCAAAGAAGGATGACCGACCATGAGGTATTTTCCCATATTTCTGGTTCTTTGGCACCTGATCACCAGCACAGCCTTATCTGCTAGCGATCGGACATTTTTTGAGAAGGCTCTCAGCGAAGCTGAGTTGCGGCTGAAATCCATTTACGAAAAACGGGAATTTGCACCCGCACCTTTTAACGGCAAATGGCTTGCGGACAGTTCCGGCTATTTGATTCTGGAGCCTTCCAAATCTGGCCTAGAAACGGAAGTTGTGAAGTATGACGCGAAGAATGGGGATCGGACCATACTCATCCGCGCGAACCAACTTGTTGCGCCTGGAACCAAGGAACGGCTATTCGTTCAACGGTTCTTCCAGACGCCACTCGCCAACATAATTTACCTGCAAACAAGAACCGGAAACTGGCTATTGAACTCGGACAGTGGTGATCTTAAATTGCTTCCTCATGATTTGCCACAGATTCCGACAGCGAACGCGTTTTCTCCGAATGGGAATCGCATTTTGTTTCGTCGTGGTCGTAATCTTTTCGTATTCGATTTAGCAAGTAAACGCACAACACAGTTGACCATGGATCAAGATGGCAGCCAGCTAGACAACGGCAGCGAGATGACTTGGAGCCCCGATGGTGGCCGGATCGCGTATCTCCAATCGGATTCATCAAAAGTTCGACTTCGGCCTTTTATTCACCCGACCGACCCGACTTACCCTGAAGTAACAATGCAACACTTTGCCCGCGTCGGCACGCCAATTCCCGCACTTCGGGTTGGAGTTGTCGATTGCGATGGCGGACCCACGCGGTGGATCAAGCTGCCTGCTGACCCAGGCACGTTTTACATCAATGACGTCAGTTGGGCCGGGAATGCGAAAGAAATTCTGATCGAAATGCTTAGTCGTTCGCGCGACAATCGCAAGTTCCTGCTCGCCAATGTCGAGACTGGGGAAATCGTAACTGCGTACGAGGAAACCGATCCCGCGTGGGTCGACGCCAGCTATGCCGCCAATGCAGGACTCGAATGGATTATCAATGGTAATGGGTTTCTTCTGCTCAGCGAGCGAGATGGTTGGCGACAAGCATATCTATTATCGCGGGATGGTAAAAAGCGAACGCTTCTCACACAAGATAAATCCGACATCATTATGCGTGGACCAGTCGATGAGCCGGGTGGCTGGTTTTACTACATTGCTTCACCAAACAATGCAACCCAACGCTATCTGCATCGCATCCGACTGGATGGGAAAAGCCAGTCCGAGCAGGTGACTCCCACGGATCAACCTGGCACCCACAGCTATGAATTTTCACCAGATCGAAAGTGGGCATTTCATACCTATTCCTCGTTTGATAAGCCACCGGTTGTGGACTTGGTCCGTATTTCCGATCATCGGTCGATGCGTGTTCTGGAAGCCAATCAAGAAGTTGCCAAACGTGCCCGCCCTCTGATTTACAAACCAACGGAGTTCTTGAAACTAGACATTGGAAACGGTGTGGTCATGGATGCATGGATGATCAAACCGCGCGACTTCAATGATAAAAAGAAATATCCTGTCTTCATTTTTGTGTACGGCGAACCACATGGCCAAACAGTTCTCGACGATTGGGCCGGCGGCCAGAATCACTCGATGTTCCACCGGATGATCGCCGACCTTGGTTACCTTGTCGTATCGATCGATAATCGTGGTACACCCGCTCCCAAGGGCGCAGCATGGCGACGTGCTGTTTATGGTAGCCTCGGACCGCTTTCGACAGAGGAACAAGCCGCGGGTATCAAAGAATTGGGCCGCATGCGATCGTATGTTGATTTGTCACGCGTGGGAATCTGGGGTTGGAGCGGTGGAGGCTCGAACACCTTGAATGCGATGTTCCGCAAACCTGATGTTTATCAGCTCGGTATCGCAGTCGCACCAAAGCCTCGTCCGGAATTGTACAATGCATGGTTCCAGGAAATCTTCATGCGAACTCCCGATGTGAACCCGGAAGGCTATCGCAAAGCGGCAGCCATCAACTTTGCCGAAGGATTGAAAGGCAATTTGTTGATCGTTCACGGAACCGGCGAAACCAACACACACCTTCAAATCACAGAAAGCCTCGTGGATCGGCTGATTGAATTGGGTAAGCGATTCGACTACATGGCTTACCCCAACCGCGATCATGGCTTGCGTGAAGGTAAGGGTACAGCGGTTCACCTTCGAATGCTCATGACGCGATATTTAATTGAACACCTATCCCCTGGTCCTCGGTGATCCAGTTCCGCTGCCTGACAGCACAGGCAGCGGAGCTGGACGATGAGTGTGCGTGCTTCACACTGAACATCACACATGATGTGATGCCTTCAGGCGTCGGGTTCCTCATTGTCGAACAAGGTGCGCTTCTGGGGGGCGGGTGGCTTGCGCTTGCGGGTTCGAAACCCATAATTTGTCAATAAACTGTGCAAGCTGAAAACCACGGGTCGGTTTGTGTTGGCGTCACATCATTGCGCCAATTCATGTTTTTGCCAGATCGATCAAGGAAAAAGCGAGCTGCGCTAGTTGGTGGTTACCGTCGGCTGCAGCCGTATTTTTGCCACCTTGGTGGTGTTTCCTTCAGGCGCAATTTCCAGCAAGTGGGCGTGGTGTGTGAACATGATCACCTGCGTCTTTTGCCCCAGTTCCATCAAGATTTCCATGGCTGCTTTGGCGCGGTTGTCGTCAAAACTCACGAGGACATCGTCCAGAATAATGGGCATGGGATCTTGGTTGATTTCGCGCATTTGGTCAACGCGCGCCTCGATTCCTGCCAGACGCAATGACAACCAAAGCTGATCGGCTGTGCCTTCACTCAACCCGGTGGCATCGGTGCTTTTGAATTCAATCAATTGGTCGTGCTGGTTGTCTCGTGTGGTTTTTAGAATCATTTTGTCGGCTTCATAATCCACACCCAACGATTGATAACGATTTTGAGTCATGCGTTTGAAAAATTGAATGGCGCGACCGATGGGCTTGTCGCCGCAATCGCGTTCCATGCGTTTGATGGCTTCCTTCAGGCAGAGCTCGGCAAGGCGTATCGACTTCCATTCCGTGACCTGCTCCTCAAGCTTGGCGCGCAGATCCTCGAGCTTTTGCCTGGCTTCGGCGGCTTCCGTGTTGACGGCCAGTGCCCCCAGATCGCGTGTCATATTGGTGAACCGGTCGCGTTTTTCCTGATGTTCTAGTCGCATCGAGTCGATGCGCCGCTTCAGTTCGTCGGCCTCTGCCGCCAGTTGTGCCGAATCTCTGCCAGCCAATTCAACTTCGTAGGCGGGCACATCCATGGCCATCTGCTTGATCAAAGCCTGCTTGTCTGAAGCGATATCATTTTTAAGTCTTCGTTTTTGCTCGGATCGATCGATCACGGTGGCCACTTCGTGGTGATTCGCGCAACCAGCTTGCTCCATCAACTGGTTCAAAACCTCCTCGGTCCGTTTGAGGGTGTCGTTTTGGGAGGCGATTTCCAATTCTTTTGCCGCGATATTCTTTTTAAGCGTGCTGATGGACTGCGAATTGCTGTTTTCTGTCTCAGCCAATTCCTGCAACCGCTGAAGACCGTTATCCCATGTGGTTTCAGTGCACGGGGGGATGGAGCTGTCGGTGACCGCGATCAATTCATTGAGCTTGGAAAGGAAATTATCGCGTTCGGTACTCATGTCTTGGACGCGCTTGTCATAAGCTAATCGTTGCTTATGTGCTTGTATTGCCGCGGTCAAAGCATCCGCGAATACTTTCGACCTGCCGGGCGGGATGGTTCCAAGATTCCGAATGGCTTCAGCCCACTGTTGTTCAACCGCGACAAGATCATCGTTATTTCTTTTCAGGTCTCGATCCGTCACGTCAACGTTATTTTTGACGGTCGCCAATTTATCCGCGAGAGATTTCAGATTTGCAGTCCGGTCGTTCTGCTTCTGGATGCGCGCATTGGCTTGGGCACATAGCGTGGCAAGATTGCCGGTGTTTCCGCAAATTCGCGAGAGATTACCAATAAATTCATCGCGTCTTGACCGCATGGTTTCATATTTAGACATGTTGATTTTGATCGCCGCCAGTTCTCTCTTCAGATTTTTGGCGTCACGCATCCACTGCTGAAGACTTTTGGCTTCATGAACGCATTCTGGCCCGGCGTTCCAAGCGGCCCAGCGGTGCTCGAGGTCTTTGCGCAGATTCGCCTTCACTGAATTTTGAGATTCAATAAGCGCTGTCAGGCGACTAGCTTCGATCTTACTATTCTCAAGCTGCGCCTGCGTGGCGCGGATATTAGATGTGAGATCCGCTTGGGCCAGCAGCATTTCCGCTTGGGAATCGGCAAGTTTGATCAGCCCCGTCAACGCTTCTTCCAGCGAATGGGCGCCTCCGGCGCGGGCGGTGAATTCCGCGACGGTTTCGGGGGCGACCTGTTCCCCCGAGAGTCGCCTGCGAATCAATCCCCAAACGTCGTCTCGCTGCTGGCGCGTTCGGTCGTATTCTTCCCTGCCTCCGCCGGAAGAAATCTGCGACCTCAAGTTGCGCAATTCATTCTCGTGACCGATGATGGCTTTCTGGTTGTCAGCCACATTGCCAGACAGGGTCCGCAACTGGTCATCGCAGGTGGTCCAGGCTTTTGTAAGCGGGGTGATTTCATCATCGGGAGGAATGCGCAATCGTTCGATGGCATCAATATCGGCAAGAGACGGCACCATGGTCTGGGCAGCGCCTAGAAGTGCCCTCAGGGCGGTGTCGATGTTGTCTTTGGCGTCTTCCAGTATTGTATCGCTGATTCCCGATTCCCTTAATCCTTCCAGGCATCCATTCAACTCATGGAGTTCCTCGGGTGCCGGTGCCGAGTCTAGATCTTGCTGCGCCTTTTTAAAGTCATGAATGGCATCACTATTTTGTCGTTGGGCTTTGTCGCGTAGTAGAACAATTTGAGCCCATTTCGTCGCGATGTCGGAGATTCTTCTGCAGGCGGATTCTGTGGGAAATTGGTCCGTGGCGGTTTCAGACTGATGATTCGGCAGCCACTCTTGAACAAATTCCGAAATGGTTTTTGCCTCATTACTGGAATTAGCGACCATTCCGGGGAGATCTCTCAGCGCGTTCACCATGGAGGCTCTACTGCCATAGAGGTCTTTGATTCTTAACGTGACAGCGCGCGAAAGAGTGGGAACCGGAATAGCCTCCAGTTTGGTTTTGTCCACATTCAGGGAGCGTGTTCCGCTCTCCACCGCTGTTTTCGCTTTTACATAATCCGTGTGGTTGTTCCGCCAATCGTCACGGAATTGTGAAGGCAAATCAGGCGTTGAATTATAATCACAAAATTCGTTTTGCCTCGCTGTCAGTGTGGCGTACAAACCCATGCCTCCCAGAAGATTCCTCAGGCGAAGGTGGTTTTTCTCATGGATTTCCAGAGCGTCGCTCGAATCCTTCAGCTCATTTTTGAGTTGTTCGAGTGATTTAAGAGATTCTGCCTTGTTGGCGCGATCATGGTCGTGACGGGAGATGGCGACACGCGCGCCCTCGATGGCTTTGATGGAATCAATGATTTCGCCTCTTTTCATATTAGTTGGGGCGTATACATTTTTCAATTCCGCCAGCCTTGTCCGAATGGAGGAGGCGGATGTCAGTCCTGTCATGGCGTCAAATAACAGGGAACGCAAGTCGGAGTCTCCCTTGAACAGCTCCGCCGCTCCCTCGCGCAATCCGTGTTGATTGATGGCGAAAAGCTTGAGGAATTTCTCTTTGTCCAGTCCTTTAGGAAAGAGTTCCGATTCGGTTGTGCCTATCAGACTGTTCCTGCCACGTTTTCGTGTGACATTTTCGTAGGGCCTGCCTGTGACACCTTTAATGGAACCATGAACGGCATGGTTTTTAAAATCGTGCTTGAAATCATCGCCACTTTTCAGGTCGAATCCAAACATAAAACCCAGCATCTGCTTGAGCGCTGATGTTTTTCCGGCCTCGTTCGGGCCTTCGACGATGGCTAGTTTCGCCTCTTCTGGAAATTCGAGAATGGTATTATCAAACGGGCCGATAGTTTTGAAATTAATTGAGTTGAAACGCATGACAAGTCCTCAGCAGTGATTGGATTGGGTGGTGGAATGTCGAATGACTAGTCTTGAGATTTACCCTGAAGAACTTGAATGACGGAATCGAGGTTATCAATGTTATTGATCAGCGCGTCAACTTCCGCCTCATTGGTGATGATCCGCTCTAATTTTTTTGTCAAGGCCATGATATCCTCGTCATCTTTGAGCGTGTTTTTTAGAAGCTCCGGATTGGCTTTCCAATCAGCGATGATCTCAGCAAACAGATCCTCCTCATTGGCCAACAGACCCGCCGCCGAGGACGCGGTTGCGCATTCGATTTTGATTTTTTCTAATACCGCAGATTTGCCTAGACCTGCAAGCCTTTGTCGTACTTCCTGCCGCAGGAGTGCGCCGGGAGGCAGAACAGTCGAGGCGTCGGCATTACCGGTGAACCGAATTCGAATGGCGTTGGCGTTAGCCCACGGCAGGTGTTTAACGGAATCGCGCAGTTTATCGCCCCAATGGTCGATAGAATCGACTCCAGTCAAATCGACCTCTACCTCATGGAAGCGCACCTCGTCCAAATCGACAAATTGAGCGGAGGCATTGAGCGTGGAATCGACCCGGACAATGGCGCAACCCCTTGGCCCTGTTTCACGCACCGATCGGCCTTGAATGTTACCGGGGTAGACAATCCAGGGTGATCCGCCACGAATGATTTCACGTTTGTGAATGTGGCCCAGCGCCCAGTAGTGATAACCTTTCCCGACAAGTTCATCTACCGATGTTGGGGCATATCTGTCGTGGGTGGCGTCCAGGCCGGCAAGTGAGGTGTGCAGGATGCCGATATTGAAATGATTTTCCACGGCGGCCGGGTAGCCGCGCACCAGATTCTCTTGGGTGGCCCGTTCCTTGAAACTTTGGCCATGAATGGCGACTGGAATGCCTGGAACAATGAGTGTTGTCGGCTGATCCCCTGCCAGTTCGAAGACGTTGACGGGCCAGATCATTCCGGTGCCAGCGGTATTCAGGGCGTCGTGGTTGCCTCGAATCAGATAGACGGGAATGGTTTGGGCTAACACTCCGAGTTCGTTGAGCAGGAATTGGATGGTTCCGTGGTCGCGAATGGCGCCATCGAGAATGTCACCTGAAATGACCATGAACTGAACTTTTTCCGAGCGTGCCAGATCGAGCATGCGCTTGAACGCTTTGCGGCTAGCGGTGGCGACAGTCTTGGCGATGTCCTCGCCAAGACTTGTCAGCCCCGCGAGAGGGCTATCCATGTGCAGGTCCGCGGCGTGAAGGAATTTGAACATGAATTGAACCTTCCGTAATGGCTTTGCTCGATGTCAGTATATGAAAATGATCCTCACTACAAAGATCTATGCCGGATCCGGATTTGTGATTCGCATCAGCACTCTGAAACCACAATTGTATCCACTCCCATAAAACGCGCGTGTGTTGCTGCTTGCCGCGCGGCATTCAATGGCTGGCATTCTCCAGCATCCGCCTTTGCGCACATAATAAGTGGTATCGATTTCCATGGCGGGGTCATCGGCGCACCATTCCATCACGTTGCCATGCATATCGTAAATGCCCCAATCGTTCGGGGGATAGGAACCAACGGGCGTGGTGCCAACAACATAGGGCCCCTTTGATTTGGTGCCGTACGGTTTCTTGCCGTTACAGTTGGCTTGGGTACCGTCGCAGGTGTCGCCGAAGTGGAAGGGGGTGGTTGTTCCCGCCCGGCAGGCGTATTCCCATTCAACGGGCATAGGAACCGAGAATGTTTGCTTGAATTTTCTGCTGATTCTTCTGGAAAACTGACGCGTACCCCTCCAGCGAATGCTTTCTACTGGTCGTGTGGCTCCGATGAATTTACTGGGATCGGTCTTATTAACGGCCAGCCACTGTTCTTGAGTCGTCGGATATTTCGCCATGAGGAACGGTTTTGCTATGAGCTCTAGATCAGGGTCCAAACTGATGCCCTTTTCCAGTCGACGTTTAAGCCTGTCGGGTTCACTTTCAACCTCGGCACGGCTGTAGCCCCTCAAAAAGGTTCCTGCTGGCACAGGCATCATTTCCAGCCAAACGCCGCGATTTAGTTCAAAGCTGTCGGGGGCCAGTAACCAAGCCCGCACTACCGGATCGTGGTTCTCCTCCTGACAGCCATGAAACCAACCGTGGATTGCTCCGACAAATGGTGATAATCGTTGCGTATCAGCTGGTGCCAGACGTTGGATGGTGTTTGCGCCAAAACTTGAGCGCAATACCTGCGAAAGAATTCTACCGTCGTTTCCGCCATATTGTTCAAGCCAATCAGCCAGTATTTGCCGGGGAACAGCATCATGTCGGTTAGCCCGTGCTTTTTTCAAAAGCTTCAGCGCTGTTTCTTCGGTGCAGAAAGAGGGTAAAGCCATAGTCTTTTTCCATGGTGGATTGCTTTCTGTTTATTCGTCAATTGGTCGCGATAGTTCAGCATATTGCAGGCAATTTATTTTCTTCCAACTGCCATGATCCGGCTTGAAGTTGGTTAGTACAAACAGTGAGTCGTTCAGGCTGGTTTGGTGAAAACCCGACCGCTGTTGTCCGGACACTGGGTCTGGAGCCTGGATTTGACATCAAGTACGGAGCCACCATGACCAGCGAGTTCAAGTCTCACGCCATGCCCTTCTCCAATGCCCTGACCATCATCAACAACCAGACGAGCCTTGCCCAAGATTACAGGTTTTCAGTTGAGCAGAATCTGCCCGGGGCTTGTACTCTTTCTGATCAACTTGTCATTACGCTTAACAACGATGTGAATATGTCTCGAATGACCCCAATGGCCGTGCTTGCCTACCATGCCATAAAAGGCGTTGGGCGATGGGATGATTCGATCGAGGATGCGCGGGAGGTGGCCAACACGGTTTTGTTCCAATTCATTCAAAATCCGTTCAAGTGGAATGGTGCCGAACCTCTGGGATATTTCTTTGTCCGATCCGTCGATTGGCGCGGCAAAGACCTTATTCGTAAAAACCACCGGCATCATGATGGCCGAATTCAGAATTGGCATAACAATGAGGATGGGGCGGATGAAAACGAACCAACTGCGAATATTCAGGCACCTTGTAGCCTTACGGAGCATGATTACGAGACGATGAGGCGATGCGTTTACGATCTGGTGGCAACGTTTCCCGACTCCCAAAAACTGATCGCGACGGAACTCATTTTGAAGGTCGACGGAATGACAGGTGTTGAATTGGCAGCGGTTTTGAATGTTGCTCCGGGAACCGTCTCAGGCCAACTGAAGAAGCTCAGAACCAAGATTGCGGACTATATTCGTGAACTCGAGCTGGGCATTTCCGCCTGATTGTCCTGATTTGTATTTTCACAATCTGCCTGAACTCTTTTATGCAGACGCATCGTCATATAATTGCGAAGCACCGTCTGCATTTAACGGTTCAGGCAGAGCGGAAAGCAACGGCGACTGCATGTGTTGCAAGGCAGGTCCCGTGGCAATCAGATTGCGCGCATTGATGTCCCTTTTATAATCTGGTTGGCTTGTAATATCGGCCAGAAACATCGGTTCCAACTGGGTTTGGCATTCCAGAGCTTTGCGTAAATCGTCGCGTATGAAATCGATAGCCTGGGGTGGATAGATTACCACAAGGTTTCCACGGGATTTTGCCACTTCATTGGATAGGTGCTGCTGATTGGTGCCCTTGATCCTGTAGCAGGTGGCTCCGCTTGGTTGGTTGAATTCCGCAAGGGATGACTCATTCAGCTTGTTGGCCTGATTGAATGGCATCGATTCCTCAAAATAATGCACGTACCCGGGGCCTACCTTGATCACGGCATCGAATCGTTCATCAGGGTGGCAATAGTAGATTCCATCATTTGTACTCACCATTTTTGCAAGATCGGCCAGTTCCGTGACTGTCAGTGTGCTTTTTACTGTGCTGACAACTGGTTGAGACATGCGATCGAATTTGTATGACCTGATGGCGTAGCCTGCTGTCCCTGCTAGGCCTCTGTTATTTGACTCCAATTGCAAATGGTTTTCTTTGCATCCTGGCACGCACATGAGGTACATGGCGCCATTTTTAATGGCAAGGACCGCACAAATAATGTCACATACCACCTTGCTGCAAGCACCTTTGTTGTTGGCGTAATCAAATTCAAATTTCATACCAGACATATAAGCACAGTTTGCTTGCTCGTAGATGTCGTTGACGGATTGTGTCAGTTCGTCGCTGTCGCGGGCGATCGAATAACCGTCGCGTTTGACTTGAAGAAACCGACAAGGAACCCGCTTGGTGACTTCGTCTTCAAGGATGAAGGGATTGGTGGGGACGGGATTGGCCCCTTTTCGAGCACCAAACTGACGTGTCAGGGCGTCCAACCCTTCTGTCGCATCAAAAATATTGGGAAGTCTCAGCTTGCCCGCGATATCGCGCAGAAACAGCAATCGCCAGAGCGTCATTCTTCCGGTTTTAAAGGGCAGACCAATTTCCTTGAATGGTTCGGTAACCGAGTAGAGCAATGTTTTCCCGGCCGCTGTTTCCTTGTTGCCGGAAACAGCTTCCATTTTTCCTGTTTCCTCAGAAGCCACAAAGTATTGATTGGTATTTTTGCAGTATGCCTGAATGTTGCAAAATCCATAATTCGATTGGTGCAGGGCAATGTCGCTAATGCTTGTTTTCAGCCAGGTTTTGAATGCCGTCAGGCTCCAGCTTTCCCGGTCTCTGTCGTGTCCGAAAATCTGATCGAGGTTGTTGAACAAGTCGGAACCTTTTGGCCAATCTGCGGCATTTTTAGATGCAAAGGTACTGAGGTATTTCAGAAGGTTGACCCGGTCTGCTCCACCGGTGTGCGATGGAGTGTTTCTGGCCGGGCGGGATTCTATCGGTTTGGATTTCTTCGTGGTGTTTTTGTTCTTATCTGCTTTTTTGCTCATATCAGCCTCCTTGACGGTTTTTGTGGTTTGCCAAGGCGGTTTTGAAGAGTTCAGTCACTCGTTTGCCCATCCCTTCTTGGGAGGCGCACCATTTCATGTAGGATGGTTCCAAGGCAAGTACTTCCTTGAACGACTTCCCGTTATGCTTTCCGAAGCGAAAGTAATAATCACCATCTGGTCCTTCAGATACCTTGCGTTCCGAAAGAATCTGGTCTGTCAGTTCTGCCAGTCCTGCCATGGTTTGCGGCAGTGTGCTTTCGGTTTGAACCATTGCGGGTAGGAGGTCCATCACACAGCGGGAATCGGCCAAGGCGTCGTGTGCGTTTTCCAGCGGCTTCCCAAGGTATTGAAGTGAGGCTGCCGTAAGGTTGCGCGGAGCAATATGGTGATAAAGCACCATTAGGTCGATAACCCCAACCGATTCAACGGGCAAGGTCATGGAAGGATCTACTTCCTGAAAATGGCGTTGGAGCATGGGGAGATCAAAGCCGGTGATATTAAAGCCCACGAGATCAGCCCCATGCAGGAAACTCCGAATCTCGTCTGCTTTTTGCGCGAATGTGGGGCATCCGATGACATCTTGATTGGTGATGCCGTGAACCCTGATAGCCATTGGGTGGATAGGCATTTCCGGATTGAGACGCAGAACTAGGTTCTTGGTTACTGTTCCTTCCCTGCGGATCATGGCGATTTCAACGATGCGGTCGGTTTGCGTGCTTGAACCCGTTGTTTCAATGTCGAAAGACACGAGTGGCCTGTCTGGAGAAATCATGGAACACCTTATTGACTGCAAGAACGCAACAGGCTTGTGAACGGTCCGTCTTTAACCCTGCGTCTGGCATTACGCTACCAAACATTCGTCGTGGCCTCACCGATATTCAGTTTGAACGTGCACTTAGAACGATTTCCCTGTCATTTTTTGAATAATCCAAATGATTGTCGAAAATATTCTTCAATTACTGCGAATAAAGGGTGTGGCCAGGGCCTGAATTTACTGGCACAGCCACCAGATCTTGGAGTTTCGACCATGCGCGAATATAGCGTCAAAATCCGGCTCAATGGTTCGTTATCGTATGTCACTGTCCGTGCCAGCAGCAGTGGCAAGGCCAAAGAATTTGTGCAGGCGCAATATGCTGGATCCAGCGTTACTGTTTTGGAAGTCAAACCTGTTTGATGGTAGATGAATCATCAAAAGGCAAAGAGCCACAATTAAGGAGAATCGGTCAATGCTTCAAATTCTTCCATGTGTCGATTCAGCAGAACTTGCTGCACGCTGGCAGCGAGAATTGAATATCTATCGAGATCGTGCTGCTGAATTGGGCCAATCGGCATATAACGCTTGTGTTGATGGGAGTTACACGACCTCTGGTGGCCGCAGGGTTGATTGGTTGCAACAAGTTCAGGCCGCGAAATCATCACGGGTCAGCATTCCACCCACAGATCTATTACCGAATATCAATGATCCACAATTTGATGTTACTACTGTTCAAGTTACGAATGAAACCACACTGGCCGCAGGCCGTAGATTGGTTGATGGTGGTAAGAGGCCGCTGGCTCTCAACTTTGCCAATGGTATTCACCCTGGGGGTGGGTTTTTGAGCGGCGCGCGGGCCCAAGAGGAGGTGCTTTGCCGGTCTAGTGCCTTGTTCAGCACCCTGTATGGGGATCCGATGTATCCTCATCACTACGCGCGGCCACGGCCCGATTCCACAGACTGGTGTATTCTTTCACCTGATGTTCCCGTTTTTCGCACCGATGACGGAACCGATCTGGATGAGCCTTGGTTGTTGTCCTTTATCTCGTCGGCAAGCCCGGTAGTTGGCAAAGTGAGCCAAACCGAAGCGAGGGTGTTGCTTAAGTCGAGAATCAATCGGGTGCTGGCGGTGGCTCGGGCCTATGGGTTTACGGAGCTTGTGCTGGGTGCTTGGGGCTGCGGTGCGTTTCGTAATGATCCAGCCACAACTGCCGAGGATTTCCGGGAAGCGATCGAAGGCCCGTTTTCGGGAGCGTTCAGAGAAATCGTGTTCGCCATCACCGATTGGTCTCCCGATAGAAAATTCCTTGGGCCTTTTCGGACTGTGTTTCAATGATATGCGATGATCTGCATCCACTGGCGAGCTAACCTGATGCAATACGCATTGATATTTGTTGTGTTGGCGTTGATTATTACCAAATTAGCCGACGTCATGACCACATGGCGTCGGCTTGTATCGGTGCATCAGGAGGCGAACCCTCTCGCGCAAATAGCCATGCGCTGGTTTGGTGTTTTTGGAACCTGCCTGATGGTGATGGCGCTGTCGGTGGCCATCGTTTTATCGGCTGCGTGGATGGCCGTGTTGTACGGGCCTGTTTGGCAAGGTATTTTTATTGTTGTTGGATTTGCTATTTCCTGTGTCCAGTTTTCAGTGGCGCACGCCAACGCCACTGGCTGCCAAAATTGCTTGACTAGGCCTTTGCTGGCCATGTTCCGGGTTCTTTCCAAGCATTTACAAAATAAATACAACAGATCTTAATACTGCTTTCAATAGGCATGAAACAATGGCTACTGTGCGGGTTATCTGTACTGGCAACGTCATGAATATGCCGGAAATCAGGGCCCTCAAGTAACTGCTTGGAAATTTACTTCCCGAACGATCTAGTCCCCAGTAAGTTCACATCATGGTTTGTGGTTTGAGCCGGTCCGTCTGCTGGTCGATGCTTGCCGGCACTATTCCATGATCATTGGATCAGCAATCGCGCATCAAGGATTCAACGCATGAAAATCAGCCGGATTTTTGCACACCGTGTGGAACTGCCACTTCATGAAGGCAGCTACAAGTGGTCTGGCGGCAAATCGGTTTCGGTGTTCGACAGCAC
>Ga0255133_1000204_pt1 | contig 16817 bp, 15 predicted proteins | sample Law_Law_RepB_8d_FD_188553 | JGI IMG/M metagenome (GOLD analysis project Ga0255133, IMG submission 188553) | Freshwater microbial communities from St. Lawrence River, New York, United States - Law_Law_RepB_8d | ecosystem: Environmental > Aquatic > Freshwater > River | place: USA: New York... | reverse complement strand
TTCAATGAGTTTATCTAACTCACCTCGATCAAGCCACACTCCTCGACATGAAGGGCAATAATCAATTTCAATTTTTTGCCGCTCAGAAATGACTAGTTGAGAATCTTTGCAAACTGGACACTGCATAGAGAACTCCTATAAATGTTGTTAAGAACAAAAGTTATTTCTTGCAACACATCATTGATGTGCAAAAAAATTATAGGAGTGAGTTTGAAATGCTGTTGAGGGGAAAGATTCCCCAAAGAAAAAAGGGCTTTTCAGCCCTTTCTATCTTTAAGTTTAAGAATAAGTTGTTTTACTTGATAAGACCACAAGCAATTCTTGGACCAGAGTTACCTGCTGGCTGAGACTTATAGTCATCTGGATCACGGTGTATCACGACAGCTTTACCAACGATTCCATTTTTGCCACTATCAACTGCTAAGCCGCTGATTTGTGCTGAATACACTGCATTACCATTTGCATCAGATTTGATGTTTGGCATATCCCCAGAGTGATGCGCCCCATGACCTGCCATTCCGTGAGATTTTCCATCTGGATTAAAGTGGCCGCCGGCACTGGTCGCATCTGGAGCAGAACAATCACCTTTTTCATGAACATGAAAACCGTGTTCAGCATTAGGTTTTAATCCAGAGATATTTCCAGTAACGAGAATGTGATGACCATGTGATTCAAAGTTAACGGTACCCTTCGTGCTTGATCCTGATCGCGACTCTAAAGTTGCAGATGCTTTTTCACCAGAGCCGTGATGCATAGACTGACAACCGACCAAAGGGATCATTGCCACCAAACCTATTAATAAAGAACTTTTTTTCATGATGATTTCCTTTTCAGCATTGACCAATAAAGTGCTATTGAATCCATTCTCCCACCTTTGAGTGATTAAAAGTCATTCTCGAGGGTTTGTACAAGCAAAGATTGGTGCTGAAATATTGCTCATTTGCAATCAAAGGCTTTGATTACAAATGAGCAATTTGATTTTAGAAAAGAAAAAAGGGCTTTTCAGCCCTTTGTATCTTTGATATTGGCGGAGACGAGATCCGTATATATATCATCTTAAAAACTCTTATAAGCAATTTTATAGCTCTTTGGAAGCTTATAAAATATAGCTTTAAAGGCATTTATACTATTACACACTATTACAAACTCTGCTAGAATCTGACAAATATTGGTGGGTTTATTGGTGGGTTTTATGACAAAACAAAAACGTCCTTTTACAGCTAAGCACGTAGAAAATTTAAAAGCCCTTGGGTCTCATGTAGATCCGGGATGCGAGGGTCTTTATTTGCAAATCACTCAAGGATCTCAGGGCATTAATAAAAGTTGGATTTTTCGATACACAAGCCCTGCCGTAACCCAAACAAAGAATCCGGGAAGACCCGCAAGACGCGAATTAGGATTGGGCTCAACAAGAGATCGATCCCTGAGTGAGGCAAGAATTAAAGTTGGCGACCTGCGAAAGTTAATTCTAGAAGGTGTTGACCCTAAAGACGCCAAAGATAATGCAAAGAAAAACCGATTAATAGCAGCATCCAAACAAATCACCTTCTCAGATGCCGCTCAAAAATGCATTGAAGCCAAAAAATCTGAATGGAAGAATCAAAAACATAAAACTCAGTGGGTAAACACAATCAATACATTCGTGAATCCTATCATCGGCAATTTGCCAATTAACAGTATCACCACAAACTTAATTATTAAAGTTTTCGAGCAGCCCATTAAAGACAAAAATAACAAAACTCTTGGAACTTTTTGGAATGTCAGGACAGAAACGGCCACAAGAACTAGGCAAAGAATTGAATCAATCATCGACTGGGCAAAAGCTCGAGAGTATTTCACTGGTGAGAATCCAGCCAGGTATGAGGGCCACCTGAGCTCACTGCTACCAAACCCAAGCAAAATCGCAAAAGTTAAGCATCACCCGGCGCTTCCTTATAAAAATATTTCTACATTTATGACTGAATTGCGGTCAAAAAAGACGGCAGCAGCTCTGGCACTAGAGTTTTTAATCTTGACGGCTACAAGAACAAGTGAAGTTATTAATGCCACCTGGTTGGAATTCGATATAAAGGAAAAGGTTTGGACTATTCCAAGTGAACGAATGAAAGCTGGTAAAGAGCATCGGGTGCCTCTTTGTAAAAGAGCTTTAGAAATACTTAAATCTCTTAAACAGCTTGGTGCACCAACAAACCAACCTGTATTTTTAAGCAGAGTCACTAAAAAAGGGCCCGCACCAATGTCGAATATGGCTCTTTTAACACTAATGAAGAAGATGCCTAAGTATTCAAGCTTCGTGCCTCACGGCTTTAGATCAACTTTTAGAGACTGGGCTGCAGAAACAACCAACTATCAAAATGAAACTGTCGAGCTTGCATTGGCTCATACAATACAAAACAAAACTGAGGCTTCCTACAGGCGTGAAGACCAACTCGAGAAGCGCAGATTACTCATGAATGATTGGTCAAATTATATTAATGGAGCGTGCTAATGAATACCTTATTTGACACACCACTTTTTAAGCAAATGAATATGCTCAGAAAAATGCAGAATAGATTAGCTTCAAATAAGCACACCCAACAAGATATTAATTATCTTGCTCAATGCTTAGATGATTTGTGCGCAGGCAACCAACCTGAAGAGGTATTCAAATTAACCACCCCAGGAAAAGGCATCAAAAGATCTGATTTCAACACATTGATTACTGTAGCCAGAGCTTTTCACTACATGAAAGGTGCCCTCGAACATGATTTGATTGCTTTAACAGATGAATCAGGCAACATAATTGATCTTGCCATGCCAAAAGATACTGCGCCACTACTAAAAACTGTATTACTCACAGCTGGCCCTATCTTTGGTATAGATTCAAAGACGCTAGAGCGTTATTGGTATGACCCTGATTACAAACAACTAAAAGTAACTGTCTGCGATGACACCATCTACTAACCCTGATTCAAATAGCATTTAAATCATGTAAGTCATTGTTTTAAAAGGATTAAATTATTCATATACTGCGTCTCATGAGAGCAATTAAGCTCTTAGGAGATAAAGATGAACCAACCCAGCACTAGCGTTCTGCTAGAAAAAATGATGCAAAACCTCGTCGGCAAACCGATTCTGAGGATGCATGAAGTAACACAACTCACAACCCTTTCTGAACCGCACATTTTTGCCCTGCAGGCAAAAGGTCTTTTCCCGCGCTCATTCAAGCTTGTACCAGGAGGCAGGGCCTCGGGGTTTTGGGCACATGAAGTTTTGGAATACCTAACAAATCAAGCAAATCAAAAGGACAATACATGAAAGCAATCAAACAAAAAATGGTGATCATTAACGCTTGGTATAAAGATAACCAAGATAAAACTCAAAAACTATCATTCAGCACTCATGGGAATCTCAAGTTCAAAGATTACTTAGGTTATCAATACTTCGGCCTAGGCTCATATGTAACCAACAATAATCAGCCGCCTACCTGGACTTACCGTACATATCCAGTTGATATAGGCACCGCTCAGGAACATGGTGCACGATCACAACGAACTGTAATTTTTAGCAACATAACAGGGTTAAAGCCCAAGAAATTTGGAGTTGAGCCCAAATACGTAGCCAAAGACTACGATGCACTCAAATCTACAGGCTTCTTTGATCACGTATCCATTTGGTCAGATACCAATGGCCACATTTATTACTTGCTTGAGCCCTACTCTCTTTCAACAAATTGGTTTGAAAAATTTAGCCAAGCTGGGTTTGAAGCCATAGAAATCTATCGGCCTATAGCCCCATATCAAGGTGGGTGCCCAAATAGCTCTAGCAGATCTTTTTTAGTTTACCGCTGGCTTGGAAATGAAAAATCGGCTATTCAGTCCAAAAAACTGCAAGAGATTGAAGAAAATTTAGGCGCAATTTTTGAGGTTCTAAATTCATCAGTCAGCTCTTATGTGAACAACGTTCCTACAGTGGAGAACAATGATGATTAACTCTCAGCAACCTAATCGTGAAAAAATCATCAGCTTCATCAATCAAGTAATGCCTGACTATGACCGTATTGAGTTACGTGCGGTGTATCCAGTAACAGCAGATGGCAAAAAAAGAACTGACTCAGGTGTGTTTGATCGTGCTCATTTGGCTGAGTTAGCCAACGCAGCAATCAGATTGAACTCGTCAGCTGCTATTTACGTCAACTTAAACCCCATCAAAGCTGAATTTATTGGGCCGGCCACCAACAGTATTAAGTCATACGCAAAAGGCTTATTTACCAATGCTGATGCAGCAAAACGTTCATTAATACTTATCGACTGCGATCCAATAAGACAAACTAACACCTCATCCTCAAATGAACAACTTGCAGCTGCTTTGAAAGTAGCCAAAAGCTGTGAGCAATACCTAGAGTCCAAAGGTTGGGGATCCCCCATCTTTGCATTATCTGGTAATGGGTATCATTTGCTGTATCGAATCGACCTTGATAACACCAACGAAAACACCAAGCTAGTAAGTGATGTACTGACTGAGCTTGGAAATAAATTTGATAATGATGCTATAAAAATTGATACTGTTGTTTCCAATCCTGGCCGGATAGTCAAGCTCTACGGAACATTGGCAAATAAAGGTCCCAATACCGATGAAACGCCTCATAGGCTTGCTGAGCTTATTCGTTCACCTAACAATATGATCGTAGTCTCAAAAGAGCATTTAATAGCTGAAACATCTTTGGGATTTCTTGGTAAACCACCACCGAATATTGGTCAACTGTCAGACCTTCAGTTAAATCTTCTTAACAAAAACTATGATTTGGACAAATTTCTGTCAAACCTTGATATTGGTTACGAAGTTATCAAGAAAGATAGCGGATTAGTTAGTTATAAACTCAATCACTGCCCTTTTAATCCTGAACACGGTAAAGGTGATTCAGCAATCTCGAAGAATGCAAATGGCAAGCTAGGATTTCATTGCTTTCACAACAGTTGCGCTGATAAGAACTGGCACTCAGTTAGACAACTAGTCGAAGAGCGGCTTCTTAGTAAAGATCATATTTTGGATCAGCCTTGCAATTGGCAAACACCACAAAAGTTACCCGGTGAATTAAAGCCAGTAGCGAAGTTAGATCCTAGTGATCTACCCAAAGCTATTGGTGATGCCGTTGTTGATATTGCTGAGCGCCTAAGTTGCCCTATCGACTACCTTGCAATACCAGCTTTAGCTGGTGCTGGGATTGCTGCTGGCAACATGATTGGCATTCAACCTAAGAAGTTTGATGACTCATGGATTGTGCATCCAGCATTCTGGGGCGGGATTGTTGGCAGCCCTGGATCAATGAAAACTCCAGCTCTTCAGGCTGCTTTAAAACCACTTCAATACCTTGAAGAAAAAGCTGCCTCTGATTACAAGTTTGAATACTCTGAGTACATTAAAGCTAAAAAGATATTTGACAAAGAAATGTCTGAATTTAAATCAGGTAAAAGCACAGCCTTTCCAATTGAACCTGAAAAGCCGATCAAAAAGCGACTCATTGTGAATGACATCACGTACCAAGCGCTTGGAGAGATTATTTCAGATAATCCACAAGGTGTTTTAGCCCTCGCAGATGAACTTACTGGACTTCTTCAAAGCTTAGATACCCCAGGACAGGAGGCTGCACGTGGCTTTTATTTATCTGGTTGGGGTGGCAACACCAGCTATACCTTCGATCGCGTAACGAGAGGAACTATCACTTTAAACCGATTTTTATTAAGTGTTTTTGGTGGCTTTCAACCTGACAGAATTAAAACCTATGTTAGATCAGCGCAGTCCGGTAACTCAAAAAATGATGGATTACTTCAACGTTTTCAACTACTGGTTTGGCCTGATTTGGATGATGAATACACACTCATTGATCGATTACCCGACAGAACTGCAATTCAAGCAATGGAACAGGCTGTTATTAGGTTGCGAAAAGTATCAACCGAACCAATTCCTGGATTAATTCCAAACCGGAATGGCGTCCAAGTTCTAAATTTTGATGGTGAAGCTCAAGCGATGTTTAATAGCTGGTACGCGGATAACGAAAAAATGCTACGACAAGGTAAGCTAGATCCATCAGAACAGAGTCACTTTGCAAAATACCGCAGCTTAATTCCGGGGTTGGCACTACTATTCCACCTACTAGACCACAATGGTCCGCAGGTTGGGATTGATAGTTTAAGCTCAGCAATTAAGTTTTCTGAATACTTAAAAACCCATGCAAAAAGGATTTATGGATCAGTTCATGGTCTTGATGCAACATCAGCTCGATCATTAGCAACAAACCTGATCAAAGGCAAGCTTTCAGATGGGTTTACACAAAGAACAGTAATGCATAAGGGCTGGAAAAGCCTACAAAACAAATTTCAGGTTGAAATGGCAGTCAATACCCTAGTTGAATATGGATGGCTTTCAGAGCATGCATCAGAAAACGCGGGGAGAAAGACGGTTGTATACAGAATCAATCCTAAGATTAGCAATGACCTACTCTGATTCGTAGGTTTCGTGGGTTACCCCCCGTCGCATTTACTTTGGCTGTTAATGGGCAAAATATGGTGGGGGGATACCTCCAAAACCAACGAAACTCAGACTACGGTTCAAGAGGTTATCTGATTGAATAAAAGTTAGTCTTCGACTGAGGCTCTAATAGGGTGCAAACTATCATTAGCCGCCCATTCTTTGACATCATCTAATGATTTAATTTTGATGTAACCATTTGGTTTCCTGCCTCGATTTCGGGGGCTAGATGTCATTTCTAAAACCTGCATTACGTCCTCGACTTGAGCAAACCAGAGATTTTTTTGGGATCGCTCTTCACGAGCTTTCTTTGTTTCATTACCGCTAACTGTATTAGCCTCACGAATTCTTTGAATCCCAGCTTCAGTTTTAGGCCCGGTTGATTTACCACCATGAATACGGCACTTTTGCGTTTTGCTAACCCTTAAAGCAGGAGCGCCACACTGCTCACCAGTTCTTTTTGATTTTGCAGTACAGCGTAAGCATTTAATCTTTCCGCTTGCACATACTAAGGTTAACTCTTTAATTTGATTCATTGTTAAATGTTAACAAAAATCAAAAGGTAAGTTAATCAGGTAATGCTGAATTAATACAGAGCTTGTAATCAACACTATTCTTAGACAGCCCAAGTCTTAAACACTTATTTTCCTGGGAATTGTTATTTATTTTGTTCTGCCTATTGGAGTCTTTTGCTGGGATTACTATTTGATTTTTAGAATCATCAAAAACTCTTGCTTGCGGACTTAAACTTGGCTCATAAATGACCGTATGAACCAGATGAAAACGCTGATTCATTGCTTTTAGAGCCAGTGCGTGAATGGAGTTTGGCAACACATTAATTTGTTGCGGATTGGTGGCACCCAAAGAACCACACCAAGGCGAACCATTAACTGTTTTTACTGAGTACCTTCCAGGACGAAGGAAATTTGTTTTCCATTCTTCGCCCTTCGCCAGCTCCGAAACTTTTATATCGTTAATGTATAGATCAATAATGCAGGCGCTTGCAAGCCAATCATTGCTTCTGGAAAAGGTAAGCGTTGACCTATCATCCTCAAGTCTATTGACCTCAAAAATACTCTTAGGCAGTTGAGTTGATGCACAACCAACCAAAGCAAATGAGACGACCAATAAACTAAATCTAATTAGATAAGTTTCAATTGCACTTTTTATATGTGGGCGTTGATGATTCATCGTCAATCCATTTTCCGTTTAAAGCAACTGCTTTTTTTTGATTGCCCGAGGAAATTGAAACGCGCCTTACTAATTTCAAAAGACCTCCAGCTTGAAGCCTGTAGTCATTTTCCGTAGCGGTTCCATCAGAACGTCTTGAGACTACCCTATATGTTGAATCCTCGATAAATGTAATTGATTTAATTTCACCAGACAATACTTTTGTAGCACCAATGATAATGTCTTCATAGCCAAGAATTGGATTTACCCCTGAATATATTGAAATTTCTTTGGATGAACAATTGCCATTACTAGGATACCAGTCTCCTTTGATAATTTCTAAATTTGCAACTTGAGGATTAACGCTAACTTGTGGGACAGAGACCCTATTTGAGACAACGTCATTTACAGATTTATCCTCTTTACTAAAAAAGAAAATTAATACGATAAGAGCAATACCCCCAAGAGCAATATATGTAAATGATTTCTTCTTTACTGGATCGATTGCTTCACTATCATTTGATAAAGTTCGAAGAGAGTTTATAGATTCAACTCGTTCAGGGAGTTTGTTTTTTACTTTATATTCAGCAAAAAAAGATTTCCAATCGGAAATGCTTTGCGGCCTATCCAACGGCCTGATTGCAAGCCCTTTATCAATTCCTTGAAGTAAGTTTTTGGAAAATTTACCTTTTAATAAGGTTGTCAATGGAATTAATTTGTCATCCAACATCCTATCAGGAGCATCTTGCGGCTTTACTCCACTAAGAACTCTGTACATCGTTGCACTTAAACCATAAATGTCTGTCCATGGCCCCTGATTGCCATGAGTTGAATATTGCTCTGCCGCCGCATAATGCGCAGTTGCCATACTAGTAACACTTCGGCTGTGCTCAGAAATTGATTGTCTTGCTGAACCAAAATCAAGCAATACTGGAGTGCCGTCATTCTTGATATATATATTTGCAGGTTTTATATCACGATGCAAAAAGTTAGTTTTATGAATTTGCTGCAAACCACTTAACAAAGAAAAGAAAATATGCTCTGCAACTGCTTCTGATATGTTTTTACTATCCTTTAAAAATTCATCTAATGGAGCACCTTCACAGTAGTCCATTACCAAATAAGCAGTTCCATTTGCCTCAAAAAATCGCCTAACAGCAATGATATTTGAGTGATCAAATCTAGCGAGAACTCGAGCTTCATCTAGAAAACGAGTAAGCCCCCATTTGAAAGTGTCTCTATCTTCCTGACTGCCTGTAGGCCTGACAACTCTGGTACCCTCACGAACAGCATATTCACGTGGGTAATATTCTTTAATTGCGACTTTCTTATCCAGCATTACATCCGAGGCTAGATACGTTATCCCAAAGCCCCCCTGGCCTAAAATTCTTTCAATAACATAGTCTGAAATTTGTTCACCTAGAGGTAACGCTCGTAAATTTTGTTCATTATTCATATTAATACTTACCAATACTTAGCTCAACATCACCAAACATAATCCTAGAATCGTCTGCCACCACCAAAAAAGTCTGACATCTTTTCCCGTCTACATAAACACCGTTTGTTGAACCCAAGTCTTCAACACATAAGTCACCAGCTGATTTATAAAAACGGGCATGAGTTCTTGATACTGATGGATCGTTTATTTGCAGATCACAGGAATCAGAATTTCTTCCAATAGTTAATCCTTTGCCCAGTAACGCAGGATCAGAAACATTAAATGTCAATCGAATAACATGACCTGAGGTATCAAATCCAGCCATTACATACTTGAGACTTGAACCTACTGAATCAGAAAGTATTTGATTAGATACTTTTGTCTCATCAGAGTGCGCAATATTTCTGTCGGAATCGCCGAATTTAGGAGTTGATCGAATTACAAATGTATCAACCAACTTATCATGTAATCCTTGTTTTCTATCGGTCAGGCCAACCATAATGTAACCTATTCCAAAAATTAAAGAAGATAGCCATTTTCCGAAATAACGTCCTATTGCTTTCTGAAGGCTAATTTTCTCTCCTAAAGTATCTATAACTTTAAGTCCAAAGAGTTTTTTACCTGGCGTAGCTTGCCACCCACCAGATTCAAAAAAAGCATAGTAGCCACAGCACAAAATTACAGTTACAAAGAATGAATATCCATAAAAATTCAATCCATCAAGAATTGCCTGAAGAAAAAATACCGGCAAAAGGCAAATTGAGTCAACTAGAGCCGCCCAAAATCTAATCCAAAAACCCGCATACCTCATCTCGACTCCTCAGAAACTTTTACAACAACGTCCCCAACAAGCACAGTGTCTTTATTCTTAATTATCTGAGGTTCACCGTTATTTTTGACACCGTTAACAAATGTGCCGTTTGTAGATGATAGGTCCACAATACACACACTCTTATTCAAGAAAATAATTTTGGCATGCTTACGAGAAACACTTGAACTATCAATACTTAACTCACAAACAGAAGAATCTCTTCCAATGTAAATTTCTCTATTAAGCATTGACTTTTTGGAGTACTTTTTTACCTCTCGATCATTAATCTTAAATATTATGAGATCATCATTTCTAACATTACCCTCAACTTTATTAGATCTTCTTAAAAATTGGGTATATGTCTCCGCAATAAATTTAGGCTTTCGTATCGCAAAGAAAAGAGAAATTAGAGAAATAATAGTAACAACGACAACTAAAATTATTGCCGAATAGCCAAAGTTAAAACTACTTGATCCGCCAATCAACGCGCCCGCATCACAGGCAACGGATGCCTCTGAGAATTTAATATTCTCCTGGCGAAGCATAGATGCAAGCAACCTTATTTCAGACGCAAAGAAAATTCCATCAGTTTGAACTACAGCTATTGTATTGGCGCCTCTTTTCTCAAGCTTTCCATATAACTTAGCGGTATTCACACCAACCACCCTGCCGCATGCATCCAACAGAGGACCACCACTATTGCCCGTATTAACTGCAGCACTATGTTGAATTAAATTGAAGGTATCAGACCCGCCATCCCAAGATGAAACAATAACTCTTCCGACAATTCCTTGAGTAATTGTAGATTCACCAATTGAGTCTTTTGATTGGTCTAAATTATCTGCAATTGCAGGATATCCAATAGTTACGGCTTGACTTCCTTTCACAGGCAACTTCTCAGAAAGAGAAATGGGCTTTAAGTTGAGGCCATCAACTTTTAACAATGCAAGATCATATCTAGGTGAATCCAAAATGATGGAAGCTTTATGTCTTTGAATTTTCCCATTTGCATCTTTAGATAAAATTAGAATTCTTCCGCCGCCTTCAATTACATGATGATTTGTTGCGACGGTATCTTTTGCAACAACAAAACCACTACCAAGGCCATAACCTTCTTTTTGTATAGTAATCACTCGTACAACAGAATTATCAGATTTAGCAACTGATGATTGCGAATGTACGACCGTACTCAGAAGAGAAAAGTAAACACTAGTTACAAAAATTAATAATTTCACTTTACTTCCTCAGATTTTGGGCCAGATGCACCCTTATTAAGTGATGAATCTTGTTTAGTATTAAGTGAATCAGAAGGGGCTTCAGCCGAAGGTGCTTGATTTGAACGGTCGGGTGGTTTTTTTAAATTATTTTGTTGCTTCGAATTTTCATTTTTTTTCTTTAGATTTTCTTTACTGATATCAGTTTTCTTAGCTGTGTCGTCCGAAATATTGTTACTAGGATTTAAATCCTTTTTATTTGACGAGGATGAAACTTCAGGGCTTTGTGGTGAATTTTTAGGATTTGAAACACTTTTCGGAGCAGTGTCCTGGGGGGGCTCGGAAGAAACTTCTTTTGGAATCTCAACTACTTGAGAAGCTCTTTCCGTAAAGAAATTAGAAAATAAAAAGAAAGAAAGTCCGGCCAAAAGAACGCAGAGAGATATAAATAAAGGAGCTTTAATGGATTTTTTTAAGTTACCCTGGCCGATACATATTGCTTGAACTGTTGTATTGTCTTGCTTCGGTTGTTTTTTTGATTTAACAAGGTTAATTATCTGGCTAACAATATTTTTAGACGTTGATTTTGATTCGGCAGCAATAGCCAATAAATCATTTTCATGTAATGTTAATATGCCATCGCTCGCAATAATAATTACATCCCCTTTTTTTAACTGGAAGGGAGACTCAGAAATATCAATTAGAGGCAATTCCTGTCCAATGACAGCAGAACGGAGCGCATGCCTATGAGGATGCTGTGCAGCCTCAGATTCTGTAATTTTTCCTAATTTAAGAGCCTCATCAATAATAGGCTGCATTGAATGATCAGCATTTAATCTTTTAATCTTATTCTGCCTAACAAGATACAAAAGTGAGTCACCCACACTAATCCACTGCAAGCCAAAATCAGAAATATGAACAGCAACAAGCGTTGACCCCATACCATCAAGACTTTTATTACTGTGAATTTCGGCAGAAATACAAGCATTAGCTTGCTGCAAAGAGGCGCTTAGTCTTGATGAAATATTATTTGAGGGATAACTTCTAAATGTCTCAATAAATTTCTCAACAACTAACCTACTGGCAACTTCACCAGCTGCATGCCCTCCCATACCATCAGCCAAAACTGCAAGAAGACCTCTACCATCATCCAAAAGCACATGAGAAGAAAAATCCTCTTGTAATTGCCTATCTCCCAAATATTCTATTTGAGAAATATTTATTTTTTGAAGAAGCTGGGGAATTGATGATGAAGAATTCATTAGTTACCAACTAAAGTTACTGTCACAAAATGGGATGAAGCAAAGTTTAGTATTTCCCAATGAGATTATTTCTTTACCAAATAATTCTTGAGGCTGAAGCAAGGGGGCGTCATTTAAGTAAGTTAAGTTAACTCCGCCACCATGTTGCGCGAAAAACTTATTACTTTTTGGATCGTAAGTTACAAGAGCATGAGATTTTCTTGAAATTTCTTCATCTCCAAAATTAAGACAAATTCGCTCATCATCATTTCGACCAATGCCATTCATTCCAATCCCGAGCTTTACGGAATTACCCTTGCCTGGGCCATCAACGACAACTAACCAACCTACAACGGGCTCAACCGCAAATGAGGATTGTTTTTTTTCATCCAAAACTCCAATTGATGAATTTCCAGGTCTAATAATTCTTGTGTGAGGCTCAGAATCATTATCCTGCCTAATACTATTTTGAGCAGCTGCAATAGTTTCATCCAAGTCATTAGACTTTCTTTTAATAATTCTTGTTGTTTCATCGTTAGACATGCTATCTCCAATTAAAATAATGCTTTGAACTTCAACTTTACATCTCCAATTTCAATTAAATCACCATCAGATAACTCAAACTGAGAAACTTTTTCATCATTAACATACACCCCATTTGTTGAAGAAAGATCAACAATAAAAACTCCACCTTCTCTGCGCCTGTGTATTTCTGCATGATTACTAGATATTGAGTCATTTAAAAAAACGATGTCATTATCTTTGCCGCGACCGATTCTCGTCGCAACTTTCTTTAAAGCATGTCTAGATTGATTTCCGGCAAACTCTTCCAATTCAGCAAATATTGAATTCGACTTCTTTTTTCGAATCAATTTTATTGCAGCCAATAAGCCTATTGCAAATACAAGAACACATATCGATATTAGTGCCCAGTAGACAACTAAAAATCCAAGTAATTTTTTTAAAAATCCCTCGTCACTTGGCATATTAATTTTTGACTTAATGTCAACCTTCTGAGAATCATTTGTTGTTAACTCAATGACTAATTCTCTTGAGTAAATTTTCCCAGGCGGAGAAAATATAATGCGTCCACCTTTCTCAAATCCACCCAGTGGATAATTTAAGAAATTTGAATTTTTAGATATATCGGCATAATTTAAATAAGAACCATAAGTTTTATGGGTAAGCCACTCAATGTTTTGAAGGTAAGGCAAATCGCTATCTCGTTCAGCAAAGCCCACCCCTAAAAATGTAATGCCCGAACTTGCTGCCGCAGAAACAACATCTTCCCTTTTATAAGCCTTATCCTCATCTTTGCCATCCGAAAAAATAACCAACCCTTTTCTATCCCCCTGGCTTTTTTTCAAAAGCTCAATAGATGCAAGGATATTTTTATAAAACTCGGTTGCCATTCCGGAGGCTTTTACTTCAGTCAACGCTTTTTTTAAGTTTTCTTTTGACGAGCCTATAGGGGCAATTATCCGGAACTCAGTATCAAATGTTGCAATACCAATTTCCTGATACTCAGTTTTTTTATCTAAAATTTTATTAACAACATCTTTATACTTTTTTTCTACTGTTTCATTCCTTGCAGGATCACTTATATCCAATAGAATAAGTGTCGCTACCTTTGCTCCAGTTGTTGAAAAATTTGAAATATTTTTTTGCTCCAAGACGACTGGCTGTCCGGAAACATTAATTTTCATATCCTTTACATCTAGTGACGGAGAATACCGATAATCACACACTATGTTTATTAAGTCAGCATCCAATTGACATCTTGCAGATGCGAATCGATCATCATGAAGATTGGCCGCAAAAGCCTGATTAAAAAAAGCGATTATCAAAAATATAGTTGCTTTAATCATAATTACCCTTATTTCGCTTTAAGGCATAAGTTGTAGTCCTCTGTGCCGGCAATCAAGCCTAAGCGCTTGCATTTATTTGCATTACTAATTTCACCTGAATTTCTAGGCTTAGCTGCCGACTCATTAGAAGGATTTGATGCACCAACAAACTTGTTGTCTTTAAAAAGCCCTTTGTTGATGATAGTTGAGTTATTACTATAAAGAATGCCATTACCATCAAATTTGTTTAACTTGAATTCTCCAACATAGTAAGCCCCGTCAGCAAAAAAAAATTTTCCTTTACCGTGAAACTTACCATCTTTAAAATCACCCTCATATTTTGCACCATCATTAAAATAGTAAATACCCTGACCATTCGGCCTGTCATTTAAAAATTGACCTACGTGCCTTTGGCCATTGGCATGAGTTTGCGTACCAAAGCCTTGCCGAATACCATCTTTAAATTCACCTTCGTATTTTGACCCATCATTAAAATAATGTGCGCCTTGCCCATTGGGCTTATCATTTAAATACTGCCCTACATACTTATCGCCATTTGCATGTGTATATACGCCGTATCCATGTCGAACACCATTTCTAAAACCACCTTCATACACAGAGCCTTGTTCAAAAGAATACTTCCCTTCTCCATTCCATGTTTTGTTTTGGACTCTGCCCTCATAAGAATCTTTACTCACAACACCATTTTTATAAACCGGGCCCGAGTAATAACATGGTCCAGTAAATGACTGATCACAATCAGGAAGATTACCTTTTAGCGGTTGCCCCTGGGCACCATTAAAAATAAAAATTATGCTGCCTAAAAATAATTGAATTTTTTTCATCTTGACATTGATTGAACACATAAATCAAAATCATCTGTACCAACCTTTAGTCCAATACGCTTACATTTTTGCGAAGCGCTATCATTAACAACTTCAGAGGGCTTATCAAAATCTTCTTTTTTTCGAAGTTGTGTTTTAGGAGCTATTTGTACAGAATTTGCTTTGACTTCATCAGAATATTTAATTAGTTGATATGGTTTGAGTTGAGGCGTATTACAAACCCTAATTCTTAAAATATCTAGAGGAGAACGTCTAACGTATGATTTCCACTCCGTTTCACCCTCGTTGCGAAATTCGCTTCTTCTGCAATCAACTTCAATTTTAGCGAAATTAAAGCTTTCTGAAGGTTTCTTATAAGCAACATCAACTTTATATATTTCAGGCTTTAAGGAATTTTGCTGGATATTAGTTTGGGCAAAGTATACCTCTACGTTTTGCCCCCCAACAGATAGAAACTTATATGTCTGCCCCTTAAGATTAAATCCACACAATTTTGATCTAATTAAACCTGCCAAACTTGAATCTGGGTAATCTCTGCTGGAGTTCTGTGGCACCCCTCCTAGCGTGGAAATAATCCTACCATTCAAACTTCCGCAATTAAATTGCCATATCCAATTTCCATAATTATCTGCCCCGCCCGCAGGAAGACTAATTGGTACTGTAAAGTTATTGGGGTTGCTATATCTAACTTGATAAGGAGCAAACATAACCGGCAAGCCCTGTTGATTATTTGCATAAACAACCCATTCTGCCTGTTTATAAGCATTCACCTCAGCCTGAGAAGAAAATTGCATTTTTACGACTGCAGATGCACATCCTGTCAGAAGAACTATGCAACTCGATAGTAAAAGTCTTTTAATCATAATTAGAGCCAAACGTGTTTATAGTAACTATAAACTATCTCGACCCACCTTTTATGCACAAATTAAAATCCTCTGTACCAGGTAAAAGTCCTAATCTAATGCATTTTTTTCGAATTTGAGCCGTACCATCTGGGCTTGGATTTGATGGTACGGCGGGATTTTGAATAGCCTTACCGCCCATAAATCTATTTGATTCCCATAGTCCCGATTGAAGAACTCTATCATTTAAGTCATACAAAATACCCTGACCAGAACGCTTACCATCCAAAAAATTACCGATATATTTAGTATTATTAGGATAAAAAAGGGTCCCGTATCCATTCCACATACTAGATTTTGAATTTCCCTCGTGCTTTACAAAGTGGCTCTTATCAATGTATGTAGTAACCCCGTACCCCTCTGAATAACCTAAATCGTAATAACCCTGTCTGTAACTTACTAACTGGCCATTTACATACCACTCAAGTTTTCCATATCCACTTATATAAGTATTTACACATTGCCCATACCAACGAATAGACTCGCCTGTTTTTGGAAAAGGATTTCTGGCAATACAACCACTAACCGTGTCTACGATCCAATTAGAAGGTCCTGAATTAGAAGTCACCGCATTAGAACCTTCCTCGCGCGAGACACAAGCTGCACCTCGAGATCTCAGTAGAACTCGAACACGGTACCCCTCAGTAGGATGGTTTGCAACCTTACACAGGGAGTAAGTATCCCATGTTTCAATATTTGAATTTCGAGTAACTTCTTGAATGCCATTAGCCTGAAAAGACCGAGAATTAGAACCTTCCTCGCGCGAGACACAAGCTGCACCTCGAGATCTCAGTAGAACTCGAACACGGTACCCCTCAGTAGGATGGTTTGCAACCTTACAC
>Ga0255133_1000199_pt1 | contig 17063 bp, 11 predicted proteins | sample Law_Law_RepB_8d_FD_188553 | JGI IMG/M metagenome (GOLD analysis project Ga0255133, IMG submission 188553) | Freshwater microbial communities from St. Lawrence River, New York, United States - Law_Law_RepB_8d | ecosystem: Environmental > Aquatic > Freshwater > River | place: USA: New York... | reverse complement strand
CATCAGCAATTGTGCATGATGTTGGCTTTTTGTCATTCAATAATCATTAATCATGTGTTAGCAGGATTTTGCATGCGGGGAGAATCGCTCAAAAGCAAAGTTCGCCAGCATTTGCATCGCATCTCCACACCGGGCCAATACCTTGGGGGTGAGGTCAACTGTGTGGTCAAAGACACCAAGCAGGTTTTGGGCCGGGTTTGTCTCGCCTTTACCAACACCCATGCGATTGGCCAAAGCCAACATGGCTTACAGTTGCTTTACAGCATCATGAACAACGACCCGCGTTGGGCCTGTGAGAGGGCATTCACTCCATGGCTTGATTTTGAAGCCATGCTGGTGGAGCAAAGATTGCCACTTTATTTACTGGAGACATTCACGCCGCTTTGCGAATGCGTGAACAGATACGTAAAAAGATTAAAAATGAAGATCTTTATGAGGTTTGCCGTCAGGCATTTCGCTATGGCTGGCGCAAAGTGAAATTGTATTTCCTGTGCGGGCTGCCCGGGGAGCGCAGATCCGATCTGGAGGGGATTGTGGATATGGCCGTAACCATTGGTAAAATCTCGCGCGAGGAAACCGGCGGCTATCGCCCGGTAGTCGCCAGCGTTTCTAACTTTGTGCCCAAGCCCTACACCCCCTACCAGTTGTCTGGCATGCTGGACCGCCAGTACTTTTCAAAAGTTCGCAGCCGCCATAGGCTGTCCAAACTGAGGGTGCCCGATGTCGAGGTGAAACAGCACGCTGTTGAAACCAGCATGCTCGAGGGGGGCCTTACCCGCGTGGGCGAGGCTGTCAGAATTGGCTGGTCCAGAGGTGCTAGGCTCGATGGCTGGCGCGAAAATTTCCAGCCCAATCTGTTTTGGCAGACCTTTGCCGATGCTGGCGTAGATCCGTCCTTCTTTTCCAAGCGCGAAAGGCCGCACCAAGATTTGCTTCCTTGGGATCACATCGAAACCAAACTTGAGCGTCCATTTCTGGAAACTGAGCACACAAATACCGTGTTCAGTTGGAACTAATGGCTGAGGGTGTTTAAACCATGCCAGAAACAAGAATGATTGTCGGTTGTGGTTATCTGGGTGCCCCGCTGGCAAAGCTCTGGGCTGCTGCAGGCCATAGAGTTCTGGCGACAACCCGGGGAGGCCCGGGGCGGGCTGAGTCTATTCTGCAATTGGGCGCCGAGCCGGTGCTTTTTGATGTCACTCAAGGTGGCCGGTTGCCATTGGCCGAGGTGGTTGTCACTGCGGTGGGCATGGATCGAGCCCAGTCGCACACCATGCGGGATGTTTATGTGCTTGGGCTGGCCAAGGTCTTTGAGGCGCTCCCCAAAAGTTACCGGGCTTGGTTGCATGTCAGTAGCACCAGTGTTTATGGTCAGGATGATGGCGGCTTGGTCAGTGAGCAATCCGCTGCGGTAGGCGGGGATGGTTCAGGAAGGGTGGTCTTAGAGGCTGAGCAATTGCTTCAGGCCCATTTTCCAGATGCGACGATACTGCGTTTTGGGGGCATTTATGGGCCCGATCGCCTTTTGAAAGCCAAGGCGATCCGCCAAGGAGATTTGCTGGAAGGTGACCCCGATCGCTGGCTGAATCTTATACACCGCGACGATGGTGCTCAAGTTATTGATTGGCTGGCCGGTAATGCAGTTGGTCATGGGGAAATATTCAATGTAGTGGACGCGGAGCCGGTTCGTCGCGGCGATTTTTATGCTGAGTTAGCCAAACTGATGGGGAAACCTTCACCAGAGTGGCGTCCACGGCCGCCGGGTAGCCCTCCGGCTCCTCACGAGGGGAATAATCGAAGGGTGTCAAGTTTGAAATTGGCTAATCTGCCGGGGTTTCCAGCTTTTAAATACCCGACATTTTGCGAGGGATTGGCCGCCAGCGGCCCTTGGAATTGAATGTTTTGTGGTTTGGAATCCTATTGTGTGGATTTTGTGTAAATTGAATCGGTTCGGCACCAATACTGGAGTGGCTGATGCGAGCCCGCAAATATCTTTTTCCAAATATTATTGAATTGAACTATCAGGCCGAACGTAAGTTGGGTGTGAATGTGTATTTGGTGGACGGCGGAAATTCTTTTGTCCTAATCGATATTGGCTATGAAGACACAGTAGACGAAATTATCGATCTCATTCGAGATATGGATTTCTCCTTGGCGAGTTGCAAAGGGATTATTGCTACGCATGCCGATGTTGACCATGCACAGGGTTTGGCCCGGGCCCGGGAGCGTCTGAAGGTGCCCGTGTTGGCCCATCCTCATTGTGTTCCGTTGCTCGAATCCGGCGACCGGATTGCCACTTTTGCTTCCATTGAGGCCCAAGATATTGACTTGCCCATGCCCCCAGTCAAGGTGGACCGGCTGATAAATGAGGGCGATGTGTTGGAAGTAGGGGATAAAAAACTTACCGTTTGGCACACCCCTGGCCACGCCTTTGGCCAACTCGCTTTTAGAACCGACAATCTGTTACTCAGTGGCGATAATATTTATAAAGACGGGTGCGTTGGGGCCATCGATGCGCACCATGGTTCTGATATCGAAAAATTTATCCAATCTTTGGAGCGAATTGCTTCAAGCGACGCGGAATATCTCCTGCCCAGCCATGGCCCTGCATTCCGCAAGGAAGAGCAAATGATGAAAAAAACCATAGCCAGATTAAAAACTTACCTGGCTATGGCTGATTTTGGCACTTGCGCTAAGGAATGGCCATTACTTGAACAGTGGGAGAAGGATGTGCTTTCTGGCCGGTTGCCCAAATTTTAAACTGATTTGCGACCTATTTGGCGCTTTTCCATTCCCAAGCACTAAGTCCCTTTTGTTCGCGAATGAACAACTCATTACCCACCACCGCAAGGTGCCCCCAAGTTTCCTGTTCGCTGATTTTGCGTTCGTCGATAATTTTGAATTCTTTTGGATTAGCTTCCATCAGGTAGAGAATCCCCTTGTTGTCGAGAGCTAAAATTTTGTCGCCATTAGCCACCATCGACCAATAATCTCCGTAAGGCTTGGGGGAGGTCCAAGTGGTTTTGCCAGTGGTCAGGTTGACACAAACAACCCGGCGATTACGCAGGTGAAGGTAGGCATGCCCTTGATAGATAACAGGGCTAGACATGTTGGCTTCTGCTCCATCAGCATTCCAAACCTCTTTGGAGGCTACCCCATCCGAAGCTGATTCAATTCGAATCAATTGAGCTTTACCACCATAAGCTGAGGTGAAAACCGTCTCTCCATCGATGGTGGGGGTGAGAATGTTCATGCCACGGAAACTGTTGATCGCCACCTTCCAAAGCACTTTGCCGTTTACTGGGTCGATGCCCGCTAAATGGGTGCGAGATTGGATCACAATCTGATCTTTGCCTGCCATTTTCGTTCGGACAGGTGAACTGAAAGCGCTTCCGTTCATTCCGCCAGCGTCCTGCAGGGTTCGCCACAGAACTTCACCTGTTTTTTTATCCAGCTTAACAAATGCTGCGGCAGCTTGAACATAAACTGCCTTGTCATCCACTAGGGGTGAGCAAACGAACCCGAAGGCGGGTAGGGCAGTGCCAAATTTCTCCACAAAATCAACTTTCCAGCGTTCCTTGCCACTAGCAGCATCGAGGCAAACTAATACATCCCGCATGCCAGCAACGTAGAGCGATTCGCCGTCAAATGTTGGTGTGCTACGAATCCAACTACCATTCTTGGCGGCAAAAAAAGGCACAGACATGCTGCCTTTCCAACTGGTCGACCAAAGGAGCTTGCCGGTTAAACGGTCATAGGCCTTCACAACCTCGTCTGTCTTGTTTGCAGTTTCGGATGTGAATACTTTGTCTTTGCTAACAATCGGGCCTGGGTAGCCATCCCCGCAGTCGACCCGCCATTTCCGAGTAAGACTTGTTTCTTTCAGGTCAACCGGCCAAGGCCCCTTAATTCCAACTTGGGCATCTCGATTTGGCCCCCGCCATTGCCACCATTCTGTTGTTTCAGTTGGTTGTTCGGCTGCATTCGCAATATTAGTGGGGCTGATGCAGAAACAGATTGTGGAGGCTACTACTAGTGCTTTAGAGGAAAAGTGGAATGCCATAATGCACCGGGATGTGATTTGAATAAATAGTTTCATCATTAGATTTATAGGGATTCCACGGGCAAGATTCAACAACCACGAATGCTGTAGGGGCTATTTTGTGAAAAAATCATTATTGCCAAGCAAAAACTGCTTGGTATGTGGTCGCCCCATGGTCTGGCGCCTCAAATGGGCCAAGGTTTGGTCAGAGGTCAAATACTGTTCGAAGCGTTGCCGGTCCTCTAAAAAAACATCCCCCACCCTTGGTTAAAGGGCAGGGGGAGCTTCGGGGGAGGGCTAGGATGTTATAGGTTACCCATTGGCAGAGTTGCCAGACTCATTAAATAACAGTTGGATTGTAAAGGCTTTGCGCACGGTTGTAGGCTTCTGCACTGGTTGTAAGCCCTATTACTCCACCCGCTGGACCCACGGATGCAATAACCGATCCCCAATATGCAATTCCACCGGCATCACCGGCTCGGCCAAGGTAGGTTGTGTAGTCAATTGAGGCTAAGCGTTGTGTGCTTTCAACCGAGGTTAAAAGCGACATGACAATCTGTTGTTTTGGTACCGAAGACATCATAGTCTTGGTCCAACTTGCCAGGCCTTGGGCGTCAGCATTTCTGCCTAAAATGTCTACATAGAGGGCGTTAATGTAGCCCGTGATAGGCGGGTACATTGTCAGGTATTCATTGGAAGTTAAAAACCCGGTTTGAACCGCGAAGTCAGTCGCACCTGCCAAGTAATAGTTTACCCAGCCGTTTACTTCCGCGGCAGAAGCAGTTCGCTTGAGGTAGGTCTGGAAATAGCCTTGAACTTGGTTCGAACGGTGCTCGGCTGAATAGTAAAGGGCGTTAGCAACTGTGGTTCGGGAGCCACCAGCATTCAGAATGCCTACAAAGTTGTTGTATCCCGAGGTGTCCGGATTTCGTCCCAAAATGCTGTTGTATAGATAGAACACATAGTCCCCGTTCCCTGCTTGTGGCGTGGGGCCAGGAGGGATTATGCCATTAAGCGTGGTCAAGGTGACATCGTTACCAATCCCATCGGCGCCCCCGATTCCCACATATGAGACACGGTAGCTGACTCCACCAAAAGTGACGCTACCGCCCTCTGGAATTCCCGCAAAAATTCCAACCACAGGCATTGGGGAAGTGTTTTGAACGATTGTGAATTTGGTTCCTTGGCCCGGGACATAATTGTTCAAAAGATTCCCTGTCAGAATGGCTCCACCCAAGGTTGGGGGAGTGACAGTACTAGCTGAGACAATTTGGTCGCTCGAAGTGGCGGAGGCCAGGTCAATCGAGACGGTGGTATTGGTGGCCAACGAAATGGTGCTTCCCGTTATGGTGCCAACCGTTGGCACATTTGTCGTCGTCGTTACACCACTAACCGTCGTGGTGGTGGGGGTAAATCCACCCGGAGCCAATGTTCTGGCCCCAAGTCCAACACCTGAAGTGATCAGCTTGACAGATCCAGTGCCTGTCATGATACCGCCATCAAGGCGGGCGGTGGCGTTTTTGTAGGTTCCGTTGACTGCCAATATTCCAGCCGAAGAAACAAACGGTCCAAAATAATTCGCACCGGTTCCATTAATCGTGCTGATTGGGGCTGGTGTCCCAGTTCCCGTCATAACCACTTGTTCTGTCCCAGAAATTGGACCGCCAACTGTCACCGCTGCTGCAAAATTAAGTCGGAATGCCTGGTTCGGCAACATGGTTACCGGCCCGAGGGTTGATGTTTTGGAGAAAATGACATCCGTTTGAGTTTGGTTGATAATTAAAGCTTTGGTAAGGGTAACGGGATTTTGGAATACGGTTTTAAGGCTGTTGTCGATGGTGATCGCGCCAACATTTTGAAGGGCGTTGGTGATATTGGTCACACCCCCAGTGCCGGAATTGAACCTGAGCGCAGTGCCAGGAAGTATGGTCGGATTGATGTCAAAATTGATGTCCACGCCTGCAGTGTAACCGGTAGGGCCTGTGATCAAATGAACTTCATTCGACAAAGTGGAGCTGCCAAGTAAAATTGGCTGTGCATAGGTGGTGAGGCTGGAATTGGTGATGGTTACACGGTTTTCGGTGTTGGTTAAGTCTAGCCCACCGGCAAAAACAAACTTGTCTAGCGACCCAGCGTTTCCTAAACGGATAGTGCCAAGATTATCAAATGCGGTTGGATTTGTGTCTGTAAATTCCACCCCGCCATTGAGGAAAAGATCGTAATCTGCCGTTATGGGGTCAGCCACAATCTTCAGTACGGCTCCTGTGTCTCCAACCAAGACAGTACCCAGGGTGCTGAGAGTGACTTGACCAAAAGGAGTGCTGGAGACTCCTAATTTGCCATCAATGGTGATATTTGTACCCGAAAGGGTTAAGGGAGTTCCGGCTGTCTTAGTTCCTAAGCTGCCACCAACTTTGATGTCATTTATGGCCTCAATGGCCCCTGCTAGGCCAGAGAAAGTGATGACGCCACCCCCACTCGAGGAGGCGCTGGTGAAGGTGAATGTGCCAGATGGCGAACCATCAGATCCAGCGATTAATTTTCCACCGGCAACAACAGATTGTGCCCTGATAGTCATGTCGGAAATGGTTGAAAAGTCTTCGACAAATTGGACATAGCCTTTGGTGTCTGCGTTGACAGTCAATGACTGGACTGCGTTGGAGCTACCATAAAATTGTAATTTTGGTCCGGTTGAAGGTGCAAAACCAGCAGGGTTGACAACAACACTAACATTGTTGTTGAAATCGCCCGCCAAAAAGTCATTCAAAGCCGTACCCAAAACAACAGCGCCAGTTCCGGTGCCACCTAAGGCAACAAGTGCTGGATTCTGCGTGATGGTGATAGTTCTTCCGGATCCAGATTGGGGGATGGAGGTTAAATTAAGAGTTGAATCCCAAACAATAGCACCTTCCTCTGGAGACGGAAGTACCACGTTACCGTTGTTGATTACAACATCCAAACCAGCAGCCAAATCGGCCTGAATAACTGCTACATCGATTTTGCAACCAGAAGTGATTGCGGTCAATGTGACCGTTCCGCCATTAAAAATGCGGCTGTAAGTGGTCGGATCACCGCTATTGGTGATCAACATGTCAATCGCCGGTGCCAATCTTGTTTCAAGACCTTCAAGCGCAATTTGCCGGTCACGCTTGTTACGCTTTTGGGTTTTGCAATTCGACGCAAACACATTAAGTAGAGGCTTGAAGAAATTCCTCATGGCCAAACGCCCCCTCTTCCTGATGCGGGATAAATGTCACCCAATCGAACCTGTATCAAACGGCTACCGTGCCTTGTTCGTTCCTATCGACCTTCCTTGGCCGTTGAGGCTTATTGATCTAACACTTGAAATCCAAAACCTAAAAAACCTGCCGGCTTGCCGGGAATAAGCCAATCATCTTGCCCGCCTTGACTGCAATTGGCCCTATTTACCCTGCCAATAAATGCGGATATTGCCGGTTGCACGGCCTACCGCCACGATGTCCGGTTGGCCATTACCGTCTAGATCTGCCACCAAAGCGTCCTCAACCGCCACCCCTCCGCTATCCAACAAGTGCCTTTCCCAATCAGTTCCAAGGGCATTTCTCGAGCGATAGATCCGAATGCCGCATTGCTCCCCGGGCTTACTCCCCAGATTGTCGCGAACTCCGGACACCAGTTCGTCTCTTCCATCACCATCCAGATCTGACCAATGAATGGCGTGTCCCCATTTGAGACGATCATCCAGCACTTTCCGATTCCAGACTCCGGATGAATTTTTCGTGTAGATGACAATTTGGTTTCCGTGCCAAGGTTCAATAGTGGCTATACAAGCATTCCCATTTCCTAGCGAACCCATACGGATTTCGCTGGCCCCTCTGGAACCCATGGGGTTATCTTGATTGCCCGCATGCAGAAAAACCTTTTTAAAAACCAGATTTTTGCGGGCGCCTCGGTTCTCCGGACGTAAAATTTGCAAGCCTTCATAGCTTCCGATAAGTAAATCTTGGGCTTTCGGGTTATTGGTTTCTTGCGCCGGAATGGGGCAAAAATTGTGGGAAACATGTAGCGAATGGTCCAAAACCTCGGCAACCCAGCGGTCCGTTTCCGGCTTCGAAGGGATGCGGAAAGCCAGCACCTTCAGGCCCGCCCCATCCATCCAATTCCCTTTTTGGGAGGCACCCTTTCCCATCAGTGGCACGGCCACCAATTCTGGTATTCCATCTCCCTCTAGATCCGCAAAACGTATCCGGTGCAGGGTCGGTTCCTCTGAAATAGGGTGAACTGTCCAACTTTTTCCTGTTTTTCCTGGATTCTTTAACCATTGAAGGGTGCCACCGCTTGCGGTGTTAAACGGCTTCCAGTCGGCACCCAAGGCTAAATCAATGTGGCCATCCCCATCGATATCGTGGGTAGCGAGGCAAACATTGTCCGGCTTGGTTTGCCCCTCCAGTAAAACCTGCCGTTGCCAATCCGGGTTTCTATACCAAAGCACACGGGTTTTGTCGGCAACGACAAGATCTGGTCTTCCATCGCTATTGATATCTGCTGACACTACGGCATATCCAACACCCAGCCCACCTTCGATTTGCTGGGTCCTGAACCTCCAGGGTGTTTCGGTTGGTGTTTGCCCAAAAACATGGCTGGATATCCACAGTACGGGTGTAAGTAGCATTAGCATGGATGGTTCCTGATTAGACCAAAGCCTTCGAAGTAGCTAGCTGATCCTAACCGCAATGCGGTAGGGCATGGAAACGAAAGGGTTCCTGGTTAATTTGGTAGTAATGGGGGCTTTGGGATATTTAATTTGTCTCCATATTTTTCCCTGCCTTGACCCGGTTTTGGTTCCCATGCGACCTTATCCCGCTAGCCCGAGGGGACTTTTCGCATGGTGGATGGAACTGTGGTCAAGCCTGCGCCTGTTTCAGGTATCAGCCTGGTATTGCCTGCATTCAATGAAGAGGAATGCATCGCGCAGGCTGTGCGAGAGGCGGTCAACGCCTTGGATCAGTTGGCGATCCCTTTCGAGGTGATTGTCGTTAACGATGGCAGCTCAGATTCCACGGCGTCTATTATTCGCACATTGGCTACCCAAGATCCAAGAGTTCGCCTGATTGATCTCCCCATCAATCAGGGATATGGCAATGCCCTGCGGGCAGGTTTTTTGGCCAGCCAAATGCCTTTGGTTTCCTTCACGGATTCTGATTGCCAATTTTATCTGGAAGACCTGCGAATTCTTGTAGAGCGTTCCAAGCATTTCCCGATGGTGGTTGGATGGCGAAAAGACCGCCAAGATCCATGGAGACGAAAATTCCTCTCCCGCGGCTTCAACATCCTCGCCAACACCATGGTCGGCACTGGGGTACGCGATATCGATTGTGCCCTTAAGATATTTCAAAGGGACGCCCTACTGCGAATTTTGCCAACAACGGGTGGGTTTCTGGTCAATACCGAGATGGTGGTCCGGGCCCGATCCCTTGGCCTAGCTGTTGGAGAGTTTCCTGTTCGCCATAGGCCTAGGGCGGGTGGATTTAGCAAAGTCCGCCTTAACGAAGTCCCCAAGGTTTTTTTGGGTCTTGCCCGCCTTTGGTTTGGCCAAATCGCCTTTGCCAATCGCTCCCACCAAAACCCCGCAACTTCCATTTTCGGTGCGTGGCTGGAGGGCCTAGCCCTTGCATGCTTAATGATTCTGGCGTTTGCTCTGTTTTTAGGAAATGTGCGTGCGCCTCTACTGGAGCCAACCGAGGCAAGATACGCAGAAATTCCAAGGCAAATGCTTCTAAGTGGTAACTGGTTGGTTCCCACGCTTGATAACGAACCTTATTTGGATAAACCCCCACTTTTCTATTGGTTGGTTATGGGGGCCTATCAAATGGGCGGCATATCCGATCGGGTCGCACGCTGGGTGCCGGGCCTGGCTGGAATTTTGACAGTTTTGGTTTCTTGGGCTTGGCTGCGTTTGCGTGCCGGGCCTAGGGCCGCTTGGCTGGCTGCCTTTTTGTTGGTGACTTGCGCCCGCTTCATCCACTACGAACGAATGCTGGCTATGGACAGCGTGTTGTGTCTCTTTTTGGTTAGTGGCATAGCTACCGGAGATCTTGCCTGCCAGTCCGGCCAATTCAAAAGGGGTTGGTGGATTGCCTGTTCCATCTTGATTGGTTTGGCCCTTCTCACCAAGGGGTTCGTCGCATTACCACTGGTTCTCGGCCCGCTTTGCCTTTGGTGGGTCTTGGAGCGTTCTGCCGCCAAGCCTACACCCAAAGATTGGTTACTTGGGGCTGGCTTGGCTATGGCTCCGTTGCTGGCATGGATGATACCGCTTTCCATGCGACTCGATGGTTTTCTTGAACATTTTGTTTGGCGGCACCATGTAGTTAGGTTTCTCGAGCCTTTTGATCATGCGGCTCCCCCCTGGTACTATTTGCCTGGCCTGCTGCTAGGGATGGGGCCATGGCTGGTTCTATTTCCCGGCATGGTGCATCGGATTTTTGGTGCGGGCGCTCTGAAGTCCGGCGGTGGCCAGCCGGTTTTGGGTTTGGTGTTAATCGTTTTGGTATTTAACTTCGGATTTTTCAGCCTGGCCGGATGCAAAAGGCCTATCTACTCCATCGCATTCATGCCTTTTGCCGCCTTGGCTCTTGGTCTGCACCTCGATTTGACAATGCCTAATGGCTGGAAGAAGTTGTTTTGCTTCCCCGCCATGACATCCCAAACCGCCTTCGCCTTTACAGCTTTTATGTGGATCGGGATTGGGGTGGGTGCCGGCTGGAAAGGCTGGGTAGATATGTCAACAGCCTACCTCTGTATTGCCTTAGGCTTCGCACTCGTTATTGGTTTGGTCATCCTTGTTTTGTCAGGGCGCGGTGTTCCCTGGGCCGGCACCATGGCAGCATGTGCTTTGTTGGGCGTGATGGCTTGTTGGGAAGTCTTACCCGGGTACCACGAGGGGTTCTCGTTGCGTGGTCACTTGCGACAGGCAATCAAATACCGCGTTCAACCGGAGGATTTGGCCTTTGCTTCCAATGGCCGCCCTGTTGAATTGATATGCTATCCCCACCGCTGGGATTCAGCCGCCTTTTACTTGCCAAAGGCCAAGATGGTTGTATTTGGCCCTAGTGAACTGCCAGCGATGGAGAACTATTTGAGGGCTAACCCGGAATCGCTGCTCTTGATGAAGCCAGGCGCCGCCTTGCGGAATTTGTTGGCAAAGTTTCCCACCCGTTCGCCGCGCATTGAGAATGAACTTGGCGCAGTGGCCGTAACCCGCCTCGAAGAACGCGGCCTCACCCAAACTGCTGCTCGGGCCAAATAAGGCTGCCCTAAAAGATCAGGCTGCCTTCAGCACCCTTTTTTTTTGCCCAAGGGCAATGCTGTAGCCTTCGCGGGTGGCTTGGGCTGTTGCGTCCCAAGTGAATTTTGCCGCCCATTGTGTTGCCCCATGGCGCAAGCCCTGAACCCATTCCGGGTGCTGGCAAGACTTGAGCATTGCGGCTCTCCAGGCACTTTGATCCTCAATTTCCACCAAATGCCCTTGGCCATCAAGCACTTCCCGCACCGCTGGCGCGGTCGAGGCTATCACCGCCCCGCCGCAGGCCATCATTTCGATAGGCGGCATACCAAAGCCTTCATATTTCGTAGGGAAAAGCAGCGCGTGGGCGGAACTGTAAAGGGCTGGCAGGTCCGTATCATCCACATAGCCCAAATGACGAATTCCCTTCCCGAACCCGCTTTTGTTCAAATAGTCCCGTAACTCATCGCAACGCCAACCCCATCCCCCCACCAAAACAAGCGGATGGCGGCTTCGGTGATCGCCAGGTAAATCACACCACGCCTTGGCAAGCATGAGAAGATTTTTACGCGGCTCCAAGGTTCCCACATGCAAAAAACTGCCGGCGGGTAAACCAATCCGCGAAAGGACTTTGGCTTGCCCCTCTTCAGACACAGGTTGCAGGTGGGGCCGAACTCCCATGGGTGTAATAGTGATCTTCTCAGGCCTAATGCCCAAAACTTGCACCATCTCATCCCGAACAGCCCGAGATAAGGTGAAAAAATGCCTGGATCTTTCTAGCCCGCCTTTTGCCCGTTTTTCAAAGATTCGCACCCTGTCCACTGGATGCCATTCAGGATGCGTAATGGATGATAAATCATGAAATGTGGTGACTGTGGGCACCTTCGTTGGCACCGGCAGAAAGTTCGGCTCGTGGTAAAGGTCCACCTGCCCCCTGTCATGCCAACGGTCCAGCATTCGGGAAAGCTGTGATTCTTGCCTGGCTCTTGCCCAACCCAACACGGTTGATTTCCAGGTGTCGCCGTTGGCAGCTTGGGGCGGTTGGTTGGGGGCCGATTTGGCTTTGCCAGGCTTTGTCATCCAAGGACGAATCATAAACCAGCATTTGCGAAAAAACTGGCCGGTTGTTCCTGGAAAACCTCGATAAATTTCATCGATTGGGGCCGAGGCTTTCAAAGCCTCAAAAGTTGCTGATGTGTACCAACCCACCCCGCTGCGGGGGCCAACCGTGGGCAATATGTTCCAAGCGATTCGCATCATGATGGCAATGGTAATCCTGCAGTTAATCGGGGCATAGGGTAGTCAGATCACCTTCAGGCCGCATATTTGCGAAAGCCTGGAATAAGTCGGTGCAATTGGTCTGCGATCCATTGACCTTGCTTTGCCGGATCCAGCGCCTTAGCAACCGATTCCTTGGCCCGTAGCCCTATCTGGCGCGCCAATAGGGGCTGCGCCCTTACCCAGCGCATATGGTTGGCTGCCTCTGCCAAATCTGGGTCAGCCCACCGCCATCCCTTCTGAAATGGGGGCCTGTCATGGGTTATGGTTGTCATGCTATGGCCAACCATAAGGGCTGTTTTGTCATTCAGAAAATCTAGAACGCCCGAGTAGGCGGTGGTGATCACAGGCTTGGCCAACAGTGCCGCCTCTGCCATGGTTAATCCCAAACCCTCTGCCCGGTGCAGCGACACATAACAATCAGCCGCGTCCATCAGGCCAAGAAGTTCATGGCGGCTCATGGTGCGTTCCACCAGAAGGATTCTGGGATCACCAGCAACCATTTGCCGAAGTTTGGCCATATTTCTCGGCTCGGCTTGCGGCCGGCTGACTTTGATCACCAAGCGAGCTTCACGCGTCCGGGGAAAAGCCTGTTGAAATGCCCTCACCAATCCGGCAGGATTTTTTCGCTCCACCGAACTGGCTGCATCGAAGACAAACAAAAACACGGTCTCGCCTGGTTTGAGTCCATACATCTCGCGTGGCACAGGCTCAAAAGGCTGAACTCGCAGCGATTGCGGCATGTCGATCACCGGTACCGGCAAAACCTTCCGCAGTGATTCGCCTATGAATCGCGATGGGGCCCAAATCTCATCAAAAAACTTGCTGTTCTTAATCCAAGCCTTCGGTACATCCTCCAATTCCCAGAACCATACCCCCACCCGCTTGACATTTTTCCGAATGGGAAGGCCCGCCCGCCTGAACAGTTCTGCGGGTTCCCAAAGGGGAGGGACCACAAAAACACTTAGGGCATGCTCTTCAAGGCCAAGCGTTTCCTGACGGTGATGCAACACATCAGACATCGAGTTGGGTACATCACGGAGGCTAACCGGACAGCCATGCCGGGCTGCCGACCTGCCCAACTGCGCCGCCGCCTCGCGTAGACCGCAAATGCAATTCCAATAGGTGAAAAGATTGATCCCCTGGTCTGCTCCCCAAGAAGGGCCATCCAAAGGGCCAAGTATCTTTTCCGCCGCGCTGATACCCCCCTCGGGCCAAGCCGGTGAAACCCCAAGAACGCTGCAGTCAAGCTGTTTGTAATCGCGGGATAGTTCCAAGGTGAAGCTTTTCCACCCAGCAATGGTGCGCGCTTTTGGCCATCGCAGTTGCCATGCCGGCAGCCTAAGCCAAGTTTCGGCCAGACTGGTGGGGTGATCCTCAAGCGTTTCCACAGCAAACCAGAGGGCTTCTTCGGGCGAGACAACCTGCATGTCCAGATGGGCGGTCCGAATAATGAATGCCAAGCTGGTTTTTAGGCTGGGAGCCATCATGCCCAGCGGAGCCCTTTCCAAGTGCCAAGGGTTCACATCCAAAAAGCGCCTTGCCATATCGCCAGGCTTGGATTGGAAAGTTTTACGCAAGCCGTCTTTCCAGGCATGACGGCTTAGCCTGGCTGGCGGTTCACCTTCGCTCAACCAGGTGAAATAAGAACCCTCCACACCGTCGCGCAATGCCCGGGGGTGGGCGTCAAATAACTTGGGATCAGTGATAAGTGGCCCAAGGACTGCGCGCATCCATTCCGTGGAATTTTGGGGAGCTGCAACTGTTTCACCCGTCAGGTTTAAATCAGCACCCTGGCCTACGATATGGCTAAGAATGGCACGGGGGTCCCGCAAGGTCAGCCAATTGCCAGATTGCGCTTCCTTGCGGGCCTGCCACCCGATTCGGGAATGCAGGACCGGATTCATTAGCCTAACCTTTGCCCCCCAAAGTGCTTTGAAAAGCATCGATTCCTCGTGGAATCCAAGGGAGCGCAAGTGTTTCTTCACAGATTCGAACATGTTTTAAAATTCCCGTGTTCTTTCAAGTTTAAGCCGCCGCTGGTTGTTTCAAGGCGGATTGATGTTCGGGGGAGCGGCCCTCTCTCGATGCCATCACTTGTTCGAGTGCCCGCTTGCCATAGGCCTCCATCGACAAGATGCGCGCGGTTTCAATCCGCGCCTTGTCTCCCATCCTTCTAGCCAGTGCGGGGTGGTCATAGGCCCACCTAAGATGCAGGGCAGCTTCATCCACATCGGCTTCAGCCCACCGACAGCCCTTGGGGTAATAAGGCAGGTTTTGGCTAATGGTTGTCAACTTGTAGGGCACCAGCATGCTGAATTCGCCAGACATGAAATCCATGTTGCCCGAATAACCTGTGGCTATGACTGGTTTACCTAACAACATGGCCTCTGCCAGGGTGATTCCATACCCTTCCGAGCGGTGTAGGCTTATGTAGCAGTCACACATGTCCATGATGCCATAGGCTTCGGCCCGGCTTACATGCTGGTCGATGATGATACCGTTCACCTTTGCCACGGCTTCCCGGAGTTGTTTCACTCCTTGTGGATCGAATTCGGGCCGGGAGATTTTCAAGACAAGCCGAGTGTCACGGCGGTTGCCAAATGCTTTCCGAAATGCTTCAACCACAGCTAATGGATTCTTTCGTTCAAGCACCGAAGCCACATCGAACATGAACATGGCCACGAAATCCGTCTCGGCAAGGCCGTATTTAGCCCGTTCAACTGCTGCCATTTTGCCAAGTTGCACAGCCGGTAAAACAACGCGCACTGGTTTTTCTGGCACTGCGGCCCTTACCGCGCCAGCGACGAACTGGGTAGGCGCCCAAATCTCGTCAAAATGGCGCGCGTTCTTGGCATGGTTTTTGGGGAGAACCTCCAATTCCCAATACCAATAAGCGATCTTTCGCACACCGGGCTTGCGGTTTAGTCCGGCCCGAGGATGGATTCTGTCGCCTCGCGTGAATAGCGGAATGCACAGTATCGAGGTGTCGTACGATTCAACTCCTAGATAGTCCGGACGGGTTGGTTGGTCAAAACGCCAATCTGCCGGTACATCCCGGGTCGCAGTCCGTCCGCCGGCAGCATCAACCGCTTCGCGCAGCATGCGTTGTGCTTCGCCGACCCCTGACCAATAACTGCAATGGCCAAGAACATTGAAACCCGGCCGCCAGCCACCATCCGATTCCTTTTCCGCCCGGACACGATCGATTAGGTTGGATAAAGCCGGGTCGCCGGGTTTGGTGTGCTCGAGTTGCCCAAGCCACTTCGGCTCTTGGCCATTTGCCCCGGTGTCTCCGTTGGGCAATCCATGGCCGCAATACTCAGCCGCAACCAACCGTGCCTGGTCCTCGACCGGCAAAATTTTATCCAATCCTAAATTCCCTGCCGGCAGCAAGTTGTTCAGGGCAGGATGCCTTTTCTTCAGGTCGCGCAGGAAGCTATCGGCTCCGACCGCCGTAAGGGCGAGTGGCCAATGAGCCTGCCATGCCGGCAAGCGCAACCAAGTGGGGCCAAAACCAAAGCTCGAATCCTCAGCCCGTTCCAGTGCGAACCAAATCGTTTCCGCTTGGTCCAATTCCCCCAGGTGCTTCACCGTCGTTCCCAAAAGCCAATCCAGAATCCCATGCCTACCCGCTGGTGTCAGCGCCAAGGGCAGTGTCCTTAACACCCATTCTTTGTCATCGATATAACGCAAAACCCGGTCACCTGGGCGACCGGCAAAATATGCCTCGATCAATTCGGCACGAATTCCCGCAGGCAATGGCTCGCATTTCAACCAAGTACAAAAAGTACCTTGGGGCCCATCTGAAAGTGCTTTGGGAAAGCGTTTGCGATGATCTGGCAATTCCAACAGGCGACATAAAATCCACAGGCCAAGCGCAGTCTCGTGGTTTGCTATTCGCTCCGAATGTTCGGTGGCTGTCCCCAGACCGGCTAGACCGTGTTTGGCAAGTAGCGAGTTCCAAGCTGCAATCACATGAACCGGGAAGGGCGGAAATGATTCCTGACGGCGCCCCCGCCGCGCCATGGCACGGCGCCGTAGAGGGTCAACCAAAATGCTTTTCATGCTTTGAATCGCAGTGAAAACACCGCTGCCAGGCCTGATTCCCAGCTTTTCCAGTGTCCGCCTGGCGTGATGTAACATTTCCAACCTCGTGCCGTCTTTGCGTTTGATCCAAACCAGGCTGACCGCTATGCGGCAAGCCTTTCCAGTGTTTGTGCCATATTTTCCCAGGTGCAAGAGAGTTTGAGGTCATCCCTGTTCCAGCCGTTTGGCTCAGCCTTGCAAGCGAGCCATGCCTCGTCCATCGACAGGGTATCGAGTGGGTCGCAGGTATGGACGCCTGGTCCTGCGAATTCCAGCATCGAACTGTTGCCCGAGCAGATAACGGGTGTGTTGTGTAAAAGTGCGTCAAGCACCGGGAAGCCAAAGCCCTCGTAGAGTGAGACATAAGTCAAGCAGCGGGCCTGCCGGTAC
>Ga0255133_1000191_pt1 | contig 17382 bp, 12 predicted proteins | sample Law_Law_RepB_8d_FD_188553 | JGI IMG/M metagenome (GOLD analysis project Ga0255133, IMG submission 188553) | Freshwater microbial communities from St. Lawrence River, New York, United States - Law_Law_RepB_8d | ecosystem: Environmental > Aquatic > Freshwater > River | place: USA: New York... | reverse complement strand
AAATAGTCGATTTAACATTCAGATTCCTGATAGTTCATCGTGGCACTCTTACTCATTTAGTCTTACCAGCTCTTCAGTTCGAAAAGTTGCTGTGCGAAAATAAGCGAAGTATGCTGTTGGTCTTTCGTGGAATATCACGCACAAAGCGACATGCCACTTGAGTTAGTGGCATGTCGCTTTGGAGTAATTGTTTGTCCTGACAGAATTTGATTCTTCAGGTTTCAATGTCTTAAAATTATCGGCCCATGCGCACTGTTAAGATTTCTGACCAATCGGATGCCCTGCCTGAAGGATCGATGGCCCGGATTTTAACCCTGTAGGACTCACCAGTTCGCAGTCGAGGGCCTCTACTCCGTTCGAATTCAATGAGTGCCGAGGTTCGATCTGCCGGAACATCTTCCGAACGCTGCCATGTGCCCCTGGCCTCTATGTACACTTCAAAGCGGTTAGGTGTAGGCCCATTGAAACGCCAATTGAACCTGAACGAAGTTCTACCAACATCGCTGACACTGACGCGTGTAAACGGATTGGTAGGTGCAGGCGGAGGTGGAACCTCAACTTGCGTGGAAATGGTCGCGATGTTGCTCAATTCCGATAAACCTTCGCTACCAGCGGCCCGCACGACAAACTGGTAGGTTGTTGCTGGAGTCAGGTTTGTTATTCGGAACCGTGTTGCGTTGGCATCAGCGGTGCCGACAAGCGCCCACGATGCCCCTCCATTAATGCTACTGTAGACTCTGAAAGAAGATTCCGTGCGTGAGACCTGATTCCAAGCCAAATCAATGGTCCGCGCCCAAACATTATCTGGCCGAACTTCCGTGGGAGCGGGAGGCGCAGTAAGCACAGATCTGGACCGCACGATGGCGCTAGCCTCGTTCCCATTGATGGCCCGAACACCGAAGAAATAAGTTTTTTCCGGGTCAAGGCCCTCAACGCGGAAGCGAGTGGCGTTGGCCTCAGTGACACCTGCCTCAATCCAGTTGGATCCACCATTGGAGCTTACTAGAATCCGAAAACCACTTTCGTTATTACTTCGGTCGTCCCAGGCTACGTCAACCTTACTGGACCAGACATTATCTGGTCGGACATTCCCAGGAGCTTGTGGAATTCCACCCGTTGTCCTTGCATTGACAATATTGCTGGCTTCCGATCTGCCGACCAGATTTTGAGCTACTACCCTGAATTGGTATGAAGTAGCCGATGCAAGTCCCCCTACCCTGGCCTCGGTGGAATCAGCATCAAGGGACATCACGCTCTCCCATGTGTTTCCACCATTCCGGCTGATTTCAATGAGGAAAGAGTCTTCGTTATCGCTTTCATCGAACCATGAGAGTTCCACAAATTGAGAGCCGATACCATCGACAGTCAGATCTGATGGGCCTGCAGGAACCTCGGGTAGAGGCAATGTGGCGGCCTCAGCGATATTGCTGAAATCAGAGTCTCCCACGCTATTACTCGCGTAAACCCTGAATTGATAAGTCGAACCTGATTCAAGTCCAGCAATACGCGCCGTGGTGGTATCGAGTTCAAGAATACCAATGAGATCCCAGGTTTCCCCACCATCAGCACTGATCTCAATGGAGAATGATTCTTCGTTGTCGCTGGAGTCTGTCCATTCAAGAACAATAAAATCGGTACCAGCATCGGTTACCACCAAATTGGCTGGTGCCAAAGGTGCCAATAAAATTGGATCTTCAAGCGCAGTCAGCAGGTTGTTGACATTGAGACGGCCCCCAGTTGCTACAGCGCCATCCAGAGAATCCAAAGCATCGACGCTGCCAAACAGTGCATCTTGGATTTCAGTCGATGTCTTTTCGGGGTGGCAGGCCCATGCCAAGGCAAGCGCACCTGCCACATGAGGCGCAGCCATGCTGGTGCCGTTGAATGATTGATATCTGTTACTTGGAGTTGTGCTGAGAATTCCGACACCTGGAGCTGCCAGATCAACAGTTGTGGCGCCGTAATTGCTAAACGAGGCTAATTCGTCCAGATTGTTCGTGGCAGCTACCGAAATGATGTTGCTGGAAGCATACGAAGCTGGAATGGCCTTGAATTCGCCGTCGTTGTCATTGGATTCGTTGCCTGCAGAGGCCACAAAAAGTATTCCTGCGGCGTTGGTGGCATTCACGGCATCTTCCAAGGCAGGAACAGTGCCGTAACCACCCCAGCTATTATTCAAGACTTTCAGATTTACGCCACGGCTGCTCATCATTGTGGCGTAGTTAAGTGCCCTAATGGCGTTTGCATAGGTTCCTGATCCGTTTGCATCTAGGAATTTGATAGCCATCAGTTTGGCTGCACCTGAAGCTATTCCCGCTACTCCCTGAGAATTGTTGAGGGATGCAGCTATTGTGCCGGCCACATGGGTTCCATGTTCGTCGTCATCCATTGGGTTTCCGGTGTTGTTGACAAAATTAAAGCCATAGACGTCGTCAATAAATCCGTTGCCATCATCATCCCGATTATTCCCTGCTATTTCGCCAGGGTTTTTCCACATGTTATCCCGTAAATCGGGATGGTTGTAATCGATTCCAGTATCGACAATGCCAACAACCACCTGAGTTTGTATGGTTGCATGCGCTAGTGCTTCTGGAAGATCGATGTCAGCATCCGGTGTGCCAGCAACGCCATTGATCACTTGCCCCTGATTATTCAGCCCCCAGAGTTTTGAAGATTCCGGATCGTTGCTCCATGTTGAGGCGCGTACAACATTATTGGTTGAAATACTTGCCACTGCAGGAAGGCGTTGGATGCTATTTTTAATTGCCGCAGGATTGCCAAAACCTCTGACAAGAAACACGCCCTGTTCACCCAAACCCATGATCACATCGACGCGTGTACCGGGCACCCTTATAAATTTTGCTGCATCATCCACATTGCGAAGCGTAGCAGTTTGAGCGGGTTTCAGTTCCACAATCCATTGGCTACGCTGAAGATTGGCAACTGCGGGAGTAATGGCTGGGAGTGTGGCATTTTTGAACCATTGTGGGGCAATGGCTGAAGCAGTTGGTACAGTCCGGACCTCAAGTGACTCGAGCGCGAGCTTTGTGCTGCCAGATTTTGGCTTATTATTACCAGAACCAGTATGGAACCATCCAAACAAACTGCTGAGTACCATGGCTGATTTCTCCTTAGTAATTCACGACCGTTGATCCAACATCCCAATCACCTTTTCAGCGGGGGCTGCGACATCGCGATTTGGAATGCCATCAGAATCAACGAGGTAGGTTGCTTTTGGTTTCCATAAAAATCGCGTTGCGTTATGAATCATGCAGGAGGGGGGAAGATCACGTTTCAAATGCTGCCTTTCAGTAACTAACAGCCCTGCACGGCTGTGTAAGGGCTTATAGAATCCCTAGCAGAAGAGATGTGATTGAGTTTGTAATGACGTTGGATTCCGACTTTTGGGGAATGGCCGCCTTACTCCGTCGTGCGGTGTTCTTCGGTTTCGTGAGTTGAAACGATCGGTAGAGTATTGATTTTGTTATTTAGGCTAAAAGCTGATTCTATGCTCGGCGTTCAGATTCCGATGGTCTTGAGAAAGCGGTCTTCGTCTTTGGCGATCTGCACGCGGTTGGCGGTGCCTTCTGCCTCATATTCGCCGTGCAGGCTGATCACACCGCGAAATCCACGGGCTTTCAGCGCCAAGCTTACATCTTTCCAACGCACAAAGCCTTTGCCGGCGGGCACCACGCGCGCTTTCCAAACTTCGTCAGTTTGGGTCCATGCCATGTCTTTGATGGCTAAAATGGAAAACCATGGGGCGACCGCGTCGGATTCGATGGCAAATGGCCCGCCGCCAATGGCCAGATGCCCCGTGTCGAGGAAAGCACCCACGTGGTGCGGATCGAACCCTTCCAGCAAAGCTTTCAGGCCTATGCCATGGCAACCCAGCATGGGGCCAGAATGGGTGTGGTAGCAGGCCTTGACGCCTGTCGATCGCGCGAGTTTTTCAAAGCCTTGGAGGCGTTTTCGGCCTAGGCTGACATCGGCGTCGTATTTGCCTGAATAAGAAAAATATCCAATTTTGATTTGGCTGACACCTGCCTTGGCGCATGCTTCGAACAGGGCTAAGGCGCGCTTATCTGTGGCCTCGATCATATCGGTGGGTGCTGTAACCAACCCAATGACCAGACCGGCATCCTTGAGGCCTTTCGACCATTCTGGTAGTTGAACTCCGGCATTGTCGGGGTTGACGGGATATTTGGGACGAACCGCCAGATCGAGGCCGTCGATGCCAGCGGCTTTGCAAAAGCTGATCCAGCCAGCCAGATCCAACTGTGGCAATGACTTGGTGAAATAAACACGTGCCATGCCTTTGCCTCCTAAAAGGTGACCTTAGCCGACTGGATTGGTGAGTTCGCCCAACCCGGTCAGTTCAATGCGAATCGTGTCGCTCATAGCCAATGTGAATTCATCGGGCGGGACAATGCCCGTACCAGTAAGAAGGATTGCGCCATCGGGATAATCCTGTTCCCGCATAAGCCACCCAACCAATTCTTCCGGAGTGCGTTTCATACGTTCCATGGTGGTGGTGCCATGGAACACTTCCAAGCCTTGCCGTGTGATGGTGATGCGGAGGGCCAGATCCGCGGGATTATCGAATTTCGGATTCAGCAAAATGTATGGCCCCAATGCGCACGAGCCCCGGTAAACCTTGGCCTGCGGCAGGTAGAGTGGGTTTTCTCCCTCAATGTCGCGAGCGCTCATGTCGTTGCCGATAGTCAGCCCCACGATTTTGCCCGCGGGGTTAATCACTAGGGCAAATTCAGGCTCGGGTACCGACCAGTTGCTGTCGGCACGAAAACGTACGGTATCGCCGGGCCCCACCACCCGGCGCGCGGTAGCCTTGAGAAACAGTTCGGGGCGTGGGGCGGCATAAACCTTATCGTAAAAAACGGCTGCCCCTTGAGACTCGCGCTGGCGTGCCTCGCTGCTGCGGAGATAAGTAACACCCGCGGCCCATACTTCCTGATCATCGATTGGGGCTTTCCAGCCCACGGCATCTGCGGGCACAGATTCCGTGGATGCAGCGAAGAGAGATGCTGCCAGAGCGGCTGGATTTTCGGCGTGAAGCACAGAAGTGAGGCCGGGGTGTGCGCCGGCGGGCGGGTTGATGAACCGCACCTCGTTGCCCTGTTTCACAGCAATCCGTGTGGAGCCATCTGTGTGTACTGCTTTGCCTACAGCCAGCCAGTTGATCATGGGAAACTGCTCTCCACGGGTTCGGGTCCAGAACTCAGCCACGTGCCGATTTCGGTCAGGGCTTCTTCGGTGCGGTTGTGCGACAGGTCGAGTATCGCCCGTTGGCAACTCCGTTCAAGTGCGGAACTGAAGGCAACGGCACCAGCAAGCAGATTAGCGTTGCCCGCCAGCTTGTCCACGATCAACTGCAAAAGCGCATCGATTCCCTGCCCCGATACCGCAGATACATCAACAGCGTGCGCGTGAGATAAGGACGACGGCCGAATATCCGACTTGGTGTGAACAACAATCTGGTCTGTTGCGTGCGGAATGCCAGACTGATTAATATCTTCAGTCAGCCAAAGCACCAGATCTGCCTGCTTGGCTACTGTTTTCCCCGCGTTCATGCCGGCTTGTTCTAGTATGTCGTCACTTTCGCATAATCCGGCTGTATCGCTGAATTCCACGAGCCAGCCATCGATGGCTGTTGTCCCGCGAACCACGTCTCGGGTTGTTCCCGGAATGGCTGAGACGATCGCCCTAGTGGACCCGGTCAGCGCGTTCAAAAGCGAACTTTTGCCTGCGTTGGGCTTACCGCAAAGCGCAACGCGCCAAGGGATTGTCCACGCGCGCGCAACCCGGTGGCCGGCAACCATCGATTCGAGCAGGCCGAATGCTTGGGATGATTCTCCCGCGCGGAAAAGAGTCATGATCTGCTGTATCGCCGTGCGCACCCTTGTTTGCTGCACAAGCACACCGTTGGCGCCACGCCGCGTGGTGGTTTTGGCCAGAGCTTGCAGGCTTTCACCTGCCAAGCGATCCCGGGCTTGCCAGATTTCGAATGCTTGCCACGAACATAATTGGATGCCGGCAGCGCGCCAGATTTCGGAATGCCAGCGGAGTAGTTCCGGCCCGCTGTGGCCATGAATTTCAATATGTGGCACTGGATTGGTGGAACGTGGCACCACCAAGACTTCGTCGCCATGCTGATCACCCGGCATGGCCAGCCGGGCCAACCGGGTTGAAGCTGGAAGTACGTTGGGTGAAAAGTTGCTTCCGTGGACTGGCTTGCATAGGGGAGCCAGCGCGCGCCAAACGCCTGATCCACGCAATGCCCATATCGAAACGGCACCCGGCAAAGGTGGCGTGAGTAAAGCGGCCCATCCAATGGATTGATTCATGGGGGAGATTCACCTGCGCGGGCGATGCCCTCCAGCACCAAACCATCGACGTAGCAGGAGGCTAAACCGGAAGCTTCCGCAAGCAACCTTCCTCCGCCACCGGTTACGATGATTTTGATATTCGGGTTGTGGGCGCACGCCTTTTCCAGAATTGTGTTGATGGCGCCAACTTGGGCAGCAAGCACACCGGCAACCATGGCATCTTTCGTGTTTTTGCCGGGCCAGCAAAGCGCGGCATCCACGGTTGACGGGGATAGTCGCGGCAGTAGGCGCGTGCCTTCGGCTAGGCTTTGAAACATGAGGTCGATGCCCGGCAAAATGGCACCTCCCAGAAACGTACCGGTTTCGTCTACCAGATCCATGGTTACAGCCGTGCCGGCGTCCACAACGAGGCAGCCATGCTTGCGTTCAAATCGCAACCACGCCGCCCATGCGGCAGCAACTCGATCGATACCTACCTTATCTGGATAATCGACACCTATTTTGAGCCCGAACGACGTGGTTTTGTCGATTATTTCGCATGGGCCACCGAAATGTTCCAAGCGAGCGGCGACATCGCGAAGCTGTTCGGGGTGAACGCCAGCCAACCGCCATTTACCGGCCCCAAGAGCTGTTTCCGGTAAGATATCAGATGGTTGGTTCCAGATCCCCCACGAGTGGCGGATACCATTGTGGTAAATGGCCCACTTGGTTCTGCTGTTTCCGGCGTCTGCCACGCCTATGAAACAGGTCATGTGGTTGGCTCGGCAACTAACGGGGTTGTTGCGGCATCGCGAAGACAGGCGCACACCTGTTTCACAAGCTCTGCCAAGCCTCTGCCCGTGACTGCGGAAATGGCCAATACCTTGCGGCCGGTTTCAAGTTCTAAGGCCTCGCGGCGCTCTTCAGCACCGGTTAGTTCAGACTTGCTCATCGCAAGGACTTCTGGTTTCTCTGACAAATCGCCTCCATGAAGAGACAATTCGCGCCTCAGGGTGCGGTAGTTGGCAACCGGATCGCTGCCGTCGGCAGGAAACGGTTCCACCATGTGCACCAAGACCCGTGTGCGTTCAACATGGCGCAAGAATTCGTGACCCAAACCCACGCCAGCATGGGCGCCCTCAATCAGACCGGGCAAGTCGGCAAGAATGAACACGCGTTCGCCGCCTACATGAACCGCGCCCAGATTGGGATGTTTTGTTGTGAACGGATAATCGCCCACTTCAGGATGTGCACGGCTGAGTCGGCTCAATAGCGTGGATTTACCAGCATTGGGAAAGCCAAGAAGTCCGACATCGGCAATGGTCTTCAGTTCCAAAACAAGGATTCGCTCTTCGCCGGGAATGCCCGGCTGGAATTCCCTCGGAGCGCGATTGGTGGAAGTGGCGAACGAACGGTTACCGCGACCGCCTTTCCCGCCCTTGGCAACGATCACTTCGTCGCCTTCAGCGGCAAGGTCGCGGAGCACGTGCCCACGGTCCCTATCCATCACAAGGGTTCCAGGCGGGACTTGAACTAGCAGATCGTGGCCCTTGCGGCCGTAGCTGTTGTCGCCCGCTCCACGCGATCCTGACTGGGCGTTCCAGTGGGTGCGGTTCAGTAGTGCCGCAAGGCTATCGGCATTGGTGGTCGCACGAATCACCACGCTTCCGCCATCGCCCCCGTCCCCGCCGTCCGGACCTCCTCTTGGCACATATTTCTCACGTCGAAAGCTGCAGCAACCTGCTCCGCCATCGCCGCCCCGAACATGAATCACTGCGCGATCGACAAACATGGCACACCTTTCCCATGGAACCAACCACCATCATAACGCATGGTTGCCTTTGGGCGCAGGCCTGACTCGTTTCAGTAGGCATTCTCGTGAACGAATCCCTTGAAAATCGTCATCCACAAAATCCGAAGGTCGAGCATTGGTGTCCAGTGGGTGATGTAGTACAGGTCGTACTGAAGGCGTTTGCGAAGGGACGTGTTTCCACGCCAACCGTGTACCTGAGCCCAGCCGGTAATGCCGGCCTTCACAGCATGGCGAGTCATGTAGTTGGGAATGGTGCGGCTGAAACGTGAAATAAAGACGGGGCGTTCAGGACGTGGGCCTACAAGGCTCATGTCCCCCATCAAGACATTCCAGAACTGAGGTAGTTCATCGAGGCTGGTTTTGCGCAGGAAGGCACCTACAGCAGTGGTTCTGTCATCACCCTTCCGGGCCCATACAGCGCCAGTTGATGATTCCGCATCGATCCGCATGGATCGGAATTTCAGCATCTGAAACGTCGCACCATTCAGCCCGCACCGTTCCTGACGGTACAGAATGGGACCGGGGCTGGTAATCCGCACTGCCAGCGCCACTGCGGCTAGAACCGGGGTTAAAATAATGAGTGCCAAGGCCGAGAGAACCATGTCCATGGCCCGCTTTACCACAATATTGATCCCAAAGTGCGGGCTTTCCCGGAGGCCGATGACCGGGTTTCCGTCGAGGTTTGTGGATCGCATGCTCAGCGTTGCCAGACCGGGTACATCTGGAACCAGACGCACATCGACAACAGTTTGGGCCAGACAGTCGAAAACCGTGCGTGCTTCATGCATGCGGTTGGCTGGCAAGGCGATGAACACGTGTGCCACACCGTAGTGTTTGATCAGTCTGGGAAGGTCTGCAGTGGTTCCAAGAACATCCAAATCCGCCATGTACGGAGATGGACGGTCTTCGATGAAACCAATCGGTCTGATTCCCATCCATGTGACTCTGCGCAGAGCTCGGGCTGTTCTGCGGGCTACTTTGCCGGTACCCACAATAACCGCAAACGAAGTGTCCCATCCACGGGATCGTGCCAGACGGATAAGTCCCCAGCCCAGGCGTCTGGAAAGAAAGGTTCCGCCAGCATTCATGACGAAAAACAGGGCCAAACTCAAACGAGATTCGTACCCGTCACGAATGAGAAATAGGGCCGTTGCCGCAAGCAGCAACAGGAGAGCATTGCCTTTGAGAACCCCTGTGACTTCCTCGCGGAGTCGGCGCATGCGGTCGAAGGCGTACTGTCCAGTGGTTCGGTAGGCAACAAGGGCTAAAAGTACAACGATGGGGGTTGATTCGAGGCATTTGGCAAAGTCAGGGATTTCGCCAGCAATGTCAAACCAGCCGCTGTCGAATCTTAACCAGTAAGCAGCAAGCCAAGTGATGACAGCTACACATGCATCGGTGAGGACAAACCAGAGCACCAGAAAGTGGGAACGGCGTGATATCATGCCTCTGAGCTTCCTGCCAAGGATGAAACTGCAATGGCTGATAATTTGCCCCGTTCGGCGGGTCGGAGTAAAGGCCAAGGCCTCTTCAGTGGAGTACGAACGTGATGACTACCGCACGACATTTGCCTCACGATCCATCAAGGGCTTCCGGTTTGCTGATGCGCCTTTTGGCATGTGACGGGGTTACGGGTGAGGAATCCGCCATTGCGGCATTGGTCATTGAAGAGCTTGTTGCGGCGGGTGTTCCGCGGTCAGCCATCGTCCAAGACGATGCCCACACACGCATGGAACTTTCCAGTGCTTGTGGAAACATCTGGGCTTATCTTCCAGGAACCGGACCGGGCGAACCGCTGATGTTCAGTACCCACATGGATACCGTGCCACTGTGCAGGGGAGCCGTTCCAGTATTGAATGTGGATGAAGGGGTTATTCGGCCAGCTGGCGTCACTGCTTTGGGTGGTGACAACAGGACTGGATGTGCCGTGTTGATCAATCTCGCTGCGGCACTTCTGGAAAACAAACTGCCACATCCACCCATTACCTTCTTGTTTACTGTTCGCGAAGAGAGTGGCCTGCACGGTGCCAGGCATCTGGATCCTCAATACTTCCGTGGCGCAACCATGGGTTTTAATGTGGATGGTGGTGCTCCCGGCCGCATGGTGATTGGTGCCGTGGGTGCGCAGCGTTGGGAAGCAACTGTGACTGGCATTGCTTCCCATGCGGGAGTTCACCCGGACCGAGGCGTTTCGTCGACCATGATTGTTGCCTTGGCGCTATCGGAAATTTACGCGGGGGGCTGGTTTGGCAAAGTTGTTCGGAGAGATCGGGAAGGTAGCAGCAATGTTGGAGTTTTGGCAGGGCCTACGGGTGGCAGCGTTGGCGAAGCGACCAATGTGGTGACCGATTATGCCATGGTTCGCGGAGAAAGCCGCAGCACCGATGCTCGTCTGGTTGGTGAAATAACCGAAGCCTATCGCTTGGCTTTTGAGAATGCGGCAAAGACCGTCAAGACATCTGATGGCCGGACTGGGACTTTGACGTTTAAAAACCGGGTTGAATACGATGCGTTTTGTCTGCCGGATGGTCATCCGGTTGTCAAGCGAGCCGTAGCAGCGGCTATTCAAGCGGGAATTACTCCGGTGCTGGAGGTCAGTCGTGGTGGGTTGGATGCCAACTGGCTGGTATGCCACGGGATGTCCGCGGTTACTTTCGGTGCAGGCCAACACGATATTCACACGATTAAAGAGTACGTGAATCTCGCCGAATTTCACGATGGTTGCAGATTGGCGCTATCAATAGCGACAAGCGATTGATAATGGCAAGTCATCAAAGCCATGTGGATGCCGCCCCCGGGAAATCTACGGGTGCATGGTGGAGCCACCTTTATGTTCAGGTACTGATTGGGGTTGTTCTGGGAATAGCCGTGGGGGCCTTGTTCCCTGATCAGGGAAAGATGCTGAAACCTCTGGGTGACGGATTCATCAAGCTTGTCAAAATGTTGGTCGCTCCGGTGGTTTTTTGCACGATTGTGCATGGAATTGCGTCGGTAGGCGACCTAAGGAAAATTGGCAGGGTTGGTATCAAGGCGCTGTTTTATTTCGAAATTGTTTCGACACTGGCGCTGATTTTAGGAATGATCGTCGTCAATTGGGCGCAACCTGGCGCGGGATTCAATACGGAAAGCGCCCCAGCACTAGCCATTCCAGTAACCATCAAGGAATCGCATGGTGCTTTTAAACACCTGACAGAATTTGTAATAAACATTATTCCAGAAACTTTATTTGTGCCATTTGTCAGTGGTGATTTGCTACAAGTGTTGCTGGTTTCCGTTTTGACGGCATTGTCGATCGCGGCTATGGGCAGCAAAGGGCAAAACGTCATGATGGCGATCGACATGGTTTCAAGCGTGCTGTTCGGGATTCTGAATATTGTCATCAAGGCGGCCCCGATTGGCGCCTTTGGTGCTATGGCGTTCACTGTGGGAAACCACGGTCTGGAAGCCCTCAGACCGCTTTTTTTTCTCATGCTTTGCTTTTATGCAACGGCCATTTTCTTTGTAATCGTTGTGCTTGGATCCATTGCCTGGGTAGCTGGATTTTCAATATTCAGTCTACTCGCGTTTATACGGGATGAAATATTGCTGGTTATAGGGACCAGTTCCTCCGAAACGGCACTACCAGGCCTGATGGAAAAGATGAAAAGGTTGGGTTGCGCCGAATCCACGGTTGGTTTGGTTGTGCCTTCCGGATACAGCTTTAACTCTGATGGAACCAATATTTACATGACCATGGCGGCGATTTTTCTCGCTCAGGCCACCAACACCCCTTTGGGATTTGGAAATCAGATCGCATTACTGATTATTGCCATGCTGACATCCAAAGGATCCAGTGGAGTGACAGGTTCAGGTTTCATTATTCTTGGGGCAACCCTTGCTGCTGTGCCTGCCATTCCTGCCTCATCGATCAGCATTCTGGTTGGAATCGATCGATTCATGAGTGAGTGCCGCGCAATTACCAATCTGATTGGCAACGGAGTTGCCACCATTGTGGTGAGTCGATGGGAAGGCGAGGTTTCGGCCGATGAACTGAAACGTAGGCTTGCCGAGTAATGTTGCTTAGATAAATGGGGATGGCGTTGGGGGGCAGCGGTGGCCTTGGTGCTGAGCTATTTGAAAATAACCCGGCGTGACTTCATTTCAAAACGGGGCAAAGGTTTGTCTGTTGCTTCGATCTCGGCCTGAAAAAGAAATCGCTCTTGGAATCCTGATTTTAGGTTTTGGATAGAGGCGTTTTGGTTGGCACACGTTGCCAATTCTACAAGCAGGCGCAACCGACTCATGGAGCCTTCTCCGTAAACCTCGATGCGGAATTCGCAAACATCCGGATACGACCACAGCCAATTTTCAATGGCTTCTGGGTGTATGTTGTTGCCCCGGATAATCAGCATGTCGTCTAGGCGGCCAAGAATTCCACCTTCCAAACCCATGTACGGGCTACCGCAAGAACATGGGTTAGAGGCGAGGCGAACGCGGTCGCCTGTACGGTAGCGAACCAATGGCATTGCCAAGCGATCCAATGGAGTGAGAATCAGCTCCCCTTCCCCGCTATTGCACGTGGTTTGTAAATTTGAGATCTGGGCAATGTACGAGCTTTCAACCACGTGAAGCAGTCCAGGGTTTGCAGCGCATTCCATGGTAACTGGGCCTGTTTCTGTCATGCCATGGTGATCTAGAACACGTGCGCCCCATGCCGTTTCCAGGCGGTGCCGCAATGTCGGTCTGCTTGCTCCCGGTTCGCCTGCCAGAATCAGGGCGCGCACTGAAAGGCTTGCCAGGTTTAGTCCCATGCTAAGTGCTGTTTCGGCCATATGCAGGGCGTATGAAGGCGTGGCGAGCACTATTGTAATGTGGTGGCGCTCAATCAGTCGAAGCCTGGCCTGTGTTGATAAACCACCGCCAGCCAGACAAAACCGTCCTGATCGAGCGACGGCCTCAAAGGCACTCCAGAAACCGAGAAAAGGCCCGAAAGAAAACGGGAACAGAAATCGGTCGGTCCGTATGATCCCCGCGATGTCAAAAAGGATGTCCCAAATGTCGAGGATTCTGTTCCAGTCCTCAGGAGAATCCCCCCAGGCAAGTGGATGCCCCACTGTGCCTGAGGACTGATGGAGTCTGCTGATTCCGGTTCCAGCCATTCGGCCTAAAGGCGGAATCTGTCCTTGCTCCGCTAGGATTTCAGCTTTGCCTACTGTAGGCAACTGTTCGAAATCAGATACGCACCCGGGTAGAGCAACCTTCAATTGCTGGTACCGTTCCCGCCAATACACATTCGTTGCCAAAGCCTCAGCCAGAATTCCTGCCTTGGATTCTCGGGCGCGGTTTATGGATGTTGGCGTGTCCACGTTCGATCTCAGCGGACTTTGTAGCAGAATAGAAGCTCCTGATCGCGCAAGAAAAGTAACCCATCCGAAAGTGCTGGATGCGTCCAGCGCCTTCCACCACTCTTGCGGATAGCGGATTCCACAGGGAGATTAAATCGAGAGAGTTCCTTGTAAGAAGCCGAATCTGCCTGAATCAAAGCCACGGCGCCGGTGTCTTCAGCCATGGCAATCAGTTTGCCATCTGCAAGAATTGCGCTTCCCGATCCCAGTGCATTGCGTTTGCCTGTCCAAACAGCATTGCCTGATTCAAGGTCTTGGCACGCCCATGAGCGTTTGCCATGGAACCCAAAGGCATATTTTCCTGAAATAACGAATCCGCCGAGATTCGATGAAATTTCCTTCGCGCTCCAAACTGGTTCAGCGCTTTTAGCCGCGACCTTGAGGAGCGTGGCTTCACCACCGTATCCAGCCGTAATGTAAACTCCCGAAGGGGTAATTACTGGTGTGCATGCCACAATATCCGGATAATCAGCGTCTCGCTTGTAGACCCATGCGGTGGAACCATCGGAGGCGTTTACGGCTGCGGCACCGTTTTGAGTCATTGTGATATATTGCCTCACACCACCAAAAGTGCCAACTGTCACAGAACCGTAGGTGGCTTGTACTTTCAGCGAGTCGCTGCGCCATTGGACTTTGCCGGTGGCTGGATCCAACGATGTGAAAAGACCACCCTGACCACCAGTGGCAACCACAAGTCTGGTTTGGTCGCGAAGAGGCGAAGCGGAGAAGCCCCAACCTATTTTTGCAGGGCCTCCACCCACAGGATTGACTTCGGCAGCCAGTTCCTTGGCAAGGTCAACAGACCAGATGTTTTTGCCAGAGGTTGCGTCAACGCACAGCAAAATGCCTTGGCTCCCCTGAGCATAGACGCGGCCATCGGCTACTGTCGGCGTGGCATTGGGGCCACCTGACCATGAGTTGCCCTGAAAATCAAAGACAGGCCCAATCACAGTGGACCATAGTTCCTTGCCAGAACCATCGATAGCCAAAACAACTTCGTTCTTCTCTTTGGTGCCGAGCAGATAAACCGTTCCATTGACGACTGCTGGGCTTCCGTAGCCGGCACCCGCTGCATTGAAAGTCCACTTCAGGGCTGGCCCGTTCTTGGGCCATGCAACCAAGCCGGTTTCGGCTGATACCCCGTCACGTGCCAGGCCACGAAGGCCGGGCCAGTCCGCAGCACGAGTCATTGGGCTGATAATCAGCCACAAGCCAAATGTTCCCATGAATGCGTTCAGGGGTCGTGACATTAGAAGGTGCTCCTCGAATGAAGGGGTACGTTTGTGTAACCCGATGTTTCCTGTTCTACACAATCTTCGGATTGTCGGAAAAAGCAAGGGGTGCCTTCTCCGGTACTCCATATTTCATTTCCCATGCTTTGGAAGCTTGATGGGCGGCATCAATATCAGCCTGCAGAAAACGTGCACCTTGGTGCCATAAAACCCCAGCGACGAGAACCAGACCAGTTACGATAAGAAATCCGGCATTCAACCCACCAGGAAGCATATCTCCAGCCACGCCAATCAAGGTCGGGCTAATTACGTCTCCCAATGCATGAATGACAAGGATGCAAATAGCCATGGATTGGGCGCGCAAATGAGGCGGAGCCACGTTCATGAGAATGGTGTTTGCAGGTCCTGTGTTCAAAAAAAGTCCTAGGCAGGCAAAGAACAGGCAGAACCATGCCCATGGGAATGGGATGAAAACCATGCCCAGCATGGCAGGAAAAGCCAAATACATTCCCCAAGCGCACACCCGGAAATAAGCGCCAGGATCGTGGGGGCGAAGCCGATCAGCCAAGATAGAACCCATGACTGTTGCCACCAATCCAGAGACAACAATGATGAGGCCGATCATCAGCGTTCCTGTTTCGTTGGTCACCGCATTGCGTGTATCAACAACGTAATGAGGCAGCCAGTAGGCAATTCCACCAATGCAGAAGGTCGCTGCCGTATAGGCCGATACATTAAGGATGTAAGAAGGGCGCTTCAGCAAGTATTTATATTCGGAAAGAGGAATTGAATGGGATTCTGTAACTTTTCGGGCGGGCGCCTCAGGCAGTAACCAGCATACGAGAGCAAGTGCTATACCGGGTGGGACAACCCAAAAGAAGGCCCATGGCCATCCAAGCAGCCCGCCGATGGCAAATCCCATCGCACTGCCAACCGGAACGGCAGTGTAAAGAGCAGCCATGACCTTTCCGCGGGAATGTTCGGAAAACCAATCGGAAAGCAGCGCGGGAGCAGCGGGGCCAAAAGCAGCTTCGCCCACGCCAACTAGACAACGTGTGGCAAGTAAGAATCCGTAACTCCCAGTGATTGTCAAAAACAACGAGGGCTGAAAACCGTCAGCCACCAAGATGTCTGCCTGAGAGCGTGCCAAACCCGCTAGTCCGCTAGCCCCGCTTGCCAAACTCCAGAGCAGGACACCGATGGCAATAAGACGCGTGCGCGATATGTGTGGTTGCAACCAACCAAAAATTGGAGCCATGATCACAAAAGAGACCATGAATGCGCTCTGCAGGAGTCCTTTCATGGTGTCAGAGTGGGCAAACCCAAGTTGCTGGCTGATGGCTCCCAGATTAGCGCTGATGATGTACCTGTCGATGTAGTTGAACAGGTTGATGGTTGCGAGCACCAGCAATGTGGCAAGGGGGAGTGATTTTGACATGCGCCGTCCTTTTGATGACACGAATCTTCTTTGCCGTGACAGTTGTCACGTTTTTACTATGATTTTCGCAAGCCTGATCTGCTGTTTGCCCCTGCCTGGGTCATTTGCTGGAGGATGTTGAAAATGTCAATGAACGGATCGTTGGGCCGCACCTTGAATATGGGGCTTATTGGCGGAGGACAGGGGTCATTTATTGGGAAAGTGCACTCTGTTGCTGCCTGTCTGGACAACCGTGCCGCGTTGGTTGCGGGTGCTTTTTCTTCTGATCCAGCTCGATCCAAGGCTTCAGCATCTGATTATGGTGTGGATGCTTCGCGCGCATATGGTAGCTATCTGGAGATGATTGAGGCTGAGCTCAAATTGCCCCTCGGTAAGCGAGTTGATTTTGTCTCTATTGCTACGCCCAACCATACCCATTTCCCGATTGCCAAAGCGTTTTGCGAGGCAGGTATCAACGTTGTGTGCGATAAGCCCATGACATTCACGTTGGCTGAAGCAGAGGAGTTACGGGAAATAGTAGCCCGGACAGGAGTGGTGTTTGCATTGACCCACAACTACACGGGCTATCCATTGGTCCGTCAGGCACGCCAGATGGTTTTGGATGGTTTGCTGGGAGAAATCCAAGCTGTGCGGTCTTTTTATATTCAGGGGTGGCTTAGGACCCGGCTCGAGGAGGGGGGCCAGAAGCAGGCTGATTGGCGTACAGACCCCAAGAAGAGCGGAGCCGCAGGTTGCTTTGGTGATATTGCTACGCATGCATACAATCTTGTTCGGTATATCACGCGGCTTAAGCCTTCTGAAGTGAGTTGTTCTCTTAAAACTTTCGAGCCGGGTCGAAAACTCGACGATTACGGGACTGCCATTCTGAAATTCGAGGGTGGAGCTTTGGGTACTGTTACGGCATCACAGATTTCCCACGGCCGGGAAAACGACCTTTGGATCGAGGTGGATGGAACCCTTGGGGCCTTGGAGTGGCATCAAGAGGAACCAAACAAATTGCTGTTTCGACGTAACGGGCAACCTCATGCAATCTACACCCGGTCGGGTGGTTCTTACATTACACCTGTTTCGGCTGCTGCTTCACGCCTGCCAGCAGGGCATCCAGAAGCGTTTTTTGAAGCATTCGCCAATGTTTATGTTGATGCATTCGATGCCATTGTGAAGCGGGCTGCTGGTGTGCCTGTTTCAG
>Ga0255133_1000190_pt1 | contig 17600 bp, 15 predicted proteins | sample Law_Law_RepB_8d_FD_188553 | JGI IMG/M metagenome (GOLD analysis project Ga0255133, IMG submission 188553) | Freshwater microbial communities from St. Lawrence River, New York, United States - Law_Law_RepB_8d | ecosystem: Environmental > Aquatic > Freshwater > River | place: USA: New York... | reverse complement strand
CTGTATTCCCTGGCCGAGGCGATCGCCACGGTGCAGGCCAATGCCAAGGCGAAGTTCGACGAGACCATCGAGATCAGCATGAACCTGGGTATCGACCCGCGGCATGCCGACCAGATGGTGCGCGGGCTCGTCGGCCTGCCGAACGGCACCGGCAAGACCCTGCGCGTGGGCGTGTTCGCCCGCGGTGCGAAGGCCGAGGAGGCGCTGGCCGCTGGGGCCGACGTGGTGGGTTCGGACGACCTGGCCGAGAAGATCCAGGCCGGCGACATCCAGTTCGATCGCTGCATCGCGACCCCGGACATGATGGGCCTGGTGGGCCGCCTGGGTAAGATCCTGGGCCCGCGCGGCCTGATGCCGAACCCCCGCCTGGGCACCGTGACCATGGACGTGAAGGGCGCGATCACCGCCGCCAAGGCCGGCCAGGTTGAGTTCCGCGCCGAGAAGGCCGGGATCGTGCATGCCGGCATCGGCAAGGCGTCCTTCCCGGCCGATAAGCTGCTGGAGAACGCGAAGGCGTTCGCCGATGCGATCGTGAAGGCCAAGCCGACCGGCGCCAAGGGCACCTATGTCCAGAAGGTCGCGGTCAGCTCCACCATGGGCCCGGGCGTTCGCGTGGACGTGGGCACGATCGCCTAACGGCTTCAACGAGATACACCCCGGCCTTCGGGCCGGGCGTGGGCAGGGGGCGGGAGCCCCCGATCCTGTCCGAGACCGCACGTTGCCCCCACGCCATTGGCCGGCGGGGCATTAAGGCACCTTCGGGTGCGCGCGCGGGAGACGGGGATGCCAAGGATTGAAGGGGTTCAAGCCCCGGTGTCTTTGGCGGTTCCGACTCGACTGGCGGCACCCTGTGCCGTCGGGGACAGGCGAACCGGGCTGGTCCGGGCGCCTGGAATGCACCTTCGGGTGCCAGGCGTGCGTGCTGGCCTCAGGGCAACCCGGCTGGGAGCGGTCCATACGCTTCTGGCCACCGACGGAGACGGGATTTGGACCGTACGGAGAAGCACGCGTTCGTCGCCGAGATGGCGGCGGTGTTCGCCGAGACGTCAATGGTTGTGGTCACCCAGAACAAGGGTATGACCGTGGCCGATGTGACGAAGTTGCGGCGGCAGATGCGCGCGGCTGGCGCAACCTACAAGGTTGCGAAGAACCGGCTGGCCACCCTCGCCCTGGATGGGACCCGCTTCGATGGCATCGCACCCCTGCTGAAGGGCCCGACCGCGCTTGCGTGGTGCCGGGATCCTGTGGCGGTGGCAAAGGCAGCCATCGAGTTCGCCAAGACCAACGACAAGTTCGTGGTGCTCGGTGGTGCCCTCGGCACCCAGATGCTTGATGCATCGGGTGTGAAGGCGCTGTCCGAGCTGCCGTCGCTCGACGCACTTCGCTCTTCGATCCTGGGGCTGCTCAATGCCCCGGCGACCAAGATCGCGGCTGTGCTGCAGGCGCCGGGCGGGCAGGTCGCGCGGGTTTTGGCGGCGTATGCCACCAAGGACGAAGCGGCAACGGACGAGGCGGCCTAAGGGCTGCGCATCGCTGACTGAGTGGCAGGCGCGCGCCCCGATGGGGCAGGCGGGCTTGCTTGGAACCGACCAGAGACTAAGTTAAAGGAATATTCTGATGGCCGATCTCGCGAACCTTGTGGAGCAGCTGTCCAGCCTGACCGTGCTGGAAGCCGCCGAGCTGTCGAAGATGCTGGAAGAGAAGTGGGGCGTTTCCGCCGCCGCGCCGGTGGCTGCCGCCGCGCCGGTTGCCGCCGCCGCCGCTGCCGCCCCGGTTGAGGAACAGACGGAATTCACCGTGATCCTCGCCGAAGCTGGCGACAAGAAGATCAACGTCATTAAGGAGATCCGCACGATCACCGGCCTGGGCCTGAAGGAAGCCAAGGACCTGGTCGAGGGCGCTCCCAAGACGGTGAAGGAAGGCGTGAACAAGGAAGAAGCCGGCAAGATCAAGAAGGTGCTGGAAGATAACGGCGCCAAGGTTGAGATTAAGTGATAAGCTGCGCGGCGTGACAGCCGCGCAACTGCGCTGATCGGGCGGAGGCTACCCCCGCAGGGGGGCGGTCTCCGCTCGTGTCGGCGTTTCTGACGACCGGCTGACGGTTGGGCCCATGCTCCGGGCCAGGACCGGGACTACCGAATGACCCATTGTTCAGGACACGGGCATGAACGCGATCACTGGTTCGTTTACCGGCAAGAAGCGCATCCGCAAGAGCTTCGGGCGTATCCCCGAGTTGGCGCAGATGCCCAACCTGATCGATGTGCAGCGCGCCAGCTATGAGGCGTTTCTGCAGATGGCGACCCCGCCTGACAGCCGGACCAATACCGGGCTGCAGGAGGTCTTCAAATCCGTCTTCCCGATCGACGATTTCGCGGGGCGCGGCAGGCTGGAGTTCGTCTACTACGAGCTGGAAGAGCCGAAATACGACGTTGAGGAATGCATCCAGCGCGGCATGACCTATGCCGCCCCGCTGAAGGTGATCCTGCGCCTGATCGTGTGGGACCTGGACGAAGACACCGGCGCCCGCTCGATCCGCGACATCAAGGAACAGCCGGTTTATATGGGCGACATGCCGCTCATGACCGATAACGGCACGTTCATCATCAACGGCACCGAGCGCGTTATCGTCAGCCAGATGCACCGCTCGCCGGGCGTGTTCTTCGACCACGACAAGGGCAAGACGCACAGCAGCGGCAAGTATTTGTTCTCCGCGCGCGTGATCCCCTATCGCGGCTCCTGGCTCGATTTCGAGTTCGACAGCAAGGACCTCGTGTACGTGCGCATCGACCGCAAGCGGAAGCTGCCGGTCACCACGCTGCTGTACGCGCTTGAGTCCGCCCATACCGAGACGCTGCGGGCAGCCCGTGCGGCGCAGGGCGCGGAACTGGAGCCGGGCGAGATCCGCGGCATGGATGCCGAGGAGATCCTGAACTTCTTCTACGGCCAGGTGGTGTTCACCCGCATGGCCAAGGGCTGGGCGCGGCCGTTCGACCCCGAGGCCTTCCGCGGCATCAAGCTGCTGGAGCCGCTGGTGGACGCCGAGACCGGCGAAGTGGTGGCCGAGGCCGAGGCGAAGCTGACCGTGCGCCAGGCGCGCAAGATCGCCGAAACCACGCGCGTGGTGCTGGTAGGCCGTGCGGACCTGCTGGGCCGCTATGTGGCCGAGGACCTGGTGAACGTCGAGACCGGTGAGATCTATGCCGAGGCGGGCGAGGAGCTGGCCGAGGCCAAGCTGGCGTCGCTGGAGGATCGCGGCATCGACACGCTGCCGACCCTTGCGGTGGACCAGTCCAATGGCCCGTGGCTGCGAAATACGCTGACTGTGGACAAGAACGGCAACCGTGATGACGCGCTGATCGACATCTATCGCGTGATGCGCCCTGGCGAGCCGCCGACGCCGGATACGGCCGAGGCGCTGTTCCGCGGCCTGTTCTTCGATGGCGACCGCTACGACCTTTCGGCCGTTGGCCGCGTGAAGATGAATATGCGCCTGGGCTTCGATGATGTGCCCGACACCATTCGCGTGCTGCGCAAGCAGGACGTGCTGCGCACGGTGAAGATCCTGTGCGAGCTGAAGGACGGCCGCGGCCAGATCGACGACATCGACAACCTGGGCAATCGTCGCGTTCGCTCCGTTGGCGAGCTGATGGAGAACCAGTACCGCGTCGGCCTGCTGCGCATGGAGCGCGCGATCCGCGAGCGCATGGGCAGCGTGGACATCGACACGGTGATGCCGCACGACCTGATCAACGCCAAGCCGGCGGCGGCCGCGGTGCGGGAGTTCTTCGGCTCCTCGCAGCTGTCGCAGTTCATGGACCAGACCAACCCGCTGTCGGAAGTGACGCATAAGCGCCGCCTCTCTGCGCTTGGACCGGGCGGTCTGACCCGCGAGCGCGCCGGCTTCGAGGTGCGCGACGTGCACCCGACGCATTACGGCCGCATCTGCCCGATCGAAACGCCGGAAGGCCCGAACATCGGCCTGATCAACAGCCTGGCCACCTACGCCAAGGTCAACAAGTACGGCTTCATCGAGACGCCGTACATGCTGGTCAAGGACGGGATCGTGCAGCGCGACCCGAAGTACCTGTCGGCGATGGAAGAGGAGAAGCTCGTCGTCGCCCAGGCCGACGCGGAGATGAGCAGCGACGGCACGCTGACCTCCGAGCTGGTATCGGTGCGCAAGCAGGGTGACTTCCGGCTGGTGAAGCCGGAGGACGTGACGGCGATCGACGTTTCGCCGAAGCAGCTGGTTTCCGTTGCCGCGGCGCTGATCCCGTTCCTGGAGAACGACGACGCCAACCGCGCGCTGATGGGCTCCAACATGCAGCGCCAGGCCGTGCCGCTGATCCGCGCCGACGCGCCCCTCGTGGGCACCGGCATGGAAGCCGCCGTGGCGCGTGACTCCGGCGCAACCATCGTGGCCAAGCGCGAGGGCGTGATCGACCAGATCGACGGTGCGCGCATCGTGGTGCGCGCCACCGCCGACGACGGAACGACCAAGGGCGTGGACATCTACCGCCTGCGCAAGTTCATGCGCAGCAACCAGAGCACCTGCATCAACCAGCGCCCGCTGGTGCGCGTGGGTGACCGGGTGGCCGAAGGCGACATCATCGCCGACGGCCCCTCCACGGAGCTGGGCGAGCTGGCGCTGGGGCGGAACGTGCTGGTCGCGTTCATGCCCTGGAATGGCTACAACTTCGAGGACTCCATCCTCATCAGCGAGCGTATCGCGCGCGACGATGTCTTCACCTCGATCCATATCGAGGAGTTCGAGGTCATGGCGCGTGACACGAAGCTGGGCCAGGAGGAAATCACGCGCGACATCCCCAATGTGGGCGAGGAAGCGCTGAAGAACCTCGATGAGGCCGGCATCGTCTATATCGGCGCCGAGGTGAACCCCGGGGACATCCTGGTCGGCAAGGTGACGCCGAAGGGCGAGAGCCCGATGACCCCCGAGGAGAAGCTGCTGCGCGCCATCTTCGGCGAAAAGGCGTCGGACGTGCGCGACACCTCGCTGAAGCTGCCGCCGGGCGTGTCCGGCACGATCGTGGATGTGCGCGTGTTCAGCCGCCGCGGCGTGGACAAGGACGAGCGCGCCATGGCGATCGAGCGCGCGGAGATCGAGCGCCTGGCCAAGGACCGCGACGACGAGCGCGCGATCCAGGAGCGTTCGTTCCTGAACCGGCTGCGCGAGAAGCTGCTGGGCGGCAAGGCCAGCGGCGGCTTCAAGGGCATCAAGGCCGGCACGGTGATCACCGAGGAGGTTCTGGCCGAGCACGTGCGCGGCAGCTGGCGCCATATCGGCGTGCAGGACGACGCGGTGATGGCCGAGATCGAGGTGCTGAAGCGCGAGTTCGACGCCGCCGTGGCCAAGCTGCAGGCACGCTTCGACAGCAAGGTTGAGAAGCTGCAGCGCGGTGACGAACTGCCGCCCGGCGTGATGAAGATGGTCAAGGTCTTCGTGGCGGTGAAGCGCAAGCTGCAGCCGGGCGACAAGATGGCCGGCCGCCATGGCAACAAGGGCGTGTGCTCGCGCGTGGTGCCGGTGGAGGACATGCCGTTCCTGGAGGACGGCACCTCGGTCGACATCGTGCTGAACCCGCTGGGCGTGCCGTCGCGCATGAACGTGGGCCAGATCCTGGAGACGCATCTGGGTTGGGCCTGCGCCACGCTGGGCAAGCAGGTGGGTGAGCTGGTGGAGGAATACCGCCGCACCGGCCACGCCCGCGACGAGCTGCTGGCACGGCTGAAGGACATCTACGGCGACAAGGTCTATGCCGACCAGATCGCCAACATGTCCGATAGCCAGCTGATGGAGCTGTCCGACAACCTGAAGAAGGGCATCCCCATCGCCACCCCGGTGTTCGACGGGGCGCGGATGGCCGACATCGAGGGGATGCTGACCAAGGCGGGCCTGGGCACCTCCGGCCAGGTGATCCTGACCGACGGGCGCACCGGCGAGCCGTTCGAGCGCAAGGTGACGGTGGGCATCATCTACATGCTCAAGCTGCATCACCTGGTGGACGACAAGATCCACGCGCGTTCGATCGGGCCGTACTCGCTCGTCACCCAGCAGCCGCTGGGCGGCAAGGCGCAGTTCGGTGGACAGCGCTTTGGCGAGATGGAGGTTTGGGCGCTGGAGGCCTACGGCGCCGCCTACACGCTGCAGGAAATGCTGACGGTGAAGTCCGACGACGTGTCGGGCCGCACCAAGGTCTACGAGGCGATCGTGCGCGAGCAGGACACGTTCGAGGCGGGCATCCCGGAAAGCTTCAACGTGCTGGTCAAGGAACTGAAGTCCCTCGGCCTGAACGTGGAGCTGGACTCGGGGCCGACCTGACGGTCGGTTCCGCCGCCTGACGTGCCTGCCCACGCCAATATGAGGGTGCCCGCATGAACGAGCTGATGAAGATCCTGGGCCAGACGGGCCAGACGCAGACCTTCGACCAGATCAAGATCCAGATGGCCTCCCCGGAGCAGATCCGCTCCTGGTCCTATGGTGAGATCAAGAAGCCGGAGACCATCAACTACCGCACCTTCAAGCCGGAGCGGGATGGGCTGTTCTGCGCGCGGATCTTTGGGCCGATCAAGGACTACGAGTGCCTGTGCGGCAAGTACAAGCGCATGAAGTTCCGAGGCATCATCTGCGAAAAGTGCGGCGTGGAGGTTACGCTGGCCAAGGTGCGGCGCGAGCGCATGGGCCATATCGAGCTGGCCTCGCCCGTGGCCCACATCTGGTTCCTCAAGTCCCTGCCGAGCCGCATCGGGCTGATGGTCGACCTCACGCTCAAGGAGCTGGAGAAGATCCTGTACTTCGAGAGCTACGTGGTGCTGGAGCCGGGCACGACCGACCTCAAGATGCACCAGCTGCTGAACGAAGATCAGCTAATGGCCAAGCAGGACGAGTTCGGCGATGACGCCTTCACCGCCGGCATTGGCGCGGAGGCGATCAAGAGCATCCTGCAGCGCATCGAGGCCGATGCCGAAAAGGTGGAACTGCGCGCGGAGCTGAAGGAGACCACCAGCGAGGCCAAGCGCAAGAAGCTGGTGAAGCGCCTCAAGCTGATCGAGGCCTTCTCCGAATCCGGCGCCAAGCCGGAGTGGATGATCCTGGACGTGATCCCGGTGATTCCGCCCGAACTGCGCCCGCTGGTGCCGCTGGATGGTGGCCGCTTCGCCACGTCTGACCTGAACGACCTCTATCGCCGCGTGATCAACCGCAACAACCGCCTGAAGCGCCTGATCGAGCTGCGCGCGCCCGACATCATCGTGCGCAACGAGAAGCGCATGCTGCAGGAAGCGGTGGATGCGCTGTTCGACAACGGCCGCCGCGGCCGCGCCATCACGGGTGCCAACAAGCGCCCGCTGAAGTCGCTGTCCGACATGCTGAAGGGCAAGCAGGGCCGCTTCCGCCAGAACCTGCTCGGCAAGCGCGTTGACTACTCCGGCCGTTCGGTGATCGTGGTCGGCCCGGAGCTGAAGCTGCACCAGTGCGGCCTGCCGAAGAAGATGGCGCTGGAGCTGTTCAAGCCGTTCATCTACTCGAAGCTCGAGAAGTATGGCCACGCCACCACCATCAAGGCTGCGAAGCGGATGGTGGAGAAGGAACGCCCGGAGGTGTGGGACATCCTCGAAGAGGTGATCCGCGAGCATCCGGTGATGCTGAACCGCGCGCCGACGCTGCACCGGCTGGGCATCCAGGCCTTCGAGCCCGTGCTGATCGAAGGCAAGGCGATCCAGCTGCATCCGCTGGTCTGCACCGCCTTCAACGCCGACTTCGACGGGGACCAGATGGCCGTGCACGTGCCGCTGAGCCTTGAGGCGCAGCTGGAAGCGCGCGTGCTGATGATGTCCACCAACAACATCCTCAGCCCCGCCAACGGCAAGCCGATCATCGTGCCGAGCCAGGACATCGTGCTGGGCATCTACTACCTCAGCCTGGAGACGCCGGAGTTCCGCGCCACCGAGGACAAGGACGTGCGCGCCTTCGCCACCATGGGCGAGATCGAGCATGCCCTGCACGCCCGCGTGCTGGGCCTGCACGACAAGATCCGCGCGCGCTTCGAGACGGTGAATGCCGCCGGCGAGCCCATCCGCGAGACGGTGTACACCACGCCGGGCCGGATGATGATCGCCCAGGTGCTGCCGAAGCACCCGCACGTGCCGTTCAGCGTGATCAACCGCCAGCTGACCAAGAAGAACGTGTCGGACGTGATCGACACTGTCTATCGCCACTGCGGCCAGAAGGAATGCGTGATCTTCGCCGACCGGCTGATGGGCCTCGGCTTCGGCCAGGCCGCCAAGGCCGGCCTCTCCTTCGGCAAGGACGACCTGATCATCCCCGACACCAAGAAGGCGATGATCGAGAAGACCCAGGGCGAGGTGAAGGAGTTTGAGCAGCAGTACCAGGACGGCCTGATCACCGCCGGCGAGCGCTACAACAAGGTGGTGGACGCCTGGTCGCGCTGCACCGACGAAGTGGCCAAGGCCATGATGGCGGAGATCAAGAAGCAGGAGATCGGCCGCGTGACGAACGCGGTGTGGATGATGTCCGACTCCGGCGCGCGTGGGTCGCCGGCGCAGATGCGCCAGCTGGCCGGCATGCGCGGCCTGATGGCCAAGCCCTCGGGCGAGATCATCGAGCAGCCGATCATCGCGAACTTCAAGGAAGGCCTGTCGGTGCTGGAGTACTTCAACTCCACGCACGGTGCCCGCAAGGGCCTGGCCGATACCGCGCTGAAGACGGCGAACTCCGGCTACCTGACCCGCCGCCTGGTGGACGTGGCGCAGGATTGCATCATCGTGGAGGTGGATTGCGGCACGGAGCGCGGCCTGACGGTGAAGCCGGTGATGGATGGCGGCGAGGAGGTCTCCAGCCTCTCCGAGCGCATCCTGGGCCGCACCACGGCCGAGGACGTGCTGGATCCCGCCACCAACGAGATCCTGCTGCCGAACAACATGCTGATCGAGGAAGAGGATGCCGAGCGCATCCAGAAGGCCGCCGTGGAGCAGGTGAAGATCCGCTCTGTGTTGACCTGCGAGGCCAAGGTCGGTGTGTGCGCCCATTGCTACGGGCGTGACCTCGCACGCGGCACGCCGGTGAACATCGGCGAGGCGGTGGGCGTGATCGCCGCCCAGTCGATTGGCGAGCCGGGCACGCAGCTCACCATGCGCACCTTCCACATCGGCGGCGCTGCCCAGCGTGGCGCCGAGGTGAGCAGCGTGGAAGCCAGCCATGACGGCGTGGTGGCCATTCGCAACCGCAACGTGGTTATCAACTCGTCCAACGTGCCGGTGGTGATGAGCCGCAATTGCGAGATGGTGCTTGCCGACGACAAGGGCCGCGAGCGTGCGCGCTTCCGTGTTCCCTACGGCTCGCGCCTGCTGGTGGATGAAGGTGCGACGGTGACACGCCAGCAGAAGCTGGCCGAGTGGGACCCGTACACCCTGCCGATCATCACCGAGCGCAACGGCAAGCTGGAATACCTCGACCTGCTCGAAGGCGTGACGCTGGTGGAGCGGATGGACGAGGTGACGGGCCTCACCTCCAAGGTGGTCGTCGACTACAAGCAGAATGCCCGCGGCGTGGATCTGCGCCCGCGGCTTCAGCTGAAGGACGACCGCGGCGAGGTGATCAAGCTGCCGAGCGGCGCCGATGCCCGCTACTTCCTCAACCCCGACTCGATCCTGTCGGTGGAAAACGGGGCGCAGGTGGCCGCCGGCGACGTGCTGGCGCGTATTCCGCGCGAGGGCAGCAAGACCCGCGACATCACGGGCGGTCTGCCGCGTGTGGCGGAGCTGTTCGAGGCACGCCGGCCGAAGGACCACGCGATCATCGCCGAGATCGACGGGCGCGTGGAGTTCGGCAAGGACTACAAGGCCAAGCGCCGCGTGATCGTGAAGAACGACGAGACCGCCGAGGAGAGCGAGTATCTGATCCCGAAGGGCAAGCACGTCTCGGTGCAGGAAGGCGACTTTGTCCGCCGGGGCGACCCGCTGGTCGATGGCCCGCGCGTGCCGCACGACATCCTCAAGGTGCTCGGCGTGGAAGCGCTGTCCGACTACCTCGTGAACGAAATCCAGGACGTGTACCGACTGCAAGGCGTGAAGATCAACGACAAGCACATCGAGGTGATCGTTCGCCAGATGCTGCAGAAGGTTGAGATCCTGGAGCCGGGCGACACCACCTACCTCACGGGCGAGCAGGTGGACCGGATGGAGTTCGACCAGGAGAACAACAAGCGCATCCAGGAGGGCGAGCGCCCTGCAGTGGCCATGCCGGTGCTCCAGGGCATCACCAAGGCCTCCCTGCAGACGCACAGCTTCATCAGCGCCGCCTCCTTCCAGGAGACGACACGCGTGCTCACAGAGGCGGCCACGGCCGGCAAGGTGGATACGCTGATGGGCCTGAAGGAGAACGTGATTGTGGGCCGCCTCATCCCCGCCGGCACCGGCGCTGTGATGAACCGGCTGCGCGCGATCGCTGCCGGGCGCGACAAGCAGAAGGGCCTGCGCCAGGACACGCCGCAGATCACCTCCGGCCAGGCCGCCGAATAACGCGAATCCGTGCATTCACGTGCTGGAAAGGGTGGGGAGGGCAACCTCCTCACCCTTTCTTTATGCGCCGCAGGGCGGCGTGCCAGGAACCGGTGCGCCCTTGCACGCCCGCCCCGCAGCGAACGCATGGCGCTACAGCTGATTCACAGCGGTTCCCGTCGTCTCGTGCTTGACTCGTCCTGCCTCAGCCCGTAGGTATCGCGCCCTCAGTCGGCCGCTCCCAAGGATCGGTCGGCTCGCGTTTGCAGGCACCGGTTGGGTGCGGCGCCGTCTCCCAGGCCACCGGGTGACTCAGGCCGCACACAGGTCGACCCCCGCAGGGTGGCTTAGCCATCCGCCGCGGGGTTTGCGTGTGGCGTGATGTGCGTTTGGCTTGACGATGGCTCGGGTTTTCCGGGTTATCGCTGACAGGATCGGAAAGAGGGTCTATGCCGACCATCAACCAGTTGATCGCTTCGGGCCGGGTTCCCGCCCGGGCACGCAACAAGGTTCCCGCGCTGCAGGGTTGCCCGCAGAAGCGCGGCGTTTGCACCCGCGTGTACACCACCACCCCGAAGAAGCCGAACTCGGCGCTTCGTAAGGTCGCCAAGGTTCGGCTGACCAACGGCTTCGAGGTGGTGAGCTACATCCCTGGCGAAGGCCACAACCTGCAGGAGCACAGCGTGGTGCTGATCCGCGGTGGGCGCGTCAAGGATCTTCCTGGCGTGCGCTACCACATCCTGCGCGGCGTGCTGGATACCCAGGGCATCGCCAAGCGTCGTCAGCGCCGTTCGCTCTACGGCGCGAAGCGTCCGAAGTAAGGAGAGGAACGATGAGCCGTCGCCGCCGCGCAGTGAAGCGCGAAATCCTTCCCGACCCCAAGTTTGGTGACGTCGTCATCACGCGCTTCATGAATGCGCTGATGTACGACGGCAAGAAGTCCTCTGCCGAGACCATCGTGTATGGCGCACTCGACGTGATGAAGCGCCGCGGGGGCAATGCCGCCGATCCGGTGCGGATGTTCCACGAAGCGCTGGACAATGTGAAGCCGGCCGTCGAGGTGCGCTCGCGTCGCGTTGGTGGCGCCACGTATCAGGTGCCCGTCGAAGTGCGCACCGAGCGTCGGCAGGCGCTGGCCATCCGCTGGATCATCGACGCCGCCCGCAAGCGTGGCGAGCACACGATGGAAGAGCGGCTTTCGAATGAGCTGCTTGATGCGGTGAACAACCGCGGCTCGGCGGTTAAGAAGCGCGAAGACACGCACCGTATGGCAGAGGCGAACAAGGCCTTCAGCCACTACCGGTGGTAAGGGCCGCCCGCCGCCAGCCGGCGGGCAGCACGAGGCACAGCTAGACAGATCCCCCCACCCCGGAACAGACGTCGGGCACGGAGAATACCACGATGGGTAAGGCTAAATTCGAGCGGAACAAGCCGCACTGCAACATTGGCACCATTGGTCACGTTGACCATGGCAAGACCTCGCTGACCGCCGCGATCACGAAGATCCTGGCAAAGGCCGGCGGCGCCACGTTCACGGCCTACGACCAGATCGACAAGGCCCCCGAGGAACGCGCCCGCGGCATCACCATCTCCACCGCCCACGTGGAGTATGAGACCGCGAACCGCCACTACGCCCACGTGGACTGCCCCGGCCACGCCGACTATGTGAAGAACATGATCACCGGCGCCGCGCAGATGGATGGCGCGATCCTGGTGGTATCGGCCACCGACGGCCCGATGCCCCAGACCCGTGAGCACATCCTGCTCGCCCGCCAGGTGGGCGTGCCGGCCCTGGTGGTGTTCCTCAACAAGTGCGACATCGCCGACCCCGAGCTGCTCGAGCTGGTCGAGATGGAGCTGCGCGAGCTGCTGAGCAGCTATCAGTTCCCGGGCGACGACATCCCCATCATCCAGGGCTCGGCGGTTTGCGCCCTGAACGACACCCAGCCGGAGCTCGGCGAACAGGCGATCCTGAAGCTGATGGAGGCCGTTGACGCCTACATCCCGCAGCCGGAACGCGACATCGACAAGCCCTTCCTGATGCCGGTGGAAGACGTGTTCTCCATCTCGGGCCGTGGCACCGTGGTGACCGGTCGCGTGGAGCGCGGCATCGTGAAGGTGGGCGAGGAAGTCGAGATCGTGGGCCTGAAGGCCACCGTGAAGACTGTCGTCACCGGCGTTGAGATGTTCCGCAAGCTGCTCGACCAGGGCCAGGCCGGCGACAACATCGGCGCCCTGCTCCGTGGCACGAAGCGGGAAGACGTGGAGCGCGGCCAGGTGCTCGCCAAGCCGGGCAGCATCACCCCGCACACCAAGTTCAAGGCCGAGAGCTACATCCTGACGAAGGAAGAGGGTGGCCGTCATACCCCGTTCTTCACCAACTACCGTCCGCAGTTCTACTTCCGCACCACGGACGTAACCGGCATCGTTCAGCTGCCGGAAGGCGTTGAGATGGTGATGCCGGGCGACAACGTGTCGATGGATGTGGAGCTGATCGCTCCGATCGCCATGGATGAGGGCTTGCGCTTCGCCATCCGCGAAGGTGGCCGCACCGTCGGCGCCGGCGTGGTTGCGCAGATCGTCGCCTGAGCCAGCTGATCAGCACCGCCGGGTCCTTCCTGGCCCCGGCGGTGTGACGGTTCGGAAGTGCCTTTGCCTACCGATATTTTTGCCTTTAGCGACTATGACTTCAGCGATTGACGACTGCCCGCTGATCGGAACCGAGTGATGGACAACCAGAACATCCGCATCCGCCTCAAGGCGTATGATCACCGCGTGCTGGATAACAGCACGAAGGAGATTGTTAACACGGCGAAGCGCACGGGTGCGCAGATCCGCGGCCCCATTCCCTTGCCCACGCATATCGAGCGCTTCACCGTGAACCGCTCGCCGCACGTGGACAAGAAGAGCCGCGAGCAGTTTGAGATCCGAACCCATCGCCGCCTGCTGGATATCGTGGACCCCACCCCGCAGACCGTGGATGCGCTGATGAAGCTCGACCTGGCCGCCGGTGTCGACGTGGAAATCAAGCTCTAGCCTACCCTCCCGCTCGGGACTGTCCCGGGCGTCGTTTTGGCCTATGAACCCGCCCCGATCGCAAGTGACGGGGGTTCCTCTGGGGAACGGAAGAAAATGCGAACAGGACTGCTTGCGAAGAAGCTGGGCATGACCCGGATCTTCAAGGACGACGGCACGCATGTGCCGGTCACCGTGCTGCACGTGGACAACGTGCAGGTCGTGGCCGCCCGTACCGAAGAGAAGGATGGCTACACGGCTGTCCAGATCGGGTATGGCAAGGCCAAGGTGAAGAACGTGTCCCAGCCGAACAAGGGCCACTACGCCAAGGCGAAGGTGGAACCCAAGGCGAAGCTGGTCGAGTTCCGCGTCGATGCCGACGCCATACTGGAACCCGGTGCGACCCTTTCCGCCGCGCATTTCGTCGCTGGCCAGATCGTGGACATCTCCGGCACCACCAAGGGCAAGGGGTTCGCTGGCGCGATGAAGCGCTGGAACTTCTCAGGCCTTGAAGCCAGCCACGGCGTTTCGATCAGCCACCGCTCGCACGGTTCCACGGGTAACCGCCAGGATCCCGGCAAGACCTTCAAGAACAAGAAGATGGCCGGCCATCTCGGCCAGGAGCGGATCACCACCCAGAACCTGGTGGTTGCCGCTGTGGATGCCGCCAAGGGCCTTCTGATGATCAAGGGCGCCGTCCCGGGCGCCAAGGGCGGCTACGTGCTCGTGCGCGATGCCGTGAAGCGCGCCCGTCCGGCGGAGGCGCCGTTCCCGGCCGGCCTCGTCGAGACGGCGAGCTAAGGGGGCAGGACCATGCAGATCGACATCAAGACCCTCGACAACACAACCGCCGGCTCCACGGAGCTGCCGGATGACCTGTTCGGCGCCGCGCCGCGCCCCGACATCATGGCCCGCGTGGTCCACTGGCAGCAGGCCAAGCGCCGTGCCGGCACCCACAAGGTGAAGGGCATGGGTGAGGTGAGCGGCACCACGAAGAAGCCGTATCGTCAGAAGGGCACCGGCAACGCCCGTCAGGGCAGCCTGCGCGCTCCGCAGTTCCGCACCGGTGGCGCCGTTCACGGCCCGGTGGTTCGCAGCCATGCCTACGACCTGCCGAAGAAGGTGCGCCGCCTCGGCCTGATCTCTGCCCTGTCGCAGAAGCAGCGCGACGGTAAGCTGGTGGTGCTGGACGCGGCTTCGGGTGGCTCCGGCAAGACCAAGGAGCTGAAGGCGAAGCTGGTCGCGCTGGGCTGGAAGTCCGTGCTGGTGGTGGACCACACCGTGGACACCTCCTTCCTGCTTGCCAGCCGCAACATCATCGGCGTGGACGTGCTGCCGACGGTGGGCGCCAACGTGTATGACATCCTCGCCCATGACGTGCTGGCGATCACCACCGCCGGCGTCGAGGGGCTCAAGGCCCGCCTCGGTGCGGCTGAGGGAGGCCAGTAAATGAGCGACGCAAAGCCCGCCAAGCGCCAGAAGCAACTGTCGCGCGAGGCGATGTACACCATCATCCGCAACCCGATCGTCACTGAAAAGGCGACGATCGTCAGTGAGCGGGGCCAGTTCGTCTTCCGGGTGGCGATCGACGCCAAGAAGCCCGAGATCAAGGCGGCGGTCGAAGGCCTGTTCGGGGTCAAGGTGCTGGCGGTGAACACGCTCATCACCAAGGGCAAGACCAAGCGCTTCCGGGGTCGCCCCGGTGTGCGTTCCGACGTGAAGAAGGCCTATGTCACCCTGGCGGAGGGGCAGTCGATCGACCTCTCCACCGGCCTGGCGTAAGCGGGGACGACGCAGATGGCACTGAAGAACTTTAATCCCGTCACGCCCAGCCTTCGCGGCACCGTGCTGATCAGCCGGGCCGAGCTGTGGAAGGGCAAGCCGATCAAGGGCCTCACCGAGGGGCTTTCGCAGACCGGCGGTCGCAACAACCACGGCCGCATCACCAGCCGGTTCCGCGGCGGCGGTCACAAGCAGACCTACCGCATGGTGGACTTCAAGCGCCGCAAGCGCGATGTGATCGCCATCGTGCAGCGCCTGGAATATGACCCGAACCGTACCGCCTTCATCGCGCTGATCAAGTATCGCGATGGCGAACTGTCCTACATCCTGGCCCCGCAGCGCCTGAAGGCCGGCGACCAGGTGGTGGCTTCGGCACGCGCGGACATCAAGCCGGGCAACGCAATGCCGCTCTCGGCCATCCCGGTTGGCACGATCGTGCACAACATCGAGATGAAGCCCGGTGCCGGCGGCAAGATCGCCCGTGCAGCCGGGCAGTATGCCCAGCTGGTTGGCAAGGACGCAGGCTACGCGCAGATCAAGCTGATGTCTGGCGAGCTGCGCATGGTCCGCGGCGAGTGCATGGCCGCGATTGGCGCCGTGTCCAACCCGGACAACTCCAACCAGAGTCTTGGCAAGGCCGGCCGTTCGCGCTGGCTCGGCCGCAAGCCGCACAACCGAGGCGTGGTGATGAACCCGGTTGACCATCCGCACGGCGGCGGTGAAGGCCGCACCTCGGGCGGTCGTCATCCGGTCACCCCGTGGGGCAAGCCGACGAAGGGCTACAAGACCAGGGTCAACAAGCGCACGGACAGGCTGATCATCCGCAGCCGCAACAAGGGCAAGGGCTGAGGCCATGACACGTTCCACATGGAAGGGCCCGTTCGTGGACGGGTACCTGCTCAACAAGGCAGATGCCTCGCGAGCTTCCGGGCGCAGCGAAGTGATCAAGATCTGGTCGCGCCGCTCCACCATCCTGCCGCAGTTCGTCGGGCTTACGTTCGGCGTATACAACGGCCACAAGTTCCTGCCGGTGCAGGTCACGGAGAACATGGTCGGGCACAAGTTCGGCGAGTTCTCGCCCACCCGCACCTTCACCGGCCATGCGTCGGACAAGAAGGCGAAGCGAGGCTGACATGAGCAAGCCGAAAACCCCGCGCGCCCTGGCCGAGACCGAGGCGCAGGCCATCCTCTCCAACATCCGGATCAGCCCCCGCAAGCTGAACCTGGTTGCTGGCCTCATCCGCAACAAGCCGGCCTCCGCGGCCGTCGCCACCCTCACCTTCTCCAAGCGCCGTATCGCCGGCACTGTGAAGAAGGCGCTGGAGAGCGCGATCGCGAACGCCGAGAACAACCATCAGCTGGATGTCGACCGCCTGGTTGTCACCCGCGCCGAAGTGGGCAAGTCGGTGGTCATGCGCCGCTTCCACGCTCGCGGCCGCGGTCGCGCTTCGCGCATCGAAAAGTGGTTCAGCCACCTGAAGATCGTGGTCGCCGAACGCCAGCAGGCCGAAACCCAGAATGAGGCGGCATAACCGATGGGTCACAAAGTCAATCCGATCGGGCTGCGGCTCGGCATCAACCGCACCTGGGATAGCCGCTGGTACGCTGGCGCTGATTATTCCAAGTTGCTGCACGATGACCTGAAGCTCCGCGCCCATCTGCGCAAGAAGCTGGCTGGTGCCGGCGTCTCCCGCGTAGTGATCGAGCGCCCGGCCAAGAAGCCGCGCGTGACCATCTATGCCGCTCGTCCCGGCGTCGTGATCGGCAAGAAGGGCCAGGACATCGAGAACCTGCGCAAGGATCTCGGTAAGATGGCAAAGGGCGAGGTCTCGCTGAACATCGTCGAGATCCGCAAGCCCGAGATCGACGCAACTCTGGTGGCCGAGAACATCTCCCAGCAGCTGGAGCGCCGTGTGGCCTTCCGCCGTGCGATGAAGCGCGCCGTGCAGTCCGCGATGCGCCTCGGCGCCCAGGGCATCCGCATAAACTGCGGTGGCCGTCTCGGTGGCGCGGAAATCGCCCGCGTGGAGTGGTATCGCGAGGGGCGCGTGCCCCTGCACACGCTGCGCGCCGACATCGATTTTGGCACCGCCACCGCCAAGACCACCTACGGCACCTGCGGTGTCAAGGTTTGGATCTTCAAGGGTGAGATCCTCGCCCACGATCCGCTGGCACAGGACCGTCGCGCCGCCGAGCAGGCGCCGCAGCGCTAAGGATCAGAGCCATGCTTTCCCCGAAGCGGACCAAGTACCGCAAGGCCCATAAGG
>Ga0255133_1000176_pt1 | contig 18292 bp, 16 predicted proteins | sample Law_Law_RepB_8d_FD_188553 | JGI IMG/M metagenome (GOLD analysis project Ga0255133, IMG submission 188553) | Freshwater microbial communities from St. Lawrence River, New York, United States - Law_Law_RepB_8d | ecosystem: Environmental > Aquatic > Freshwater > River | place: USA: New York... | reverse complement strand
TTTGGTCAAGAAGTTTTTGGCAGAGCGTGGAATTCCTGTGCGAACGCAAGTTTGATTTGGTATAAAGTCTGAATAATTCAAGTTATGTGCCATAGAGGTCATACCCATGTCCGGACACGGCCACTCCTCAGCCCCTTCTGAGCCCAAGGCACCTTCTGCCCCAGTTACACCATCAGCAGCGTCGTTGCTTCCACCGGGTAAAGAGCCGGAAGCTAACAAGCTTTTTCGTTTATCGATGAAGATGCAGGCATCAGATCTCCATCTCAAAGTAGGCCAGCCTCCAATGATGCGCCTCAAGGGCGAAATTGCTAAAATGGATATGCGGCCTCTCACACAAGAGGATATGGAGCGGCTGATTCTACCATTGCTCAATTCAAAACAAAGGTTCATTCTCGATGAGGAAGGCGGAGTCGACTATTCTTATGTGGTCGGTCAGGATGAATGTCGTTTTCGCGTGAGTCTTTTTCGTCAGCGCGGAAATTATTCGCTGATCGCAAGGCGTGTAAACAATAATATTCCCAGTTTTGAAAAACTTGGCTTGCCTCCAAAAATGGCGGATTTATGTACTTATCCTGAAGGATTGGTAATTCTGGCAGGCGTGACTGGTTCGGGCAAATCAACAACCATTGCTGCCATGTTGGATTATGTCGCAGAGCGTGAGCCTTTGCACATCCTTACAGTAGAAGATCCAATTGAATTTACGTACACGGATAAAAAATCTTACTTCAATCAACGTGAAATCGGTTTGGATTGTGTGAGCTGGCACAAGGCCCTCAAAGATGCTGTGCGTCAAGATCCAGATGTCATTCTGGTAGGAGAACTGCGCGATATTGAAACATTTGAAGCTGCTGTTCATGCCGCTGAAACTGGGCATCTGGTGTTTGGAACCATACATGCGGCTTCGGCATCCACTACCATCAATCGAATTCTGGACCTGTTCCCACCAGAAAAGCATGGAGCCATCAGGCAGGCATTGGCTAATAATTTACGTGCCATTGTGGCTCAAAAACTTCTCAAAAGCATCAGGCCAGGAGTGAGCCGTGTACCCACCAATGAAATCATGATTTGTAATGCGATTGTTCGCAAATTGATAAGCGAAGGGCGAGATAACTCCCTTGCTGATGCCATAAGAATGTGTCAGCAGGAAGGCATGATGGACTTCACTGAAAGCTTGCGGCAACTGGTTGACCGTGGTGACATCGACAAGGCAACGGCACTGGAAGTTGCTCCCAATCCGGACCAGCTTAAGATGGCCCTGAAGGGCATTAAGGTTGCCACGCCTGGAATCCTGTAAAATCTTTCAGTTAAATTAATCAACAAAATTAGGGTTTGCAGATCAGTTGTTCTGCAAACCCTTTCTATTATCACTTCCAACAAGTTGATTCTCGAAAACTTTTTCACCCAGCTCGTTTAAGAATACGCGTAAAATGGCGGACCTCAGCAGCCACCAAGTGTGGGTGAGTCGCAAATGCGAGATGACCTGCCCCTGCTATAGAGCGCAGTCGGCCGCGTGGTAGTCCTTCGCCAAGCCCCGTCCATGCACTTTTGCTGACAAGTACATCCCTGTCTCCACGAAGAGCCAAAACTGGCAAACTGATGCTTTCAAAATGGTTGCGAAAATCGATATTTTCAACCAGTTGATAGCGCTGGGCAATCACACCTTGATCAGTTCTCCAGCATTGTCGAGCCATACGGCGCACCATTTCCTGATCAGGCCAGTTGCTCCCAACAAGTAGATTAAAAAATGGATCTAAGCATGGCGAGGACTGCAATGGGAAGCGTGGGAGAATCCATGAGGCAACTTTGGTGATAAAACGCCGCTCAAAATGGGATCCAACGCCTTGAACTACAACCCTGCCAAGCTTCTGACCGGCTCTACGAGCTAACTCCAAAGCAACAACCCCACCGAAGGAGACGCCCACAACCGCTGGACGTTCTAATCGGAGAAGTTCCATCGACTGTTCAACGTCATCAACTAAATCGGAAAGCTGATAGCGAACAGATGGAGTTGTTGGCAAACCAAATTCATCACGGAATTCCAAGCCAATGACTCGGTGATCCGTAGCAAGGTCACGGATAAACGGTGCCATCAAATTCAAGCCACCAGCCATTCCTGGCAACACAATCACAGGAGGACCATTGCCCCACTGGTGAATGCGACATGAAGGTGTGATTCGAGAAACAGTTACAGGCTTATTTGTCACAGGTAAGTTTTGGTCCCTCTTCCAGGAAATCCATTTCTCTGTTGGACGCATGGGGCGCCCTCCATTTCTCATTACATGTGATGTCTAACAATCGTATGGATGCGTTGTGAAAGAATGCAAATTTCAAGCCAATGTGTGCATGAAAGTTTCACTACAAGCTTTTCCAAAAGCTAAATTCTGTAAGTTTATACAAGGTAAGTATTTATGATCAAATGGCTGGCATGGCCAAAACGAATTTGCTGAAGACTGTCATGATGAATGTCAATCTTCGTCAGAATGTGTCAGTCAAATATGCTGGTCTGCGCCAACCTTCGCCACTAAGATGTTCTGAACTTAGCAGAATAGTATTAAAATCATTTTGGAACCGAACGCGCCATGCCCCGCATTTTGCTCATGATGCTGGTTTGCTTGGCAACAATTGACACACTGGGTATCAACGCATTTGTCTTAACGCATGCTTACCTTCCCGTTCATAGCCTCTTCACGCTGGAGGTACATCATTCCGATCAGGAAGTTGGGTTACCATCAGGTCGTTGGAATGTGACTCATCTGAATGGTCAAGAAATCCATTCATGGCCTGCCCTACTGCGTATGACGAGCCAACTCCCAGTAGACAGCGATAAGGTTCTTTTGACGCTGGCTGGAGAAGAAGGCACCATTAGCTTGCCAATTGATGTGCGATTGCCCATATGGCGCATCCTTGGTCCATCCTTGCTTTGGTTAATCCCCAAATGTCTTTTAGCTGGCGTGGCATTGGCTTTATTTTGGCGAACTCCAGATGAGGCAGCTCCGCGCCAATTTTTATTGCTGGCGACGGTCAGTCTTATGGCCTACCTCGGCGGATACCATTGGAACAGAATTGCTAGTACGCCAGCGCTACTCATACCGTTTGTCACAGCAGCAGTGTTTTTGCCAGCAATCAACCTTCACTTCAACTTAATATTTCCACGCGCTCCACTATGGTTCGATCGCAATCCCACTTGGATTGCCATGGGCATTTATTTGCCGCCAGCTTTGTATTTGATCACATTTTTTGGGGAATATTGGCAATTACGTGGTCTTGAATTGGTTGCGCGGGATCAAAATGACATCCAGTATGTTGAGGAATCATTATTAAGGCTTAACCTTGGGATACGCGTCTATCTGGCGGTGGCATTCGCCTACTTTTTGGCTGGCTTGGCGGTATTGGTGTTTGGATTGATTCATGCCAAAAATGCTATGGAACGAAATCAAACAAAATGGATTTTATACGGTGCGTTGGCCTCGTTTTTTCCGATAGCTTTGTCATTGTACTTTGCAATGTTTGATAGGCAGCGGTTTGCTGGCGGCCTTGCCACGATGTTCATGTTTGCAGCATCTATTGCAATGTCCGTAGCATACAGCGTCAGCATGACAAGATACAGGCTGATGCAGTTTGATAGATTGCTTTCCAAAAGCTTGTTGTACTTTTTGATCAGCGCATTGGTGGGAACAGGATACAACGTTCTTGTCATTCTAACGGTAATTGTTGTTGGACAGGGAGGATTTCACGAACTCTCACTGCATCAAGCACTTGTGGGAGGTAGCGCAGCTTTTCTGATTGTTATGGCACTCGACCTCGCCCGTGTCCGTTTGAAAAGATTGCTCGATCAACGGTTTAAGCGGGACAGGCAGAGACTGGAAGAAACGCTGGCTCAAATGAGCGATGCCGTGAATAATCTGGTTGATGAACGCCAGCTGGCGGATAGTTTATTGCGCAGCTCAATGGATATATCGCCGGGATCCCAAGGGGCTGTGTATCTAAGTGCTAGCGGCAATGAAAAATTCCATGCGGTCGGGGCAACGCAGGGATGGAATTCAGCTTCTGATCTTCCTGCAGATTTATGGAGCTCTGAAGCCGGTACTAGCCGTTTGGAAGCTTATCTGGCACGATCTGGTCAGTCATATCCAAACACATTTTTGATCAGTCCGCTGATGCACGAATCAAAGAGACTGGGTTTTTTAGCCATTTCCAGACCTGTCAAAGGCCGATTCAGTCACGATGAAGAACGTCAATTGGCAGCTCTATGCCAAGTTGCGGCTTTAGCATTGCACAGCGCAGAAGGACATCGCCAAATTGATGACTTGAGTAAGGAGCTTCAAGATAAAGTTGCAAAAATCGCAGAACAGCAACGCCGGATCATTGCTTTGCAGTCTCAATTGCGCCTCAGGTCGCGGGAAACCTCCGATCCTCCTGCTGTCACCGAAACATCTGTTGGCCAAACGACTCAGTCGTTCGGTCTTGTGGGGGATGGGCCACCATTAAGACGTGTTTTAGACATGATTAGGCGCGTTGCGCCGACAAACAGCGCCGTGCTTATACGTGGCGAGAGTGGAACCGGTAAAGAATTGGTGGCACAGGCCCTTCACGAGTCGAGCCTCCGGGCGGGCAAACCGTTTATCAAAGTGCATTGTGCGGCGCTATCACCCGGTTTGCTTGAAAGTGAACTATTTGGGCATGTGCGCGGGGCTTTTACTGGTGCGCTCAAAGACAAAATTGGCAGATTTGAAGCGGCAAATGGCGGAACTTTATTCCTGGACGAGATTGGCGATATTAGCCAAGATATTCAAATCAAATTGCTACGTGTTCTCCAGGAAATGACTTTCGAACGGGTGGGATCAAGTGACCCTGTCAAAGTTGATGTTCGTATTGTGGCTGCAACCCATCGAAATTTGGAAGCCATGATTCATGATGGGGGATTTAGACGCGATCTGTTTTTCAGATTAAACGTCTTCCCCATCGATATGCCACCTTTGCGCGATCGCATTGAAGATATACCGGAATTGGTGCAATACTTTTTAACCCGTGCTGAGCCTGGTCGGTTTGTTCACGGGGTAGACGACGATGTGCTGCTTGCGTTCAAGCATCATCATTGGCCCGGGAATATCCGGGAGCTAGAACATGTACTCGAACGAGCGATTGTTCTAGGTTCGGGCCCCATTCTGATGCTTCAGGATTTACCTGCAGAATTTCAGGAAAATCATTTCGTGACTGAATTAACTGGAATGGATCAGCTATCAAGTGGTGCCAATCTGAGCCAAACAGCGCGTAATCGAAAAATGGCACTGCTACGCGAGCAAATTGTTCAGGTACTCAGTCGGGCAGGTGGTAACAAGTCAGAAGCTGCGCGCGCGCTTGCAATGCCGCGAAGCACACTTGTTAGCCACATGCGCCGACTTGGCATTTCATGATGGCCTATTTCTGTTGCTGACTAGCCATTGAGACGCATACCAGTTCTTTGTCATTGCGGGCAAAAACGCACTTTCTGGCAAACGCTGGATGCGACCAAACAATCTTTCTGCTGGCACCACCGCCGGGCGCAACACCTGTAGGATCTAACAGGTGAGCTCGGCTAATCTCCTGGTATGCAGTGGGACTGAGTTGAGCAATGATCAAATCACCTTTTTCATTGAAAAGGATTGTTCTTTTTTCTTGGCGAATAAGAAATGCGTTTGCCCACCTCTCAACGGGTTCGCGTGCCGATCCTGTTGCAGTCAAATTTTCCCACACTCGAACCCCGTCACGCATTCTTAAGCAACGAAGTTCTCCATAACTGCATACACCATAAAAGTAATCGCCATCGATCATTGGAGTTGCCATGATGCTATGTAATCCATCGGTTTGCTTGGGGGTTTCTCCCCTTCCCTGACCTTTCCAGACGATAGCTGGAATATCCCCATTTGGGTTGAGGCGAAGCAGCATCGAGCCGTTGTAGAAAGCCGATACGAGGAGGTTGTCCCCTGAAAGTTTAGGAGTAGGTACAGACAGGTTGGCTTTAAGCTTGAACGGAACCTCCCAAAGAACTTTTCCTGAATCAGGTTCTAAAGCGCAAACGGCCTCTGAATGCCAAATGATGACAATCGACTTCCCATGTGAATTGATCAACGTGGGCGGGCAGTATCCAATTTCGCTTTGAGGGCTTTTCAACGACAAAGATTTCCAGAGAACTTCGCCGGTTGATTTGTGGAAAGCCATGGCCACTGACGACCCATCTTTCCCGCCAACCAGTGTGATAAGTGCATTCCCAACTAACAGAGGATGGGCAGAAAACCCCCAAATTGGCACCGGAGCGCCAAATTCGCTGGTGAAATCGCGTTTCCATACAGGTTTGCCATCCTTGGCATTTAGGCACAACAAATGGCCCATTGCGCCAAGAGTATACAGATTGCCATCAGAAAATAACGGGGTCGCGCGTGGTCCACACGGATATTGAATGGAATAGTTTACAGGATATTGGTGAGTCCATTGTGGCTTGCCAGTTGCGGCATCAAAACAGATCACTCGTTCAAATCCACCGGAACTGCTTTTCTGGAAGGGATTATCTGGGTCTTTGATCCCTGTTGGAAGAATTCGATCCGTCAAGAACACACTATTTCCAACGACAGCAGGTCCGCTGTAACCACCACCTACAGGCTGTTTCCACAGAAAAGTTGGCCCGCTTTCAGGAAATGTTTGAATCAATCCAGATTCACGCCAGACCCCGTCGCGTTGTGGCCCCATCCACTGTGGCCAATCATCGGCGCAAGCAATAAGCGGTAAGAGGAAAGGCAAGATGAAAATCGTAAAAAAGCGAGGTAATTGCATGGTAAATAGCCAATCCAGCGACAATTTTGCAAGTAGTTCACATTGAACACTCACTCGTATGATTGATGGTCTATAATGTAAAACCAGAACTGGCCTTTTACATGCCGAAGGAAACGTGTATTTTTCAGGTTTAACGGCCAATGCCGACATTTTGGTAACCAAGCAGGAGATTGTTTTCGTATGCCCCTGAAGATGCGAGTGCACGAACGCGAGTCGATTGCCATGGCTTTGCGTCGGTTTAAGAAGCTTCTTGAACGCAGTGGTATTCAAAAAGAATTGCGGAAACGCAAGTACTATGAGAAGCCATGCGAAGCCCGTCGTCGCTCTGAATTGCGTCGATTGAGTTCCATTCGCAAAGCCCGGGCTGGAATTGTCAAAAAGGTCTAACCTAACCTAGATTGATGACCATAATCACTTATGAGGGTTGAGCCATTACAACTGTAATGCTGAGGAATGAAGATTCGGAATTTTCCTCACCTCCGGCCAGCCGGACCTTCTGGATCCGCCGCCTTGTTCCGAACTGGCTGCTCAACATCCCTTTTGTGATTTTTCATTTGTTGTTGCTGTCTCTTATTTGGGTACAGCCCACAACAACTTCTTTGATTATTTGCTTTGTTCTTTACGTGGTGCGTATGTTCGGCATAACAGCCGGCTATCACCGTTACTTCTCGCACAAGGCCTACAAAACAAGTCGGGTATTTCAATTCGTTCTGGCATGGATTGGTGCCTGTTCGCTTCAGAAAGGGCCACTTTGGTGGGCTTCCCATCATCGCGACCATCATCGTCATTCAGACACTCAGATGGATCCCCATTCCCCACATACGACTAGCTTTTGGTGGTCACATGTTGGCTGGGTTCTGGGTGAAGACTTTAATGACACTACCTGGCGCAATATTCCAGATCTGAAAAAATACCCCGAATTGCGTATGCTTGACAGATTGCACTGGTTGCCCGTTTTTCCTTTGGTTGCAGCATGTTACTTCATTGACGGTTGGGCTGGAGTTACTTGGGGCTTTTTACTGTCCACAGTGATTCTTTACCATTGCACCTTTTTTATTAACTCATTGAATCACTTATGGGGTTCCCGTCGATTCAAAACCACTGACGATAGCCGCAATAATTTTATATTGGCAATCGTTACCCTTGGAGAAGGCTGGCACAATAATCACCACCATTACCAAGGTTCTGCAAACCAAGGTTTTTACTGGTGGGAAGTTGATATCAGCTACTCCGCGCTGGTAGTTCTAAGTTGGTTTGGGATCGTTTGGGATTTGAAGAGACCTAAAGAAAAAATTCTTAATCGCGATCGTATTGATCAATTAACGCAAGAGGTCACTTCCGTTGCTGGTAGGTGATTGTTGATCAAGGTATCAGGTGAACGTGAAGCGCATCAAAGTAGCGATCGATCACCTGATAACCGTTGATCCCGTACTTGTTCCTTGGATTCTATCGCTGCCAAGATGCGACCTCTCGTCTAAATCCGATCTTTTTAGTTGCCTCTGTGAAGCGATCATATCTCAGCTTGTTTCCTCGGCCGCTGCCAAAACATTAATTACACGTGTTCAAAAAGCCATTGGCGGCTCTTTCAATCCAAACCATTTGGCTTCTTTGGATGTTTCAGAATTACGTTCCTGCGGTCTATCTGGAACGAAAGCCAAGGGCTTAGTTGAATCTGCCCGTAAAATATCAACAGGAATGATTGATTTGGAAAAGCTTGCAACCCAAACCGAATCTGAAATTTCAGACACGTTGACATCTATCCATGGAATAGGGCCATGGACTGCTGAAATGGTGATGATCTTTGGCATGGGGAAAAAAGATGTACTTCCCGTTAAAGACTTGGGTGTAAGGCATGGTCTTGCGAAGCTATACTCATTGAAAGATTTGCCACTTCCAGATGAATGTCTGCACCTCACGGAAGACTGGCGTCCGTACCGTAGCGTAGGAACGTGGTATTTATGGCGAATTAAAGATTCAATGTAATGCGCGTAATCTTAATTCTCAGTGTTTTGTTATCAAACTTCATTGTTCTGACCGAGACCAAATCATTTTGCATGGTGGTATTTGTTGAAAACGAACCATGCCTTCAATAACTGGTGCCAATCCAGTAAACGCAGCAGCTCCAGCCAAGAAAGCTTCTTTGAGGTTTCCGGCAGTGCGTGAGATTTTGGCTTTCGCTAATGCGTCGGTTATGGAAACACGAACATCTTCGTCCAAAATTGATTGTCCGGTTACCATTAACTCCTCAGACTGACTTACCATCTGCTCGATGACCTGATCCCCAATATTCCACTCTTTGGTTCTACTGATTGGTACAGTACCTGAACCGGATTTGCGTTTACTGTTTTCTCGGTACTTGTCTAATTGTATTTTGCCAAGTCCAGTAAGCAGAATCACCAATCCTGCGATAATAATAGATGTAGATATAACCGCGATGGGATTCCAAGATACTAAATCTTGATTCTGGCTGTGCATAAAGAAAAACAGAGCAGCAAGCGGCGAGATCAGCAGTAAGATCAATAACGGCAACCAAATCCAATCCCAATCAATTTTGGATCGATTTTTAAGGGTTGGCTCAGACATGCGAACCGATTTTTTACGGTCTACTTCGCCTGGAACTTTGACAACAATTGTTGAGATATTATCTCCACCGCCACGCAAATTTGCCAGATTGACCAAAAAACGTGTAGCGAGTGATGCTGGTAAGTTAGCGGCAGCCATCGCCATTTCGTTGTCGGTAACGAACCCGCTCAAACCGTCGCTGCAAAGTACAAAGGCGTCCCCTGCTAATAAATCGTGGGGCCCGTGAACATCGATGTCGACTTGCCTCTCTGGGCCAAGACAGCGGAGGATTCGGTTGGACATGACGTCATGAACGGTTTCTGGTTCAACACCACGTTCTTTTGCGGCTTGCCAAACAAGGCTGTGATCAAATGTCAATTGATGGATTTTGCTTCGACGAACTAGATAAACCCTGCTGTCGCCAACATGACCAACCCAAGCGCCTGAATCTTTTACAACAAGAGAGGAGCAAGTCGTTCCCATGTTGTAAAAATCGCGGTTTTCATGCCCTTTCCGATGAATAGCCTCGTTGGCCTCAATAAATGCCTTTTCCAAGGCATCCTTCATGCCTGCGGGGTTCTGGCCGATGAGTTTAGAATAACTGAGCGGGATAATTTTCGACGCCATTTCACTGGCTTTTTCACCACCCAAATGGCCACCCATTCCATCTGCAACCAAAAACAAATGTCCTTGAAGTGAAAATTGTTGATCTGAACCGGCTAGCAAGGTACCAATGCTGTCCTGATTATTGCCACGCTTCATTCCCACATGGGTGAATTGATCATGCTCCAAGTTAAAAAGGGTCATGGATCATTCCCGTGACAGATGCCAACACACGCCCAAATGCCTGATCGATCAGGATTACGGTTCTTGCTTGACATGAGGACATAAGGCTTTTATAGCCGTGAAAGCCGAAGAGTGAAAGGCGACAGTATGGAAGTCGTTCTTTTCCAAGGGTTTTTGGTTTGGTTATCGCTCTTTTCTGGCGCATTTGGGATTTTTCCATGAAGCTCACAAACGGCATTCTCGGCTTAATTCTTGGTGGGGGTATTATCCTCATCGTCTCAGGCTGCGTCACCAGAAAATTTACTGTTGATTCCTTCCCACAAGGGGCAACTGTTTATCGGGATGGAAACCCACTGGGAATCACACCTGTGGATGACAGCTTTGTTTATCATGGGAAGTACAAATTTACTTTGGTCAAGGAAGGATACGAAACACTTACGGTAGATGAACCCGTTCACGCTCCATGGTATGCATACCCACCGTTAGATTTTTTCGTGGAAAATGTTTGGCCATTTGAAATTCGGGACCATCGACGCTTGACGTATAATCTTGAACCTCGTCGCGTGGTTCCCCATGAGGAAGCTTTACAAAAGGCCAACGCTCTGCGCGCGCATGGCCAAACCGTGCAACCGTTGCCAAGTAATTCAGAACCAGTGCAACCATCTCGCGAGACAATTCCAGGCACAACACCTGGAATTCAGCCATTGCCAGCACAAACCGACAGTAATTCAGGTTCAAGCGCTCCTGGTGGCATGACGCCATAATTGCCCAAAACTGGATCATGGTGAATGCGTCTGTCTGCTCGCGAGTCTTGAAAATTCGCCTTGCCAAGTCGTTAATTGGTCAAATACGCACTGCCCAATTATTATGTGTGACTTGTTCGCACCTACTGTTGCTATAAAAACAACATCCTGAGTTTTCTGGTTAACAATCAATTTGTAAAACGAAGGAGTTTCCGTCAACGGTTCTAACTTGACATCAAGATTACCTGAGTTGTCCCCAGTCAATATCGCTTGCCATTTCTTTTGCGCCTCCAGCGCTGCTGCGACAACGTCCATTCCGGCTAGCGGTACCAAAAATACTTCGGCATGCATTTTTTTTTCTGCTTGAACCGATCCATTCGCATGAGCAACGATACCCGGTCTAGCTTCCATTTCTTGTTTTAACGTCATTTCGCTGTCAACTTTCCAAATTGAAGCATTTAATGGTACAGAAACATCGCCTGATTTGATAAAAACTTTCGCAGCTTCACGTGGCTTCCAGTCTTGACGACCTTGTCCGAAAACCCAAGATTCATCCCACGATTTCTGTGCATCTCGAGATCCTTCGGGTCCCCACGTCAAAAACCAATATGCAATTCCACGCCTCAGGCAAACACGTAACTCTCCTACCATCAATTTCCCATCGGGTTCGCCGTCTGTTTCATTCATGCGAACTGCGGCAATATCAACAGGAAGTGCCGTTGCAAGCTCACCAGATAGGTGCGAGCCTGCAACAGACTTCCCAATCTGTACTTGAAATTTATCTTGGGGAAACAAGCGTGAAACCTTTAGCCGTCCTAACCGCTCAAGGTCGTCAAGTTCAGGATTTTCTTCATTAAAGATCTGGTATGAAACAGCAGCGCCTGTAGATCTATCTTTTACGCTGTAAACCTTCGACCAGTCAGTATGGCGGCCACCGTCATCCATTAGATTGACATCATGAGGTTTAAAATAAAAATTAGCTGGTGTTTTCGTTTTTTCAAGCATTGCTTCGGAAATAGTTGATCTCGAAACAGATGGATTGCTGAGCTTTATCGCGATGAGAATTAAAGAAAAAACAGTGATCAGTGATTGCACAAAAATAACAGCGAGAACCCAAACCGGCCATGGTTCGGGACGTTTTTTTACAGAGGAAGGCAGCGAGACAGGTGAAACCGTATTGAGGTTATTTTCAAAGAGGTTTGGCTGAGTGGTTGCCTTCTGAACGGCAAAGACCTGTTGGCAGAATGGGCATTGCGTCCTGTCGCCAGCTTGGTCAGAAATCGTCAGTTTTTGCTGACAACGTGGGTTCGGGCATACCACTGTCCAGCTCATAATTAAACTCCTTGGTGAGATCATGTTTTATCAGAAAAAGTTGCCAGTTACTTATCTTTCCAAAAACTCGTGATAGATCAGTTCTCTTTACTGCTCAACCTATGGCATTCAAATAACCGATAGTTGCATGGTGAGATGTTAATGCCGCTAGGGAAGGAAGATCCCCATGAGCCTAATGTTGATGTGCGTTCTTGGGTTGACACAGCCTATCGCGAGCCAAAACTCTTCGGGTTTGACTCAGCAGGCTCAGGATCAATCACTTGGAAAAGTGAAGGATGCAGAATTCCAAGAACCCAAGCGCACTTGCTGCCAAGCCATTATCCAATGGGTTGGTTATTCCCCTGAGCGCAGCGGTTCAACCTGCGGATGGCCTAAGACGTGGAAGCGTAGACCTCCGCTATCAGCTTATTTTAGCGATTGCGTCGCAGGTGCACCGCTGTCCAGTGAAGCGCCTTGTACTGGTCCTTCTTGCAGGCATAAGCAATCACAGCCTCAAAAGGACTGAGATGCGTGGTGTTGTTCCTTCGAGCAACGAAGCTTTTCCCAAGTGGTTCCCCATATCGCTGCATTCTCTGCCTTGTAAGGTTCTCAAGAAATACGGCTCAGCCCTTGCTAGTGCCATTGTCGCGAAGAAATGCTTTGGGATATGGATTTACATCCCAAAGCAGCGAACTGCGTATCCATACTATATTGCGATAATCGTTAACAATGATTTGATTGCTGAAGTTGTTCTGTTGAATTCAATTAAACGATTATCAAACTATTCTGACATTTTGCTGGAATTAGAATTGTTTATTCCTGTGGTCGCTTCAAATTTTAACGCATTTCAATGGTTCTCTATCAGTTTCAAAAGGAGGGACCTGCAATCACTGCGGCAAACCATTCCCTCTGTCGAATTAGCCATTTTGACTAAAAAAGTATCGAGGCCATTGGTTCATACATCTGATTTTCATCATGCAATCGAAGTTTCGCTTGAAAATAGCAGCATGCAAAATTTGCTTCATGAATGCATAATTAAATCTTCTTTAGGGTCTCATGATGCTCCCGAGTGGGCTCAGGTTTCCGAGGGTTACGCAGGTGGTTTTCAAGCCGGTTCCCGATTGTGGTTAATCGGACCAATACATAATCCGGATTCCTTTCTTTTTTTCACATGCTCGCGATCATGTTGCAGGATTTTGACCATTGGCACACTGCCCCAACGTCGAAGCCTAGGTAACGCATCGAAGCTTTTTAAGGCAGCGTCCACCGCCATGTATTTGTTGGGATGGCGATTCTGGGAAGTACAGGTTGACTCGAGGAATATTCCGGCGCTAAAATTATTTGAATCTCTTGGTTTTTATCACCGCTGCTCAAGATTCGCTCATCTTTTTCCGAATCCGCAAAGTTAGACTGTTCCAAGATTTATAATTTTTTGCCATTGTCGTTTTCTATCTATCAAGTCGTCAAGTAGACCACCGTTCCGGTGGTTTAGTTGTTGGCCATGTGTATGTTTTTTGTTGACACTAGGTGATCCCAGTTTGTTCCCAACAGACTGGTTCCCGCTCCCGATGCTCGCAGCACTCCGTACCTACCATGGACGGTGAGGAGTTGGGGTTTGCCAATTATTGAGCGTCACGGGTCGGATGTGTTCACACAGCGACTTGTCGAATTGATTGGCCAGTCACGCTACGATTTTTGGTTCTCCCAGAGAGCTGAATTCGCATCGCGTGGCGAGGTGCTTGAAATTCGGGTGCCGAACCGTCATTTCGTTGAATGGTTATCTTCTCGCTATCGCGTGGTTATGGACCAAATAGCCAAGGAGTTTTTGGGGAGTGACGCTCAGGTTGAGTTTGTGATTGGGGGCGAACAGTTTAGGCAGCTCAGAACGGAGCAATTGGCGGCTCAAGCAGTATGTGCTGTTGAGGAACCATCCAAAACATTACCCGCGCCACAAGAGTTTACGGATCATCGGCCTCAAAATGAAATATCTGCTTCTCATAGCCGTCGGTTTAGTGATTTCATTGTTTCTGCTGAAAATCGATTGGCTTATTATTCGACTGAGGACTTGGCACGTGGTAGCGAAAGCGGAGTTTCATTACTTGTGCTTGTAGGATTACCTAGCCGTGGTAAGTCCCACCTACTTCATGCACTCAAAGCCGAATATCAACTTAATTCCAACCGACGTGTCAAACTTATTGATGCGGAAGAATTCATCGGTAGGTATTTAGGTGCGTTACGTACAGGTCGAACTGCATCATTTCGCCGGACACTTCTCGATTGTGACCTATTATTGGTTGATGATTTAGACAGGCTCGCTGGTAAAACTTCTTGTCAGGCTGAATTTTTAGCTTTAATTGAAATGGCGCGTCAAAAAGGAATAAGGCTTGTGGCAGCGATGGGGCAACACCCCCGTCAATTGGTTGGATTATCACCGGCAGTCGCTGAACGGCTTCAGGCTGGATTGGTGTGCACTATTGGATCACTTGATGCCAATGGCAGATCGAATTTGCTTCGAAAATCACTCATTCGATTAGGAACAGGTCTGGTTGCTGATGGGATTTTTGACAATGTTGGCCATTCCCTTCCAGAAAGTGCGCGCGAAATCGAGGGAATAGCCCAAAAGATCTGGTTACTTGCTCGAATGGAATCACGGCCAGTTGACCAAATTGTCCTGGATAGGGTTTTGAATGAACACGCTCCACCACCCAATTCAAAAAGCCTTGAAGATGTTGCTTCGACGGTTGCTGGGGTCCTGGGTGTCGGTATTGAAGCGCTCCGTGGTCGCTCCAAGGCTAGAATACTAATCCTTGGTCGTCTCCTTGCTTATTATCTATTGCGACGCTTGGGGCTGGGATCGGCGGGAGAGATCGGCACATATTTTGGCGGCCGATCACACAGCACTATCATTCATGGCGAAAAGCAGGTTAGAGCTCGATTGGATCACTCCCAAGAACTTCCCGATGATTGGCCCAAAGGATGGAAAGGAATGCTGGAACGGATTGAACAAATGCTGGCAAGATAACCAGAGAGCTTTCCTATTTCTCAACAATTTCCTCTTCCGGTGGATGAGGAAAATAAACAAAGCGATTGAATGCGTAGACGCCTAATTTCCAAGTTATCCAAGCAACCATGATTGTCATGTAAATGCGGCAAAAGAGTGCATTCAAAATCCACGGAAGCGTATCGTTGGGATTTGCATCGGCCCATGAACCAACTTTCCAAAAATAGACCACCAGCGTTATAAGGCTCAACAATACAACGATAGCGGACGCTATTGCAGGGAAATGCCACCAAAGGTAGTCGGGCAACCCTTTGTGAACAAGTTTTTGAGTCCTATTCCACGTTCGGGTGCGGCTGTTGAATCCGCAATAAACGCAAATGATAGCTTTAGCATTCAGCATTTCCTTGGCACAATTAGCACAACGGAGAACGTCCTGCTCTAGGATGACACCGTAATTTTTGCCGTCCATTTCATCATCATCATCCGAATTGGCAGAATTAGGTGCAGGAGTAGGTGCGGGCGTAGGGACAGTTGGAGTAGGAGCAGATTTTTGTGCAGTTTCAGCCACAAATCCTTCACCGCATCCTTTGCACCGAACTGTTGAACCGACAGTAGTATCCGGCACTTTATACTGTTTGCCACACTTCGAGCAGGCAATGATCACAACGGCGCTCATGTATTCATCCTCGAAAAACCCTATTAGATTCGATCTGTCCAAAGGGCCATACTCAGGTTATATAAGACTAACGTAAGAAAGGATGATCATTGGCGCCCTCATCGAAAACACCTTCTGATAATCCCTCCAGCTTGAGCCACAAAATATTAGTGGCCTTGGCCACGTACAATGAATGCGAGAATATTGGTCGATTGTACCCTGCCATTCGAGCAATCCTTCCAAATGCCGACATCTTGGTAATTGACGACAATTCTCCTGATGGGACTGGAAACAAGGTTTCGGCTTTATCACAAGCCGATCCAAGGTTGCACCTTATAAGACGGGCTGGAAAGCTTGGTCTTGGTACGGCGCTCTTTCGTGCTATTGACTATGCCAAGGAAATATCCGCCAATTATTTAATCATTATGGATGCAGACTTAAGCCATCCGCCCTCTGCAATTCCTTCCCTCCTTTCCGGGATGGTTACAAAAGATATTATGATCGGTTCCCGCTATGTTCCGGGAGGCGGAACAGTTGGATGGCCGATATCCAGGCGAATGATCAGCTTGTCTGTCAATCTGTTATTCCGAGGGATGTTCCGAATTCGAGTGAAAGATGCCAGTGGCTCGTATCGATGCTACAACATGGACATTCTCAACAGAGCAAGAACAGACAAACTGATTTCCACTGGTTATTCCTTTCTCGAAGAACTGCTTTACCTTTGCAGCAAAGCTGGTGCGAGTATAGGAGAATCTCCTATTGTTTTTGTTGAACGATCATCGGGTGTTTCAAAAGTAAATTGGGTTGAAGCGTTGCGTTCACTCAGTACGCTCGTTTACTTGGGAATCCGCAGCATCTTGGGATGGGATGATGACCTGAAACCGATTGGAAAATAAGCGGCAGATCAAAAATGCGCTCAACTGTTTCTACCTACGAACAGACATTTTACACTTCAGTATACGAATTATGGATTCGTGCTGAGTGGACAAACAATAAAGTGCTCAATCGCCTTACTCCAATATTAGCGGTTCAAGACCAGACTGAATGTGGGAATGCGTCGGTCCTGTTGATAGATGAGCTGCTCGACAACTTACAAATGGTTCGATACGGCAAAATGCCAATTCTCAAATTGGCAGAATCAAGAAGTATATTCGAAGATAATATACGGCAGGCATTGTGGCGAATAAAACCCGGAAAACCGAAAACATACGGAGAAATCGCTTTGTATTTGAACAAACCGGGTGGCGCCCAAGCAGTGGGGCAGGCATGTGCTAGAAATCCTCTGTCACTTATTGTTCCGTGCCACCGAATAATTGCAGCGCAATCATTGGGTGGGTATCACTGGGGGTTATCTACAAAACAAAAGCTTCTCGAAATCGAAGCAAGCTGAATCAACCAAGTCGAACGTTATCCGCGCCCAACAACTGCTCCAGATCAGCCAATGGAATCTTCTGGGGGTTCACATCGAATTCCTTGCCAAGCTTTAACGTGCAGGCGAATTCCATGGCATCATGTATTTTAAGAAAGACCGGCACAGATCCGAGGCCTTTTCTAATAATGGCGTTCAACTGATCAACAGTGCTGTTCTGGTGAGTGTCGAGACGCAACCGCAAGTATAGCCCTTTAGCCAGTTCTCTCTTAGCTTGATCAATTGTAAGGACCCGACTGACTACAATCGATGGTTGATCACCACGAACTTCTAGACGCCCTTTGACGTAATAGATGCCGTCTGCCAACGGATCTTCTCCAAGTTTAGCCAAATCATCAGGCCATATGACGCAATCGCAAACATCCGATAAATCCTGCAACTTGAAACGAAGAAAACGCGAAAGTCCGTTGCGTGCTTTTTTGGTGTTTCCTGATTTTAGAGTCGTCACAATTCCAGCTAAAATGACTTCTTCTTCACCCGGCTTCCCCTTAAGATCGCCAATTTGATGGGTAATGAATCGTTTGAGGTCTTGTTCGTAAACAGCTAGCGGATGGCTAGAAAAATAGAAATCTAAAACTTCTTTTTCGTATTTCAATCGTTCAGCTTCCGGCCATGCTGGAACATCGGGAAGTTCAGGGCTACTATCCTGAGTAGGAGTGCCATTGCTTCCTATATCGAGATCAAATAAATTTCCCTGCCCTCGCTTGAGATCATTCTGTCGATGAACAGCTCCCTGAACAGCACCGTTCAGACCAGCCATCATGCGTGCGCGGTTCGAGCAAAATGTGTCCATTGCTCCAGCTTTGATTAATTTTTCAATGGCTGTTTTGGGCACCAATCGCGGATCTACTCGTTCGCAAAATTCAAAGATATCTTTGAAAAGACCTCCCTCGCTTCTGGCCGCCATGATAGCTTCGGAGGCACCAGCACCAACACCCTTGATGGCTGTCATACCAAAAACAATTTTTCCATTCTTGACGTGAAATCGACCTTCGCTC
>Ga0255133_1000166_pt1 | contig 18887 bp, 15 predicted proteins | sample Law_Law_RepB_8d_FD_188553 | JGI IMG/M metagenome (GOLD analysis project Ga0255133, IMG submission 188553) | Freshwater microbial communities from St. Lawrence River, New York, United States - Law_Law_RepB_8d | ecosystem: Environmental > Aquatic > Freshwater > River | place: USA: New York... | reverse complement strand
ACATACGCAATATTCTGGATTTTGAACGGGACTATCCAGGTGCTAAGATATTGCACCTTTCAGATAATTACCGAAGCTCCCGCCACATCCTGCGCGCTGCTGATGCCCTCATCGCCAACAACCAGCAACGCAAACCCAAAAAATTGACACCCCGCGAACGCGAAGGCCGACCTGTTGAAGTGGTGACACACGACGACCAAGGCCGCGAAGCTGATGCCATCGCCCGCCTTGTCAAGGAAGAGGTCCAGTCCGGACGCCGGTCTTTCCGTGACTTCGCGGTACTCCTGCGCATGAATGCGCTCACCCGGGCATTTGAACAGGCATTCATTCGACAAAAAGTGCCTTTTCAGATTGTCAAAGGCTTGGCGTTTTTTGATCGCAAAGAAAACAAGGATGTGCTGGCTTACCTCAGGCTTCTGGTCAATATCAGAGATGATGTTTCGTTCCTACGCGTGGTGAATGAACCGCCACGCGGGATCGGGGCCACCACGCTGGAGCGATTGCAGGAATACGCCAATTCCCGGGAAACCACATTGCTGAGCGCGGCAGCACAGGCGGAATTCATTCCAGAAGTCACAGCTCGAGCAGCCCAGTCATTATCCTCATTCGCTCGACTCATTGGCGAATTACAGGATCTGGCCAGTGGCCCACCGCATGAAGCTATCAAAAAAGTCTTGGAGAAAACACGCTATCGGGAATCGCTGAAAACAAAAGATGTGATGGCAGATGACGATCGTATCGCCAACATCGAGGAACTGGTGACAGCAGCGAGGCAGTTTTCAGAAGCCAATCCAGACCTAGGTGTCGCCGGTTTTCTGGAAAACATCACACTGGCTGGAGACATCGACAGCTACGATGCCAGAGAAGAAAGCGTTACCATGATGACCCTTCATGCCGCGAAGGGACTGGAATTTCCGGTGGTGTTCCTACCGGCCATGGAACAGGGCATCCTGCCACATGAACGCAGCCTGAACAATCCTTCGGACGTGGAAGAAGAGCGGCGATTGTGTTTTGTGGGTATCACGCGTGCCATGGAGGAGTTGCACCTGAGCTGCGCTCGTATGCGGGAATTCCGCGGACGGACCATTTACACTGTCCAAAGCATGTTCCTGAGCGAATTGCCTTCCGATGTCAAACGCTCAGAACGCGGTGTATCGGAAATGGGAAGTCCACCGGAAGCAGCATGGCTCGATGGAGATGTGCCAATCGTAAGAAGGGAACCAGCACGTAGCGCCCCAACTGCTACCGCATATAGTTCTAGCGGGACCAGTCCGGCCCCGTACGAACCCGGGGAAGTCGTGCAACACGATACCTACGGTTTGGGTCAGGTTCTGGAAGTATCGGGCCATGGCGCCACGCGCAAAATTCGCATCCGCTTTATCACTCAAGGCCTACGCACCTTCCTTGTGGACAAAGTCGTATTGAAGAAGGTGGCCAGAGATAGGTAGAAAATCGCCTTTCCATCAGCAAGCCGATTTCTCAACCAATCCCGCAATGTGGCGACCAATACTGATCGATGCAGTCGCGGCAGGCGATGGTGCATTCAGGACATGAATCATGGAACGGGCTTTGACAATATAAAAATCATCGAGCAATCGCCCTTGCCGGTCAATGGCCTGAGCCCTGACACCTGATCCGGAGCGCACGATCTGGTCTTCACGAATAGATGGGACCAACCTTGCCAAAGCCTGATGAAAAGCTGATTTTGATAAGCTCCTGTATATTTCTGAAAGACCCATAGGCCAATAACGGCAAGCCATTCGTAAAAAACCAGGCCAGGCCATGGTTTCCCACATATCACGCATGGAGACGTCAAAAAACCGATAACCATACCGCCTGAACGCCAGCACCGCATTGGGACCTGCCTCGATACCTCCAAGAGCCATACGAGTAAAATGCACTCCCAGAAATGGAAACCGGGCATCAGGTACCGGGTATACAAGATTCCGAATCAATCCCCTAGAATCGGGAACCAAATCATAATACTCCCCTCGGAACGGAATGATCCTTATTTGTGGGTCAACTCCACAACGCCTGGCTACGCGGTCGGATTGCAAACCGGCACAATTGACAAGATAATTGCTTTTGATTTGGCCCATCGATGTGGTTACTGACAACCCGTGAGCCAATTGCCTGCATCTACGAAATACCGTGCCCTTGCAAATCTTACCACCCATCGAGACAATGCGACGCGCCATTGCCGCACATACACCCCGATAATCAACAATTCCGGTTTGAGGCACCCATAGCCCAGCAATTCCCTGAACATGCGGCTCCCTCGCTCGAATTCCTGCGGAATCGAGTCTGGCTACTCCCGTCAATCCATTGGCTTGGCCACGGCGATAGAGTTCTTCAAGCGCTGGAATTTCTTCGGCTCTTACCGCGACAACAACCTTGCCACACCGCTCATGGGCTACCTGCTCAGCGGCACAAAACTCGTAAAGCAGTTCTCGACCATCCGCGCAGAGACGAGCTTTGGCAGACCCCGGTTTGTAATAAAGCCCAGAATGTATGACTCCAGAATTATTCCCCGTTTGGTGAGCAGCTAAACAACCTTCCGCCTCTATCAACACAACATCTTCATGGCCTGATTGCATCAGAGCCATTGCGGTAGACAGGCCAATAATCCCACCACCAACAACAATCACCGAAGCAGTTAAAGGAGTCGCCGCCACACCACAACCTCTTATTCAAAATGCCGCTTGAAATAAAATGATATCAGATGCTGACAGGCATAGGCCTACCTTCCGGAAGAATGTCGCATTTATTTTGGCACGTCAGCGACACGGGGTGATTAAAAAGCCCCAGAGCCAATGTCGCTTCCAATCAATCTGTATTGATTCATCGGACAAGGAAAGCCTAAATTTCCTCTCACACAATGGCTAAGTCTGACCATTAGGGAAGGTGTTTGTGTTGGTATTTACCCAAACACTGGCACAGCATAATCATCCCGCCTTGGTCGTAGTTTGATCGTCTACAGACCGTTTTTACTGGTGCTCTCCATGTTAAAATACCTCTTCGGCGGCTTGGCGCGAAAAGTCCGATCCTACTTTTCCGCTACCCTGCACGACAAAATTGGTGATTTGGATGAAAAATTCGGCGTCCATCAACACGCTCTCACAAACCTGATCCTCAAACTAGACTCTCGACTGAACGACCTGGACCATCAGATTCAAAGCCACCTCAACCGTTCGTTCGTTAGCCTTGGCAATGGGAGCGCACTGATTCAAACCATGGCAGGCCCAATCGTTTGTGATTGCGAAGACACTCAAACCATTGCGACTGTCATGACAAATACCACCACAAATGGTGGCCCCGCGCATGGGATCACATTGATCCTCAACAAATGCCTGATGCCCGGAGACACTTACATCGACATAGGCGCCAGCCCAGGCCTTCACCTGATTGCTGCTTCAAAATCGATGTATGCGCGTGGAACAATTCTTGGGTTCGAACCAACCGGGAACCGCCTCAACTTGCTGCGATCAACTGTGAGAATGCATGGCTTGGGTAGCCTGGTTAAAATCATTGATCATTTGCCTTTTGGTACGGGTTCTTCTAACCCGAATAGCATTTTTGCCGAGTTACCTCCAACACCAGCAACAATTATTCGGTCGGATCGATCCATCGGCTTGTTGGAAGCATTCCATCATTTGGAACCGCTCTTTCGTCGCGACGCTACCTGGATTTTCCCAGTAGGAATCGACCATCCACATTCGGTGCATGGTGCTGAGTCCAGCGCACTGCTCACCTCGTTCGAGTCTTTTGATCTAGTCTGGCGCGTTATTCATCCCGAAACCGGAATGATTGAACATTGGCCATTGGCCAGACTCATGTCGGCAAAGTCAGCCATTGTTGTGGTTGCAAGACCTTTATCTCATTTCTGGAAGAGCGCAGGGGCACTGTGAGTACCAAGGGAATCATTATTCTTGGTGCAGGAGGCCACGCCAAAGTGGTCATTGAGGCAATTGAGGCCTCTGGCGATAACGCCGCATACTGCATCGGATCTTGTGGCACCTCCACAACACTGCTGAATGTACCCATCCTTCCAGACGAAAGTCACCTTGATCGCCTGCGGGCCGAAGGTTATCAGCGAGCCTTCATAGCTATTGGCGCCTCTTCAGTGCGGGAACGATTAGGCAATCTGGTGGTTGGGAAGGGATTTACCCTGGTGACAGTTATTCATCCTAAGGCATGGGTTTCACCAAGCGCCCAGGTGGGAAACGGTGTTGTCATCATGGCTGGGGCCATGATCAACGCCTGCGCGGTCATTGGTGATCTAGCGATCATCAATACTGGAGCTACGGTCGATCACGATTGCACCATTGGCCGATCCGCGCATATTGCACCACAATGCGGCATTGCCGGGTCTGTGACAGTTGGTTCGGGGAGCATGCTGGGTGTTGGAACGAAAGTTATTCCCGGAATAACAATCGGGAAAAACGCGACGATCGGTGCTGGATCAGTTGTTGTCAGAAATATTCCAGAGGGCGCTCTTGCGATGGGAGTCCCCGCAAGGATCACGGTGAGGAGTACATCATGACGAATAGAATTCCAGTTGCGGAACCAACACTTTCGGGCAACGAACGTAAATATGTTCTCGATTGCCTCGACACAAACTGGATTTCGTCCAATGGCAAGTATATTGGCATGTTCGAAAAGTCATTTGCAGACTTTTGCGGTGTGAAGCATGCCATCGCCTGCAATAATGGAACCACATCGCTGCATTTGGCGCTTGTGGCGCTTGGCCTGGCACCCGGCGACGAAGTGATCATTCCTACTGTCACTTACATTGCAACTGCCAATTGCGTTCGTTACTGCCATGCGACTCCTGTTCTGGTCGATGTCGAGCCTGGAACGCTCAATATCGATCCCGCAGCGATCGAAGCAGCCATTACGCCCAAAACTCGCGGCATTATTCCTGTGCATCTGTACGGTCACCCTGCAAAAATGGATTTGATTCGCTCCATCGCTGAAAAACACAAGTTGTTTGTCCTCGAAGATGCAGCGGAAGCCCACGGCGCAACCCATGGTGGTAAGCGTGTAGGAAGTCTCGGAACAGTGGCATCGTTCAGCTTTTTTGGCAACAAAATTGTTACCACCGGTGAAGGTGGCATGCTGACAACCGACGACGACGCGCTTGCAGACAAAATGCGCCTTTTGCGTGGTCAAGGAATGGATCCCAAGCGAAGATATTGGTTTCCAGTGATTGGCTACAACTACCGAATGACCAACATTCAAGCGGCCATTGGCCTTGGCCAAATGGAACAAATCGATGAGAAATTATCGAAGCGCCGCACCATTGGCACATGGTACAACAATGAATTGGCCCATCTGAGCGAAGAAATTGAATTGCCTTATGAGGAGACCGGTTCAAGGCACTCCTACTGGATGTACAACATATTTCTCAAAACAGGAAGCGAACAACGCCGGGACATGGTGATGAAAATCATGGATCAGGCAGGTATCGAAACGCGCCCTGTTTTTTATCCCATGCATGTGATGCCTCCTTATGCTGAAACAACACAATATCCAGTGGCAGATTCATGGGCTTGCCGCGGAATCAACCTGCCAACCCATGAAGGCCTAACGGAATCATGCATCAAGCGAATTGCCAATCATTTGAACCAGGCCATACGTCAAACGTCAGGGCTCGATACAAACTTCACGGCGCGCGCAGCCTGACGCATCTGTGGAACCCATCATGAAAATTGCGTTGTGTTCCACCTACGTACCATTCATCAAGGGCGGTTTGAGAAATATAGTTGAATGGCTGGCAGACGAACTCAAGTCCCGTGGCCATACCGTTGAAATCATTTATATTCCTTGGGTTGACCGCCCAGATCTTTTCATCGAACAGTATCAAGCCGTAAGGGCCATCGATCTTAGGGGACAGGCAGATCTTGCCATCTGCTTTCGTCCGCCCGCGTACGCGATTCGCCATGACAACAAGGTCGTTTGGTTCATCCACCATTTCCGCGAATATTACGATTTATGGAACGGGCCTTACAGTGCGCGCGAACAGAATTTCGAACGCTGCGCACTCCGGGAAACCATTCATCGATTAGATTCAGAAGCCCTTGGTGAAGCGAAGGCAATCTATACCAACAGTCAGATCGTGCAGGAACGGTTGAAGTTTTTCAACAATCTCGAAAGCAAGGTCCTTTATCCACCGATCAAAAATCCAGAAAGATTCCATTTTCAGGAAATCGGCAATGCCATCGCGTATGTCTGCCGGGTTGAACACCACAAAAGACAACATCTGCTGATTGAAGCGATGGCGCACTGCCGTACACCAGTCAAACTGATCATTGGCGGGAAAACAGGCAACGAGTCTTATGAAAGCCATTTGAAGAGCCTAATATCAAAATACCAGCTTGAAAACAGGGTATCGTTCAACAATGAATGGATAACCGAAGCTGATAAAATCACTGTTTTGAGCCAATGCCTTGCGGCAGCGTATCTGCCTCTCGACGAAGACTCATATGGTTACCCAACCCTTGAAGCTGCTCATTCCTTGAAAGCCCTGATTTCAACCACTGACTCTGGCGGCGTGCTTGAATTTGTCAAAGACAACCACAATGGGTTCATATGCGAACCCAACCCCAAAAGTCTGGCGGCAGCAATCGACTCGCTGTACGTCAACAAACCATTGGCAAAACGAATGGGAGAAAATGCGTTTGCCCAAATAAAAGAGGTCCAGATAGATTGGCAGAATGTTTGCTCCTCTCTGCTTGCCTAAAAAAGCAAATGCACGCAAACTGCCAACTCAAGGCTTTCCTTTCAGTTAAGTTCATTCTTGATTTGGCCGATTGTAGGGGTAATGCCACTTTTGCTGAATTGCCAGCAAAATGGCACCACAGGTGTCTACCTACAATGCTGAACAAAATATTAAAATTTTTTAGGCCAACCGAGAGTTTATCCGGAAAAACGCCGGATTTACGTAAGCTTAGCAAACCAATTATTTTCACACATATTCCAAAAACAGCTGGCACCTCTTTTTCTAATTATATTATCGGGCATTTGAAAAACAGCTCGCTAGCAGCACCACCTTTTGCCTTAATCTATCCAGAAGGAAAGCCGTTTGGCGCCCTGTCACCTGATCCTTTCGAATCAAACACTTATCGATTTATTCATGGCCACCTGATGCTACAACATGTTCCGGCAAACTTTGATTGTTATCTGACAACATTTCTGAGGCATCCAGTCTCACGTGTTATTTCTCAGTACCAATCTTGGCACAATCCTGCGAATATAATGGAGCCATGGAAATCCAGACTGTGCGACTCCATGCGGGAAGCATTGGAATTCAGTCATCAGGCGACTCTGCAGGATTTTGTCCTATCCGATAACAAAATCATTCAAGGCAGCATAACCAATGTTCAATCGATCTTTTTGGCCACTGCGGTGAATGGTGAACTGGCTCTTTCATCTGCCATCGAAAACGCGCTTACAAAGTATTATTTTATCGGAGTTGTTGAACACTTTGACAGTGCAATTGCGTCATTCAGATCAAAATTTTGCAACAGTATGGAATACAATGTCGACATCAATCAAGAAAACCGGTCCAAACAAGCCATTACTGCAGTATCATCCAAGGTGATGGACCGCATTATGGCATGCAATGAGCATGATTTTGCTCTCTATAATGAGGTCTGCCTCTCATTAGGCTTGAGCAATAAATCCAAAATTGCTGCTTGATATCCATGGGCGCCTGACAAAACATAATTACTGGTTTGCAAGGCAACACCCATGAAAATCCTTGTCGTCAACAACATGGCTCCTTTTGTTTGGGGCGGAGCCGAGGAACTTGCAGTCAATCTCTGCCAGCGTCTGATTGATTCTGGCCACGAATCCGAGGTTCTGAGAATACCGTTTCAATGGCATCCAGCCACGTGCATTCCCAGCCAAATGATGATGGCTCGAACCATGCAGCTTTGGGAAGTGGATCGTGTGATCGCGTTGAAATTTCCCGCTTACCTTATTCCGCATGCCGAAAAAACATTATGGTTATTGCACCAATACAGACAAGCCTACGACCTGTACGATGCTGGGCAATCGAACATTGGGAAAGATCCATTAGGGCAGGAACTTCGCACTATCATCCGTAATGGCGACAACGAGTGCTTCCAAAAAGCCCGCAAGATATTCACAAATTCGCATGTGACTCAAGACCGCCTTCAACGGTACAACGGATTTACCTCTGAAGTTCTGCTGCCACCATTGAACGACGCTGAACTATTTACCGGCGCCTCACAGGAACACTTCATTCTTGCCGGTGGCCGCGTCAATGGCATGAAAAGGCAGCACCTTCTTCTTGAGGCTCTAGCCCTCATGCCCAACGGAATACGACTGATTATTGCTGGCCCGCCTGACTCGCCAGCAGATGCTACGCGGTTGCACCAATTGGCTGAATCGTTAGGCATTAAGGACAGAGTTACTTTTCGCCTCGAATTCTTACCTCGCCGCGAACTGGCTGACCTGATGAACCGCGCCAGCGCAGTGGCCTACCTTCCCTTCGATGAGGATTCTCTCGGTTATGTGGCCATGGAAGCCGCTACTGCCGGGAAACCCATCATCACCACAACAGACAGTGGTGGAATTTTGAAACTAGCGATTCATGGCACTACCGGGCTGGTGGCAGCACCCAAACCATCCGCGCTTGCTGACGCTATGAATCGGATTAGCACTCATCCTGCCCAAGCTGCAAGCATGGGAATGGCTGCCCGCAGCCACTGGCATGGTATGGGTATCAACTGGGAAACAACGCTGGAAAGGTTGCTGGCGTGAATCTCCTCTATTTTAGTCCTGTTTCGAAATCATCGGCCATCGGCCGCATGAATGCCGATGTTGTCAAGGCGTTGATGGAATCTGGCCATCAGATAACTATTGTTGCTACAGACGCTCACCCATTGGATTTTACAAAAACTCATGTATTCGATACATCCGTTATTCACTGGACCAATCAAGCGAGTGTGAGCAACAAGGCCATCATGTGCGATCAACTGGTTTACCACATTGGAGACAATTACGGTTTCCATGTCGGTGCCATCAAGTGGATTAGTCGGATGACTGGTCTCACGTGCCTTCACGACTTTTATCTGGGAAATCTTTTTTACGGTAATTATGCTATCGACCGAAATCATCAACATTATTTCAATGTTGTGAAACAATTGTATGGCGAAGCAATCGCCAATGACTATTTTGTCCCTATGAGTGCGATCGATCGTATTGAACGCACATTCCAGTCGGCTCCCATGACCGAATGGATTGCTTCGCTGTCTTCCGGTCTCATCACGCACTCATCGTGGGGTCTTGACAGAATTACCAAGCATTTTTCCGGACCAACACGGGTGATTCCACTTTCCTATTTGACGCCCCATATTGATATCGACTCAGACCTTTCTGTTTGTGATAAAATCCGCATATTGACTGTTGGACATATGAATCCCAATAAACGGATTGATTCCATTATTGAGGCTATCAGCGGTTCTCCCCATCTCAAGCAGCACGCCACTCTTCAATTGGTTGGCCCTATCAGCTCAGATCATTCAGGTAAAATCAAGGCACTCGCAGATAAGCTGGGTGTGAGCATATCGATTCATGGTTCCGTGGACGAGGACCTTCTTCGCCGATTTTTTGTCGACGCCGATATTTCCTGCTGCCTGCGCAATCCAACGCTTGAAGCCGCATCTGCCTCAACCATTGAGGCCATGCAGTATGGGAAAGCTGTGATCGTGCTAGACCATGGCTTTTACAAAGAACTGCCAGACGACTGTGTTTGCAAGATCCCTGTGGACAACGAAGTTACCGGACTTCGGAATCAACTTGAATTACTTTGCAAAGATCAGGCTTATCGCAAGAGGCTTGGTGAGAAGGCCAGAAATTACGCAATACATACATTTCGTCCCGAGCAATATGCCCGGAATATCATAGAAATGTGCGCGCAGGTTCCCAAGGCATCCATTTGCCGTGATAGGGTGAACCAAGCCACTCAATATTATAAAACAATGCTTGAATCGTGGGGTGCAGGCAATTCGGTTTTGTCGCATCAAGACGTTGTAAACCCAATGGAGTTTATCCAAAAAGCATCAGCTTCTTCTTCACTTCAATTGTCTTGACCAATGGTCTGGAGACCACTTCGTGGTGCATACTTCTGGTAGTTTCCCCTATTGCCTTTTTCTCGACCGCGATGGGGTTATCATTGAAGACGTGCATTATCTGGCTGAGCCATCACAAATTCGAATAATTCCCGGCGTTCCGGAAGCCATTGCTCGCGTGAACGCCTTAGGCTGGCCGGTGGTTGTCACAACCAATCAGGGAGGCGTTGCCAAGGGGTTTTTTTCCGAATCTCAGGTAAATCTCATTCATCAACAACTTGATACACTTCTGGGGTTACATGGTGCCAAAATCGACGCTTGGTATTACTGCCCGCACCATCCTATTGAGGGAAGTGGAGCATTCACATTGGAATGCCCCTGCCGTAAACCACTTCCTGGCATGCTGATCTCGGCAGCTCGTGATTTGGGTTTGTCATTAGCCCATGGGTGGATGGTTGGAGACAAACTGAGCGATCTTGAAGCTGGTGCCCGCGCCGGATGTAGGACGATGCTTGTTCGTACTGGCCACGGGTCTACTGAAGAATCCAAGTTGCAACTTGGTAGTTTTAACTGCGCCGGGGTTGCTGATGCACTCCCCGGCGCGATTGATGCCGTATTGAAGTTTAGCGCTTCGAAGCTTTAAGTCTGTCGATCAGATATGCGTTGGAGTTCTTGTATTTCGGGTTTTCCACACCCGGATATACAAGAATACCTTCCACGCCAACCTCGTTCAACTTTTCCATAAGGATCATTCCCAAAAGAGCGGAATGAGTGGGATCGTCTTGGTTCTCACCCTTCACTGGAGGTTTTTTCTGGGAAGGGTACTCGAGGAAAATAGGAGGATCATTTTTCGACACATGCGACATGGGTGAATACTCTTGGATCTTTACCAGAAGCTTTTCCCTGCTGTCATGGAATTTCGGAAATGCCATGTCACGTCCCTTTTCTGTGGTGATGGCGAAGGCATGGCCACCGTAACGATAATTCGGCATCCATTCTCGGAGAATCTTGGGGTCGAGGGTTGTCTGCGCTCCGATGACTGCCGCGCACCACAGGCGTGTCGATTCACGGGCCACGGGATCATTGCTTTTAGGATCCGCCATATCTTCATGAAAGGCCAACCACAGCGACGAGCAACCACCCGCGGAACCGCCTGTTGCGCCAATTCGCTCCTTGTCGATATTCCACTCTTTTGATTTTGAGCGAATGAATTGGAGTGCGCGGGCAGCATCGGAGAGTGGCCATTTGACGGGCGGATCAATTCCTTTTTCCGTGGCCTCAGGCACCATGCGGTAGTTGATGGCAGCCACCGAAATGCCTTCTTTGAGAAAGGTATTGGCCGCGTTGCGGTAACCGTCTTTGCTGCCGTTCACCCAACCTCCACCGTGAATCATTAAGACCACGGGGGTAGGCTTGTCTGATTTAGCTTTCCAGAAATCCACAACCTGCCGGGCATGATCCCCATAAGGGACATCGGCATATGTCGGTGCTGGCCCGGTGATTTTCGGTGCAGCCTTGGCTTTGGGAGCTTCTTTTTGAGGGCTGTCCTTGGTTTTTTCCTGCGCCAGTGCCGAGTTCGACAGGGCTAAACCTACCAATAAACAGACCAAAATTGCCATGCGCGCCATAAAGCGAGGTCTCCTGAGAGTGCCTTTGGAATTCACTGCCCGGCATGTTATACTCTTCACGCCCACCTGCACGAACTATAAACGAGGCATTTTTCATGATTGGGCTGGTCGATCCTCATGGCGGGTCGCCCCTGTGCGACGGCATCGATCGCCGGGCATGGTTACGCATGAGCTCATCGATTCCGGTTTTGGGATTAGGCAGCAAAGCAAGCGCTGCTGTTTCCACCCCGAAGGCTCGATCCGTGATCTATATGTTCCATCTGGGCGGTCCTGCCCAGCATGAAACTTGGGATCCCAAACCAGACGCTCCCTCCGAGATACGAGGCTCATTCAAGCCCATACCCACGACAACGCCAGGTTACTATGTTGGCGAATTAATGCCTCGTACGGCGCGCATGATGCGCCACATTGCGGTATTGCGCGCATTGTCGACCCGGGACAATGCCCACTCTTCATCCGGCTACTGGATGCTGACAGGGGTTCCCCACCTGCCATCGAATACAGAAAACGCCAAACTGGGCGCTCCCAACGACTGGCCTAGTTTGGCCGCCATCAACGGGGCATTGCGGGGCAAAGCCATTGGAATGCCAGCATCGATGGTGTTGCCTGAACATATCTGGAATACAGGTGGGATACCTTGGCCGGGACAAGACGCTGGCTTTCTGGGGCGCACCAGCGACCCGTGGTTGCTGCACTGCATGCCACAAGAGGCTGGATTTGCCGTGCCTGGCGTGACTTTGCCCGGTGAAATAGCCGCCCCACGACTTGCAGACCGGGTCAACCTTTCGCGTAATCTCGACGCCTGCGAACGCCAACTGCAACAATTGGCAGAAGGCCCCGCTGTATACCGGAAACAGGTAGAAACGGCGCTTCAACTGGTTCAGTCTGGTGCTGCGCGACGCGCGTTTCGCCTCGAGGAGGAACCAGAAGCACTACGAGACAGGTATGGCCGTAACCGCTGGGGGCAAAGCGTGCTATTAGCCCGCCGTTTAGTGGAGGCGGGGGTATCGTTCATTCAGCTCAACTGGACGCGCATGCCGGGCGATACAAATGACAGCCCAGCTTGGGATACCCACAACAAGAACGCCGACCGCTTAAAAAACCACCTGATGCCGATCATGGATGCGGCTTACTCCACGCTTTTGGAGGATTTAACTGAACGCGGCTTGCTGGACAGCACACTGGTGGTGTGGGGCGGCGAGTTTGGCCGCACTCCTCACCACAATGGGGGTGGGGGTCGCGATCATTGGGGCCATGTATTTTCAGGGGCATTGGCGGGAGGAGGCATTAAGGGAGGCGTGGTGCATGGTTCATCAGACAAACTGGGCGCTCAGCCCCGCGAAGGTCGTGTTGAACCCCAAGACTTGCACGCCACGATCCTGCACCTTGCGGGTTTGAATCCGGAAAGCGAACTGCACGATGCCCAGAATCGCCCATTTCCTGCAAGCAGAGGGAATATTCTGGAACCCATCATCGCCTGACATTGTCAAAAAATCACGCATTGATTGAGGGAGTAGTGAACATGAAGACATCCCGGTGCCCCGGTCCATCACGCAGACGATTTCTGCAATTGGGTTCCATGGCTGTTGCAGGCTCAGGGCTGACATCATTGCCCGGCCGTTCCAGCAGCCTTGGCAAAGATTCAGACCCTGCGGTTATTTTTCTGTGGCTCCCTGGTGGCCCGCCCCATCAAGACACGTACGACATGAAGCCTGGGGCACCCATTGAATACCGTGGTGCCTTCAACCCTATTCGCACCAATGTTCCCGGTATTGATATCTGCGAACTCTTTCCGTTGCAGGCGCAACGGGCGCACCGATTCAGTCTGATCCGCTCGATTGCCCATACTTTTTCAGACCATGGTGGCGGACACAAAAAGTTCATGACCGGCCGCGATCCCATGTCGCCCGTGGGATTTGTCAACGATTACCCCGCAGTCGGTTCAATGGTTCACAAGGTATTGGGAGATGCCGTACCCGGTATGCCCGGTTATGTTCTTCAGACCGATGGTGGACGTACCGGAATCGATACTTTCAGCTTGGGATCTGCTTATCTTGGTCCCAGCACGCACCCTTTCATTGTTGGTGGAGACCCAAGCAAGTCTGATTTTCAGGTGCGGAACCTTGAGCAGCGGGTCCATGCCGCTGCAACCATGCGTGAACGCCTGGAACTGCTCGATGCCATAGCCACAAGACCCAAAGCACTGGCCAGCCAGAACGGGCCGGAAGCATTTCGTTCGCGCGCCATGGATCTGGTTTCCAACAGCACGGCTCGCGTCGCCTTTGATCTCAAAAATGAACCCGAAAAAGTACGCGACGCCTACGGCTGGCATGCTTACGGCCAGCGCGCGCTCATGGCGCGAAGGCTGGTGGAAGCGGGCGCCCGCTTTGTTACCATGGTGCTGGAAAGCCCGAATGTTGTCGGTAAGGAGTGGCCCAAGGGCGTTCTCTATAACTGGGATAGCCACGCTGTTAATGGGCATATTTTTGACGATGCTCGCTGGCGTTTCCCGCTGATCGATCAAGCTGTCAGTGCACTGATCGACGACCTTTACGCTCGCGGCCTCGACAAACGGGTATTGTTGGTGGTCACAGGTGAATTCGGACGCACTCCAAAAGTGGAACAAGCTCAGGGTCGCCCGGGGCGCGATCACTGGCCTCAAGCCATGTCGGTTCTGGTTTCAGGAGGTGGGTTACGCATGGGCCAAGTGGTTGGGTCCACCACTTCCAAAGCCGAGCATCCCAAGGACAGGCCGCTGATACCCAACGACCTGTGGGCAACAGTAATGCGCCACCTCGACATCCCCTACAAAGAAACGAATTTTATCGACCACTCAGGCAGGCCAATGGTACTCCTGCCAGATGGTGAACCGATCCGTGAACTGATCTGATTGCCGTACTTCCCCGCAATCTTTGGCATGGTACCATGCTCGCATTGTGCCATGCCATTGCACGGGGAGATTCAATCCATGGAAACGGCCTCCAGCAAGAAAAATGCCCCTACCGATCGTTTGGTTTCGATCGATGCCTACCGCGGCTTTGTGATGCTCGCTATGGCTTCGGGCGGACTAGGTCTTGGCTCGGTGTTGTCCTCACAACCTGATTTGGCACCGGAAGGAACACTACTCGGGAATCTGCTACGCGGTGCCGCTTACCAGATGTCGCATGTGGCTTGGCAGGGGTGCGCATTCTGGGACCTGATCCAGCCGTCGTTCATGTTTCTCGTTGGCACGTCACTGGCATTTTCAATGGCCAAGCGCGAGAAGCAGGGGCAGGATTTTTTGTCTCGTTTTGGACACGCACTTCTCAGGTCTCTCATTCTGGTGCTCTTGGGTGTGTTCCTCATCTCCAACAACCAGCCAATGACCAGCTTTTCGTTTGTCAACGTTCTCACCCAAATCGGTCTGGGCTATCCGTTTCTTTTCTTGCTTGCCGGCCGCGACTGGCGCGTTCAAGCCGGCGGTTTAATGGTTGTGCTCGGGTTGTCTTTTGCGCTCTTCACATTCATTCCACCCACCCCGGCAAGCATTTCTGAAATTCAAGAGTACCAGCAGTTCCGGAAAATGGCTGTCGATGTCGGGCCATATGAAGGCCGATTCGCCAACTGGAATAAGCATGTGAATGTTGCCGCAGCAGCCGACAGGGTTTTGCTGAACTTTTTCCCATGGTCGGATACCAAAGCGCCTCTGTTCCATGACCGCCAATTCTGGATTAACGAAGGCGGTTATCAAACTCTGAACTTCCTGCCCTCGCTGGCCACAATGATCCTTGGGCTCTTGGCAGGGGGATGGTTGCGCACCACATGGTCCGCTGCCAGCCATTGCGTGGCGCTTATTGGCAGTGGTTTCCTCCTTCTCCTTCTAGGAATTGCCTGCGACCCAGCTATTCTGCCAATATCTGCGTTGGCTGACGTGCAATCGCTTTGCCCCATTGTTAAACGAATCTGGACACCCTCCTGGATGCTCTTCAGTGGTGGCTGGTCACTTCTTATGCTTGGAGGCTTTCACCTTGTGATTGAATCCTGGGGTGCACGGCGGTGGGCTTTTCCACTGGTAGTGGTAGGAAGCAATTCGATTGCTATCTATGTCATGTCGCAACTTCTCGGACCGTGGGTCGACAGCAGCATCAAGACTCATCTGGCGGCATTTGATGCAGCAACAGGGTGGGCACTGGTGAGTGCGCTCACCGGTGGCGCATTCTGGCCTGTCTGGAGGTCGTTGCTGCGCTTGACCTTCTACTGGCTGGTTTGCTGGTATCTTTACATCAGTCGTATTTTCATCAAGATCTGAGTCCGGTTGGATAATGGCCCATGCTGAACCTCCATACCCCTACGCCGGACCATTGGTTCGACAAGGTTAAAAGCAACCTCGAGGAGCTCCTTCTCGACCATGCCCATTGCGAGAAAAAAGCCGCGGGCGTGGCCATGAATCTCCTGTTCGCTTATGTCGAGCATCCAGACCTGGCACGCGCCATGACTGGCATTGTGCGCGAGGAGCTCGAACATTTTGAAATGGTGATGGACCGTATTCAAAAACGTGGCTGGTCTTGGCGTAAACTTCGGCCATCACGTTACGGAGAACGGCTTCATGCCCTCATCCGCCGAGAGGAACCGGGTAGAGCAGTCGACAGGATGCTGGTAGCTGCTCTTATCGAAGCCCGGTCATGCGAACGCTTCGGAATGTTGCGAGACCGTCTGGAAGATCGTGACCTTGCCGATTTCTTTGGCTCACTTTACGAATCGGAAGCCAGGCACCATGGGTCGTACGTTCACTTGGCTCAACTATTTGCGCCACGCGAGGAAGTGCGGGCACGTCTTGCTGAACTGGCGGAAGCGGAATCGGTCATTATCCTTGAAGGCGAGCCAATGGCACGCATGCACGCATGAGCAGCCATATTCTTCCTTGGATCGACCTCAACTGTGTATCGATCCCCGGGATCACGAATTGGACGTGGCAACTACTGCCAAACACGTGCCATGTTTTTGCAATTGAACGCGGCAATGCTTGGACAGAAGTCGTCGGCCTTCTATTGGGACGAAAGCCACCGCAAAAAGGTGAGCGAACCTGGCCGGCACTTGGGGTAAGGCGCACTCAAGACCACATTGAGTTTGTTCCGTTTACCGAACAATCTCGCGCATTTTCGGCGGGTGATTATTTTCTGGGCCAAAGGTACCACGCTGGGTGGTCTGATGAAGGCCCATCTGTCAGATCGTTTATTGGTTCTATTGAACACTCCTTGGCGGAACGGTTGGAAATCCAAACCCTGCTGGATCGCTCGCTCATCACTCTTTCCAGCGGCCAGATGCGCCGAGTCCGGCTAGCAAGGGCGCTGGCCCGAAAACCCGATGTCCTCATCCTTGAGGATCCACTTGCAGGACTCGATGCTGAACGCCGCTTAATGGTTGCATCGATCATCACAGAAGCCGTTAACTATGGCATGGCTGTTGTGGTTCTGGTGGCGCAGCAGAAAGACTTCCCCGGAAATGTCCATCGACACACATTGGAAGGCGGGCGTTTTGAGGCCCAAGCCACTGTAACCGAAACCGATTTCCAACGGCCTGTCGATTCTGTAATGCCTGAAAACCATTCCGGCGAACCCGTTTTGTCGTTCAATAATGTAACGGTCCGGTATGGTAACAACACAATCATTAATCATTTCAACTGGACTGTAAGGCGCGGCGAGCGCTGGCGGCTTACCGGCAGCAACGGCGCCGGCAAAAGCACGCTGCTGGCTCTGGCATGGGGTGATCACCCGCAAGTCTTTGGCAACGACGTTCAGCTTTTTGGCCGTAGGCGCGGGGAAGGGCAGACACTCTGGGAAGCACGCGAACCTATCTCATGGCATGCACCGGAATTGCATGCTCATTACCAAGAATACCTGACGGTAAGGCAAACGATCACCACAGGAATAACAGGTTCGTTTACCCCGCCACCCAGCAACCGGATTGACCGCGATAGGCTAGAAGCATTGATCCGCCATTTCGCGCTGGGCTCAGTTGCTGATTCACCTTACCGACAACTACCAGCGCCTGCTCAACGTGCAGCCCTGATAGCCCGCGCCCTGATCAAAAAAGCCGACCTGATTCTTCTCGATGAACCACATCAAGGTCTGGATGGTCCCGACCGCCAGCGTTTGAACCATTGGTTGGCTGAAGATCTGGAAGCCAAACAGGCCGTTGTCTTTGCCACACATGAAGCCGCAGATCAGCCCACTTGGCTGAATCGATCACTCAACCTCGATTCAATGGCTTATTGATTCGGCAAAATATTTTGAAGCTTCCGCTGCATCACGCGAATATCGGTTAACTGAACTCGAGGATCATATGCCATGGCCGTGGAAGTCATTTTATCGGATCACCCGTTTCTGGGCGAATCTGCACGACACAATGAACCTGAAAGGGCCGAAAAGTGGCGGAACGAACTGGGCGAAGCAAGGCACCGCGCTGTCATTGTGGTCCCCACTAGCCGCCGCAAGCGCATGCTGGCGCAAGAGTTGGCCGAAACACATGTCGTATTGCCCAGAATCATCACGCTTCAGGGGTTGGTGGCTGATCTAGCCGGGAAAATGGGATCCACCCATCGAGCCATTGGCAGTGCCGAGCAAGCCTTGATTATGGCACGCGTGCTTCAGGTAGGGCGGTATACAGCAGGGCCCGGTCTGGTAGCTCAAGCCTTGAAACGGCGCCAATTGAACCGGGACCAACTCAAATCCAACAATCCGGAAACAGAACTGGCCAATCCACTCGATCCGATCTGCACTGCATACGATCAACTTCTGAAAACATCCGGTGCCGTCGATGGAATAGATACGATCGATCAGGTAACCAATGCACTGAATGACACCCAGAGCATTTTAACCCAGCTTGTCGAAACAAGCATGCCCCTTGTTCTCTTCGATGGATTCCATCACTTCACTCAACCAGAAATTTCTTTCCTGACTGCAATTGGAAGCGCCACTGAGATAAGGCTGTGGCTTTCTGGAACCCATGGCCAACCATGGCGCGAAGACGCCGATCGAATTCTTGAAGGCCTTTCCCTTGGCACAGGAAGAACATCCGAAGATTTATCGGAGCCGCCAACTGATTTAGCGGCATTTGGACGAGGCCTCTTCTTGGAAACAACGAATCCTGTTCCCCCGGGAATATCGTTGGTCGAAATAAC
>Ga0255133_1000165_pt1 | contig 18898 bp, 13 predicted proteins | sample Law_Law_RepB_8d_FD_188553 | JGI IMG/M metagenome (GOLD analysis project Ga0255133, IMG submission 188553) | Freshwater microbial communities from St. Lawrence River, New York, United States - Law_Law_RepB_8d | ecosystem: Environmental > Aquatic > Freshwater > River | place: USA: New York... | reverse complement strand
CAACCGCCCGGTGTTGGAACTGGACATCGGGGCTCTGTATGGGAGCCTCGTCGGCCAGACCGAGGCCAACATCCGCACCGCCTTGCGCGTGGCGGAGGCCATGGCACCCTGCGTGCTATTGGTCGATGAAATCGAGAAGGCACTGGCTGGTATCGGGGGTAGTGGGGACTCCGGCACCGCCACTCGGCTGTTCGGCACCCTGTTGACTTGGCTCAACGATCATCAGAGCCAGGTCTTCTTTGTCTGCACAGCCAACGATGTTTCAAAGCTGCCACCCGAGTTCACGCGGGCGGGGCGTTTCGATGCGACTTTTTATCTCGATTTCCCCACGATCGCTGACCGCGAGCGGATCTGGGAAATCTGCCTGCGCCAGCATGATATCCAGCCGCAACCCCGGCCGGAGGATCACCAGTGGACCGGCAGCGAGATCGCCTCCTGCTGCCGCCTATCCGTGTTGCTGGGCCTTCCCCTCGTGGAGGCCGGCAAATTGATCCTGCCAGTGGCCAACACCGCGCGGGAGAAGCTCGAGGCCCTGGCCCAGTGGGCCAGTGGCCGCACCCTGTCCGCATCGCTACCCGGCCCCCAGGGCGGGGCAGCACCCGTACCCACCCCGTCACGCCGTATGCGGAACGCCCGCCCCGGCCTGAACTGATCGGATTGCTTTTGATTTCCACCCAGACCCGGAAGGAGCAGGCGCGTGGCTTGCCCCTCCCGGGTCTTCGTTTTTGAATGGAGTGTGTGCACCGTGTCCGAGACCCTGACTGTTGAATTGCCAGAACGAACGATCGATGCCTCGCCGGCGGCGGAGCACCTGCGAGCCAACTGCGCCGCGGTGAAGCTTGCCGTCCGCTGGTGGGGCATCACCCGTGTCCTGACCCCTGACCAGAAGGAGGAACTGGTGCGGGGCACCGAGGTCGATGCCCGCCTGCTGCGAGCCACCAAGTCGATTATCGATAAGGGGCACCCCGTCATGCGCCGTCTGGGCCGCATCCGCAACCAGGCGGTCGGCACCTGGAAGCATTTGTCACTCCCCTATGTGGAGGGTGGCATCCGGTTGATGCCGAGGCACCTGATCCCGGAGTTCTCCCGGTTGCTGAATAGCTTCCGGGAAGAGCTGGCCCGGGGTGTGGGGGAACTGGCACAGGTCTACCCCGCAATGCTGGGCTCAGCGCGCCAGCGTTTGGGCCGATACTTCGTGGAATCGGATTACCCAGGTTCTGTGGAGGGTTTGTTCGACCTGAGCTGGGAGTTCCCGCAAGTGGAACCGCCCAGCTTTTTACTGGCGATCGATAGCGGGCTCTACGCCCGGGAAGCCCGGCGCGTGGCTGAGCGGTTCGATGAGGCGGTCCGCCTGGCGGAGGGTGCCTTCCTTGAGGAGTTCGGCCGACTGGTCAGCCATCTGGCTGAACGGCTCAGCGATGACACCACGGGGAAGAAAACCTTCCGGGACAGCAGCTTGGAGAATATCCGCACGTTTTTCGATCGATTCCACACCCTGAACCTGCGTGGCAATGACCAGCTTGAGGACCTGGTCCGCTCGGCGCAGGCGTTGGTGGCGGGAGTGGAACCCGGCGACCTGCGGGGCAGCGCCGGCTTGCGCCAGCGCATGTCCCGTGACTTGACCCGTGTCGCGGCGGAAGCGGAGGGGCTGATGGTCAACCGCCCGCGCCGCCGCATCCTGCGTGCTCGGATGGAGGTGGCCTGATGAAGATCCGTGTCTATCCCGAGGGGATCATCCGCGCCCTGCACGATGACCGCCTGAACCTGGCGGACATCGGCCGGTTCCGCGTGGCCCGAGCCAGTTGGGTCGAGCCTGATTCCCAAGGCCACTGGTGGGTCGACCTAGACAACTCCCGGGGCCCGATCCTAGGCCCTTTTTCCACTAGGGCGGAAGCCCTGAAGGCAGAGGTCGATTGGCTTGAACGCCATCGTCTCTGACAGTTCTTTTTTTTCCTGGATCCAAGGCCGGCGGGGTGGTCCCGCCGGCCTGTTTTGTTGGTTGTGTTTTTTTGGAGATATCTCATGTTTAAAATGACAGTGAACATCAACGGTAAGTTTGGTAACCAGATTTCCAACCTCAGCCGCGGCGGGGCGATGGAAGCCGAGCTGGAACTGAAGGAGCACCACCTGTCCGATCTGGACTCCTTGCGCGACACCCTGACCAACCTGGTCTGGGTGATGGGACACTCGCTCGATGCGGAAGCCCAGCGCTTCACGACAGCCAGCGAGTCCACGAAGCCGGGCCCTAAAGGGAATCAGGTGAGGGAACTGGTGGACCACAGCAAATTGAAGGTGGAACGCCAAGACCTGCGCCCAGTCACCCCGGGGCAACTCCGCTACCTGACCGCCCTAGCTCAGCGGGCGGAATTGGACTTGGAAGAGACTGTCCGGGTGTTGCACCACTGCGGCCCCGAGCAACTGTCCAACCGCCAGGCCAGCGATCTCATTCACCAAATGGTCGAGGTGACTTCTGCGGAGATGGCAGCCTGACCACTGAATTATCCCTCGTGCCCCCGTCCTCCAAATGGGGGACGGGGGCTTTTCAATTTCCTAAGGAGACTCCATGAGTGACGATGATAGCTATTTATTGTCTGGTCCGCCGGCTGATCCTGATCATCCATGGCGAAGGCTGGTTCGACTGGTGGCACGACTTCTGGCGGAGAAGAAACTAAGAGAATCCCACGAAAACCCTGAAAATCAAAACGATTTGGAAGGACAAATGCCGGTGGATTAAAGCTGGACACTCATGATAGCAGCATGAATTAAATTTGGTATTGCATGTTACTAGGATATATTGACAATTCATTTAGCAGCGTTTGCCATTTAGCCATAATTTAATCCGGCGTTACAGGCGTTTTGCTGCATAAAGATTGAAACTTCAATACAAGACCTTACTCGCTAATTGATTTGGCCTGCCTTTGTCTCGAACCGCCACCCATCCCCAAGGCCGCCAACACCCGCAGGGTGCCCGGCAAACTTGGGCTCTCACAGGAGATATTTTATGGATGCCAACGGCACCAATGCGACACCGATGTATTACACCATTGAGGAAGCGGCAGACATCCTGCGTGCTTCCATCACCACCATCCGTCGGTACATGCGGGAAGGCCAACTCAAGGCGGTACAACCTGCGGGCAAGTGCGGGTTGATCCTCATTCCCGCCGAGGCGCTGAAACCCTACAACCTCGCACCGGTCTGGAACTGCACTGTGACGTCCACAACCACGACACCGGCACCCCACGGGACAACCACTTCGTTGTTTGATCCCACTTGCCGGGTTCCTAAATGGGCCCTTGGCCTGCCACCTGTTCAGGAGGGCTGACCATGCCTGCCAAACGGACCAACCCGGAGGTGCAGTGCGAATTCTTCAAATGGATCCTGTTCAAACGGAAGGGGGTTTATTTCGCAGACGGCAGATCCAACAGAATCAAACTGGGCCGTTATGCCCTGGGAAACCCGGACATGGAAGCAGCCCGAAGGGCCTTGTTCCATCTGGATCTCAAGATGGCTGTTTCCAAAGGGATGGCTGACCCTGACCGACTGAGAAGGAACCCGGCAGAAGGTCTGACGCTGGATTCGGGATTCGAGATTTTCATGTCCTTCGGCAAGCGCCCGAAAGCCCTTGGAGGAACTACTGAATCGACAAAAAGTAACCAAAAGTCCCACTGGGGATTTTTCAAAAGATATGCCCAAACCACAGGAATCCAATTTTGGCATCAGGTGAACAAACTCAACCTTGCCAACTTTGCGACCTGGAGGAGCACCCCGGAAGCGTGCCCACTCACCGTGTTTTTCAGCGTCGGATTAGTCAAGCAAGTTCTGGACTTCTTGATTCGTGAAAAGAAGGTTCCCGCCTCCTGCAAATTCGACCTGAATCTCAAAAAACCCAAATCCAACCCAGTGCACTGCTACACACAGGAGGAATACCGGGCAATCCTGGAAAGGTGCCACAAGGATAAGGGTCTATCCCAGCTCAAGTTGATTGCGACAGTCCTTGCCCACACGGGTATGAGAATTTCGGAGCTGTTCAAACTCAAATGGAGCGATATCGACTTTAATAACGATGTCATCCACATCGAGGACGAGCACGGCATTTCCCACAAGGTGGCTGACTCTCGTTCCACCAAGTCCAAAAAATCAAGGGAGGTACCTATCCATTCGGAAGTCCGACTAGCCCTGGAACCGATCAAGGGTCCCAAGACGGGTAGGGTTTTCAAAGGAAGGAATGGCGGACGGATTTGCTACAAGTCTCTTAAGGCCAAGTTCGTGGATAGGGTGATCCAACCGTTGGCTGCAAGGTTTCCCGGCAGGCCTGGCAAGCCATCTTTTGCGGATGGTCGGTTTCACACCTTCCGACACTTTTTTTGCTCACGGTGCGCCCAAGAAGGGGTGCCCGAAGTTGTGGTACAGGGTTGGCTGGGCCACAGTTCTAGTGCGATCACCAGGCTCTATTACCACCAAAACCGGCAGGTTTCCGTGGATTGGATGAGCCGTGTGAATCTTGCAGGTTCGGGGGAAGGATCGACACCTTCCTGTACCGGCGGGAGTTTGGTTGGTGGGAGGACTTTGAAAGGGAGGAAAAACCAGGCGCCATCACGCGGCAAGGCTGGCTGATTGACCCACGATTGACCCACGACCGGTTTTCCGTAGGGTAGTCTTACTTAGAAAGCCTTGAAAACAAGCGGATTTTGAATAACTCTGGAAAATGCCCCATGATCATCCACATTGATGCCCTCAAGTTGACAGATGCCGCCGGACTGCATGCCTCTCTGTCTGAGGCGCTTGGTTTTCCGGCCACCTATGGCAAGAACCTCGATGCCCTGATCGACTGCCTATCAGACCTCGACAACCCCTCGACCGGCATGACCAAGGTTCATGTGTTCCCCGGCCAAACCGCCCTGCTGGCAATTAGCCACCTGGACCAGACTGGCAAGAACGCCGCCAAGGTGAAGACTCAGGTGCAGGCCCTGAACGATGTGGTGGCCTTTGTGAATTTCCGCCGCCTGGAAAAGAAACAACCGCCACTGCTGGCGGTTGCGTATGACGCTAATTGAGGATGATTGGCCTGCTCAGGCGGCGTGGCGGTTGCCGCTCAGGCCGTGGTGAGTGTCGGCAATGTTGATACCGCGACTCGATTCGCGGATGAAGCTGATCATCTCAACCACCACATCGACATCACCCAAGTCGGCCTCAAGCTGCATCAGCGCTGAAGGCAAGGTTTTTTCGGTGCGGTGAATCAATTGGTACGCTCGGCGAATCGCATCAATCCCTGCGGCGGGAATGCCGGCCCGGCGCATGCCCACCACATTAACGCCACACACATGGTTGATGTGCTGCTGGATGGTGAAGGGGGGCACATCTTTCGTGCTGGCGGAGCAACCGCTGAGCAATGAAAGACGCCCCATGCGGCAGAACTGATGCAGGGCAGAATTTCCCGACATGTAAACATAGTCTTCCAGAATGCAGTGGCCAGCCACTAGCGCGTTGTTTGCCAAAATGCAGTGGTTGCCCACGATCGCATCGTGAGCGATATGGCTGCCAGCCATCAGGAAGTTGTTGTTACCGATTCGGGTTTCGTAACGGCCGGTGGTGCCACGGTGGACGGTGACATTTTCACGAAAAACATTGTGGTCGCCTATGACCACGCGGGTTTCTTCGCCGTTGAATTTCAGGTGCTGAGGCAACTCACCCAAAATGGCCCCACCAAAGACGGTATTTCCCTCACCCATCTCCATGGGCCCGATGAGGGTTGCATGATGACGGATAACACAGTGGGCGCCTAAAGTGACGCGGCCCTCAATTACCGCAAACGGCCCAATCTCGCAATCTTCCCCAATGTAAGCCTGAGGGGAGATGATCGCTGTGGGATGCACGCGTGCGGATGTGGCGACAGGCATGAAAACCCCCGGAAAATCGTTCACTAGTCTAGGGTGATCGCAGGTCGCCAGACCGGTCGCGAGCCCCCCGGAGGGGCGGGTATACCTTTGGGCTCACCTTGGTTTCCACCCCAATTCCGGTATCCGAAAGCGGCACCGAATTTGGTTTGGATTTAGGGCAAATTCTTGCTTGGTTTCAAGCGCGAGCCAAGGCAGCGAAGTCTTTCAAGCTACCCAAATAACCCAAGGCTCCCCCGAGCCCTGTTTTAATTGGGTAATGCCTTGGAGTTTTTATGCCCCGGAGGCTTCCTCAATCACATCTTCCGAGGCATAGATCGGCACTTGAGCGGTCACAGCTAAAGCAATCGCGTCGCTTGGGCGGGAATCGACCTCAATTATTTCCCCATCCTTGCGGATTCGAACCCGGGCAAAGTAGGTTTGCTCGCGCATTTCACTGATGAGAATATCTTGTAATTCGCCACCCAAGGCCTCAATGACCAGATTGAGAAGGTCGTGCGTGAGAGGCCTAGGCGACTGCTCCTTGCGCACGCGAAAATCGATGCTTCGCACCTCAAACAGGCCAACCACCATGGAAAAGCAGCGGTCGCCATCCACCTCTTTTAGCAGGAGGGTGTGGCCGTCCTGAAGTTCATTGACAACAATCCGTCGCAATTCCATTTGAACAGCCATGCTTGCCTCCCACAGGAATATCCTTTCAATTTTAGCGAACCAGCACAGAGTTGGGGCATTTGCGGGAGGATGTTTGGACTTTTTCAACAAAAAACAACCATTTGGAACCAATACACTGAAAGGAATGGCTGAAACACCCTCTGAAAATGCTGGCAATCATCGGTTTGGCAACACTTTGATCGTGGTGCTGGGGTGCATGGCACTAGCTGCTTTGGTCACTTTGGCGGGCGCCATCAACACTGTACGGTCAAGGCGTGCCAGGGATGTCCCCGCCACCAGCCTGCCCGAGGCTGGCCTGTTGAACTTATTGCCTGGCAATACCCATCAGGTGCTTGCAGGCAGGCCCGGGTGGCAAAAATACCTGCAATCTCTGCAAAAAGTCCTACCCAATGGCCTAGCGGGCCCAGGAGCAACGGCAAAACCCGGGCAATGGGCCGCAGGTTGGCATGTTCCGGGTGATTCACTCACAGTTGTTGCTGATTTTGCAACAGGGTCGGCCCTGCCTCAGGGGTGGCATTTTTCACAGGGTGTCTGGTTTTGGAACCGGGATGTTTCAAAAGACACCCAAAGCAGCCATGTTGTTCAAAACAGCCAAGCTGTTCAAAAAATCCAGGCTTCCCAAAGCGGCCAGGCTGGATGGGCACCGGGCCTTGCGTTGGTGGTTCAAAACCGATTGCCTTCACAAGCTTTAGTGTGGGCTGCAGGAGTTGGAACTCCCTGGCCTGAAGGCATTGGCAGTCAACTTTGGCAGCTTGGCGCAAGTGGGGCGCTTGGGAAGCCGGTTACGGCTTTGTTTCCCAAAGCTTTAACCTGGGTTGTCTGGTTGGAAGACCAGCCTGAAAGGTTGGTGATGCGGGCCGAAGTCGAATGCGCAAGTGCTGGGGAATCGACCCGTGTGGAAAAGGCCTTGGAAGCTCAACAAAAACAGGCACTTGGAAATTTGGATGGTTTGCGTTTTTTGGCTGATGGGCCTTGGATTTCTTTGCAATATTCTCTGTCCTCTAGCAATTTAGGCCCCAACCAGGCAGGGCGATAAAAATTCTTGGGCCACAATTGTGGTGCAAACCAATCGCATTTCAGCGTTAGAATGCCATGACTGTCTATCGGCTTTGAGAGGTTTCATCGTCATGGCCAAGTCCTTCTCCGAAATTGTTTGCCCTGGATGCAGGATGGTGATTGCCCTGCCAGCAGAGCGTGCCGCACCCAAGCATTGCCCGCATTGCCTAGCTCCATTGCAGCCTGTGCAAGCCAAGGAACCAAGGGCCCATAGTAATCCGCTGGCTTCGGTCTCCACCGGAGCGTTGCTATTGGGCCTGGCCGCCTTTGGGGCGTTGCTGAGCCTATTTTTGCTGGTGATGGTGCTAGGCCAACCGGGAGAAGCTGGTAGTCCGGAAGGCAAGCAGGCGCTGGCCCCTGAACTCCTTGGCCAATTGGAAGAACGCGACAAATTGGCGGAAGCGGAGCGCAAACGCCAAGAAGGTCTGAAAAAGGCCTTGGAAAAGGCCCAAGCCCTTCAACCAAACGACCCGGGGGCATTGGAAGCTTGGAAGGCGGTGGCGATGGCGGCGGAAATGCCGACCGAGAGTGTGGATAAATTGATTGCCGTCGCGCGGGCGACAGGTGAAAAATCGGCCCTGGACGGGGACCTAAAAGTACGTCATGAAAAAGATAAAAAGGACCTTGAAAAACGCGTTTCGACCATTTCTGAGGCGATGGCCAAGGGAAAGGCAGCGCTGGACAAAGGCGACGCGCAGCAGGCCCGGCTGAATTTTGAACGGGCCCGGGCTTTGGCCCCGGAAACGCCCGGACTTGATATGGAGATGGCGCAACTACTGAAACTGGAAAACCGGCAGTTCGAAATCGCCAACTCGCAGATGCGGCTCAAAGCCGGCCAGGAAAATCTCAAGGCGGAGCGCTGGGGTGAGGCATTGCGCGATTTCACCGTGGTCTTGGCGGTTTTGCCTGACAATTTAGAAGCTCAGGAAGGTAAAAAAGCGGCGGTGAAAGGGTTTGATTTGCAGGAAAAAGATCGGGAAAAACGCCTGCAGTATTTGATCCACCTGGATGATGGACGCAAGGCGCTGCGCGAGCATCGTTACGACGATGCGGGCGCCGCTTTCACCAGAGCGGCCCGCCTGATGCCAGATGAAAAGGAACCCGGAAGGATGCAAGACGCGGTGCGTCAGACCAAAAACGAGGTAGAACGCACATCGCAAGCCTTGGTGGTCGCAGCCAAAAACCTTTTGAGCAAGGGCAACCCGCAAGAGGGTTTTTTTCTACTGGTGGATGCTGACAACCTAACGCCAAACGACAGGACCATCCGCAAGCTGATGTCGGATGCTCAGCAACTGGTCAACCGAATGCAGGGAATCGCCAACCCGTTGAGCAATGACCCGAAATACCTGGGGTACATGGCACAGGGAAGGGCGGCCATGGCGGCCAACAACCCCATTGCCGCCGTGGAGTGCTTTGAAAATGCCCTGCGCCAAACCAACAGTCGGGATAGTTTTGCCCTGCGCGCGCTGATGGATGCCCGAAGCGCCAAAGACCGGCTTGGCCAACGGGCCACCGACTATGAAAAAGCCCTGAAGCAAGGGATCGCCATGATGAACCGCAAGGAATATGGACCAGCCGCCTTCATGCTGGAAGGGGCTGTCCGGCTGTTTCCCGAACAAAAAACTGCAGACCTTTTGGAGGAAGCCAAATTTCAGGATCTTGTAGCCCGGTCTAAAAACTTGCTGGAAAGGGACCCAGACGGAGCTGAAAAACTGGCTGATCAGGCATTGCGCATGCGCCCAGCTGACATTGGTGCAAATAATTTGATCAAACAGGCCAAGGCGCGGGCGATAGCTTTGGCCAACCCAAAGGCCAATCCGGTGGACCCCTATGAATCGGCCATGGCCGTAGGCCGTGCCGCGATGCGTGAGAAAAAGTATGGTGAGGCTGTTCAGGCCTTCAAATTAGCCTTGGATAACAAACCAAGCGACCCGATTGCCATGGAATTGGAAAAGCAGGCTCGGGCAAATTTGGTGGGGATTGACCCAAATGAAGATAAGGCTGGCCCCCCTAAAACGGAAGCGCCTATGGGAGAAATGGGCAAATAAAGCGCTTTAAGCCGACTGGGAGCCCCGGCTTTCTGAAACCGATGCCCCTTGTCGTTGACAAAGCGACCGCATCTAAGCTAGGGTAACAGCTTGAATTTGAATCCCATTACACGCCGAAGCAGGAAATCTCGATGGTCCGCAAGAAGCAGGGTATGGCCAAGAAAAACCGCTGCCGGTTCTGCACCAAGGAGGGCTGCCCCCGGCCCGCTTTTGTTGACTACAAGGACTATGCCACCCTTCGCAAGATGTGCACCAACCAAGGGAAGCTGTTTAGCCGCAAGCGTTCCGGTAACTGTGCCGCTTTCCAGCGCGCGGTGAAAGATGCCGTCAAGCGGGCACGCTTCTTGGCTTTGCTGCCTTATGTTGGTGATTGATCCAAAAGTTGGCGAATGACCCAACCGGTCTTCGCTGACTTTTTCTGGTCTGGCTCTTATCTTCATTCCGGTTATTTATTGGTTTGCCGTCCTCAAGTTTGACATGAGGTAGCGTTTCCATGCCTACCGTTTTACTTCCGGACGGTTCGTCCAAAACTCTTCAAGCTGGATCCTCCGCCTATGATTTGGCGGAAGGCATTGGCAAACGATTAGCCCAAGCTGCGATTGCAGCCATAGTGGACGGCAAGGTTACCGACCTTGCCATGCCTCTGCCCGAAGGGGCAGACCTTAAAATCAAATTACTGACCGACCGTGATCCTGAGGCCCTTGAGGTGCTGCGGCATTCTTGTGCGCACATCATGGCCCGGGCAGTTTTGCGTTTGTTTCCCGGTTCCCAGCTGGCATTCGGCCCAGCTTTGGAGCAAGGTTTCTACTACGACATTGAATCCTCCACCCCCATCCGAGAGGAAGACTTTCCCCGGATTGAGGAAGAGATGCGTAAGATTGTCAAGCAATCTGAGCCCTTCGAGCGATTTGAGCGGACCACCCCCGAGGCACGGGCTTTGGTGGAGGGCATGGGCCAGAAGCTGAAAGTTGAACACATTGACCAAGAGCTTTGCAAACAGGACAGCCTGAGCTTTTACCGTCAGGGCGAGTTTATCGACCTTTGCCGCGGGCCGCATTTGCCCCATGCGGGCAAAGTGGGTGCGTTCAAGCTCATGTCTTTGGCCGGGGCCTACTGGAAGGGCGACTCATCGCGCCAACAGTTGCAACGCCTCTACGCCACCGCTTTTTTCAGCCAAAAAGATTTGGACGCCCACCTCAAGCAACTTGAAGAAGCCAAAAAGCGCGACCACCGCCTGCTGGGCAAGCAACTGCATTTGTTCACCATCAGCCCACTTGCTGGCTCCGGTTTGATCTTGTGGATGCCCCGCGGTGCGCTGATTCGTGGCATTCTCGAGCAGTTCCTGCGCGAGGAACTAACCCGTCGCGGTTATAGCCCGGTTTACACCCCCCATGTCGGCAAACTCGACATGTACCGGACTAGCGGCCACTTCCCCTACTACCGCGACGCGCAATTCCCGCCGCTGTACCAGCATCCTGCCGCCAGCGCCTTGGACCTGTGCCAGTATCGCCTGCAAGCTGGCCTTCTCGATGACCCTCGTGAACGCGACATGGCACTCTTTTTGTCGCAAGCCTGCCTGGTGATTCCCGGCTATGCGGAGGCAACCAGCCCGGAAGCAAAGGTAGAGGCTGCCGAGGGGCTGGTTTCTGAATTGCTGAAGATCCATTCGGTTGACATTCCCGAATACAAACAGGCCAAAGATACTGCCGGCCGCGCCAAAGCCTTGCTTGTTTGGCTTGAACAGCAGGAAGGCTACCTGCTCAAGCCGATGAATTGCCCGCACCATATTCAGATCTACAAGGCGATTCCCCATAGTTATCGTGACTTGCCTGTGCGTTTGGCGGAATTTGGCACTGTTTATCGGTTTGAACAAACTGGCGAGCTTTCCGGCATGACCCGGGTACGCGGTTTCACCCAAGACGATGCCCACCTGTTTGTCACTCCTGAGCAGGTCGAATCAGAACTGCTTTCCAACATAGAGTTGGTGCAACTGGTTTTGAAAACCTTGGGTCTAACTGACTACCGGGTTCGCATTGGCCTGCGTGCCAAAGATTCCAACAAATATGTGGGTAGTGACGAAGACTGGGCTAGCGCCGAGGCTTCGCTTCTAAGGGTGGTTCAATCTTTGGGCATGAGTTACACAGCCGAAGAGGGCGAGGCCGCATTCTATGGCCCAAAGATCGACTTTGTGGTGCGGGATTGCATTGGCCGCGAATGGCAATTGGGTACGGTACAGCTGGACTACAATCTGCCTAAACGGTTCGACCTGGAATACAACGGGGCCGACAACAAGACTCACCGCCCTGTGATGATCCACCGTGCGCCTTTTGGCTCGATGGAACGGTTCATGGGTATTTTGATCGAGCATTTCGCTGGAGCTTTCCCCGTTTGGCTTGCCCCCGAGCAAGTGCGCGTGCTGACGGTCAGTGAAAAATTCACTGATTATGCAAAGCAGGTTGAAACCAAGCTGCGTGATGCTGGAATTCGCGTGACAGCTGACTTGGGCCCCGACAAAGTGGGTGCCAAGGTGCGTTTGGGTGCTATGGACAAAGTTCCGTACCTGGCGGTGGTAGGCGACAAGGAAGTTCAAGCTGGCACAGTGGCCATCCGTGAACGCGGTGGGGCAGACTTGGGCAGCCTGACTTTGGAAGCCTTCATTGCGCGGGTTGATCAGGAAAACAAAACCCGATCACTACCCAAAGTGGCTGAGTAAAACCATTTAGGTTCATTTTAATAATTCTTTTGCAGTGCAAATCCAACGCAATCTTCCCATTCGCCCCAAATCATTTTCCATGTGGCGGTAAGCTGTAAAATTAGAAAACTCATCGTTTTTTCTTCAAGTTTCCCGACCTGCCGCCTTTTTTTAAACTAGTGTTCACCATGTGTTGGCTAAGTGCCAGACTTTGGCAGCCTGAAACCTTAATGAAAACCGACCGACCTTCAAAATCGTCGGAACTTTAGAATGAAGCCCATCGCCCAATCTGAGTCTTCTGTTTAATTGCGACATTAGGATTATTCGACTCAATAGTTTCAACCGTTTGGCAAATTGGCACAGTCTGGATAAGCGCCTTCAACCTTAACGGTCGCGAACCTTGGGGGGCTGAAGTATGCTATATTCTAGCGAATTTTCTTATGAAGGTTTGACCGATAATTATTAAAGCTCGTTTGGTTTGCACTAGGAGCCTTTCCCCCATGGCTACAAACACTCGTTCCAGCCGTCCGCTTCGATTAGAAAACCTTGAGGGTCGCCTCACCCCTGCCTCTGCATCGCCCATGCAGTGGCCTATCGGGGAGGTTCAGCAGGCACCCGTTTCCCGCGATGTGGTGTTTGTCGATGAATACCTGCTCGATCAAGTTCCCCAACAGGAACTGGTTGGGCGGGATGTGATCACGGTCAATGGGTCGGCCGACGCCATCAGCCAGATTTCTGCTGCTTTGGCTGAACGATCCAATGTGGGCGTCATCCGCCTGATCAGCCATGGTGAGTCTGGTGCCCTTCTCTTGGGCAACCAGGTCATCGATCAACGGGTGTTAGCATCGCGCTCCAGCGAGATCGCCTCTTGGGGCAGTTCTCTCGCTCCAGGTGCCGACTTACTTGTTTATGGTTGCTCGGTAGCGAGCACCGAGGACGGCGTGGCCTTCACCAATTACCTCAGCAGCCTGACCGGTGCTGATGTGGCCGCTAGTACCAACTTAACCGGCGCCTACGGTGGCGACACCTCTTTGGAATACTCCACCGGTCTGATAAGCCACAGTTTTGGTGCCAGCCAACAGCAATGGGAGAAGGCAGGGCTGCAGTTGGTTGTGAGCGACAAAATCTATCCTAACCAGCGCATAGGCAGTGGCAACTCGCTCACTAATGGCACAGGACAGGAGTTTCCCAACCTAACCGCCTTTGCGCTTTTGAATCGTGATGGAAGCGTAACGGCTTGGGGTAATGCTGCCGCTGGTGGCGGCATGACTGGGGCCACTCGTGTACCCGACTCTCTTCAATCGGCACCTGCTACAGGTGCCGCTAGGCCTTTGCAACTGTATTCCAACGAAAGGGCCTTTGCTGCCCTGATGGATGACGGCTCCTTGCAAGTCTGGGGCGATGCCAACTACGGTGTCAGCAATGTCCCTGCTTCAGTAACTGCAGCGAACATTGCTAACCCAATCATTGCGGTCTATTCCACCAAAGGTGGATTCGCCGCTTTAAGGAACGACAACTCCATTGATTGGTGGTACGGTTCGAGCGGGCTTGGGATCACCGCGCAATCTGGTACCAAAGCCGCCCCCGGTGGAGGGCTGAGTGTCAACTGTGTTTTCACCACTCAGGCTGCTTTTTGTGCCCTTTTAAGTAATAATTCGTTAGCCACTCCTTGGGGTGAAGCCTCGTTTGGTGGCGTGGTGAATGCTGGTAAAACCTTACCGACTGATGTCACCTTAGTTGTTGCAAATCAAAAAGCATTTGCCGCACTAGGAACACTTGGTGGACTGCCTGGAGGGTACACCTCTTGGGGCGACGCAGCTTATGGTGGTAATGAAAGTGCCCCCAATCCAGGTAGTGCTCCTTATTCATTAATTGCTGCAACAGAGCAAGCATTTGCCTTCGTCCAAGGTTCAACAGTCGAAACCAAAGGAAATCCAGAATATGGGGCTCGAAGCTACACCGGCACTCCTAATAGAATTATAGATATCGTATCCACTTCGCGAGCATTTTGTGTTATTTATGACGACGGCACGGTCGGAGCTTGGGGGCCACAGACTGTTACCGTTACTGGAAACTACGGTGGTGATGGTTCTCCAACTAGTTCAACTTTGGGGGCCGTAAAGGTCGTTTCCACCAGCGGGGCATTTGCAGCATTTGATTTGAACAACAACCTTTTGGCGACTTGGGGTAACGCTGACGCTGGTGGCACTTCCTCTGCCTCGGTATCGGGTGGTAACCGGGTAGCCACCAACGGATCAGCATTTGCAGCTCTCAACACCACCACGGGCACTATCACCACCTGGGGAGTAGCTGCTAACGGTGGAACCGGCGGACCTGCTGGTAGTGGTTGGGTCCAGGTATTTTCCAACAACTCCGCATTCACTGCCTTGAAAAATGATGGAACTGTTTTCTCTTGGGGCAACACGACTAACGGTGGTCAAACTCCAAGCAGCGGTGTTAACAAAGCCGTCGCCTTGTCAACTGCCTTCACTGACAATCCATGGTTTACCAACGCTCTAACTGCTAACTATCTTAAAAACAGTGGTACCTATTCATTCAACCTGAAGGCTTATGGTTTTCCCGGAAACCTCACTTACACTATTGGCAGCGGAACTGGGGCTAGCCCGACACCAATCGCCGGTGCTGGTGTGACACTCAGCAGCGCAGGCGTATTGACTGTAGACTCTGCCGCTGCAGCGGCCGGCATCTACACCATCTACTTCAACGCCGCCAGCAAAGACTCAACCGCCGCCAGCTACGCCAACACCACCGACTATGCGTTCACTTTAACCATCGGAACACCAGCCATATTTGCCAGCCCTACCGCAACTGGCAACTTCACTGTCTTCGATGTCTCCGGTTCTATCCCAGCCCCCATCATGACTGAGCCTGGTGTGCCTGTTGCCGGATTTAGCCTTGCGGGTAGAGGTTCCACTACCTCTGTCCCAGCTTGGGTTAATTTCAACACCACCACGGGTGCCATTTCAGGCACACCAACCGCCGGGTCGGTTGGTACCTACACTTTCACGATCACCGCCTCGAATACTTTTGGTAACGCCACTCAAGATGTCACCTTGAATGTTCTCAAGGCCACACAAACTGTCAATTGGACAGATCCTGCCGCAATGACCTATGGCGCCCTGATTGGTAGCACTCAACTCAATGCCTCGGTTTCAATCCCCGCAGGTGGCAGTGCTGCTGGCGCAGTCACTTACCAAAAAACTGCACCGGGCACCGTTGAGACAGTTAATACCTCTCTGCCCTACGATGCCGACACCTATACCCTGTTGGCCACAGCCGCCGCGACGGCTGATTACAATGCTGCCACCAAACAGGTAACCCTGGTTATCAACAAAGCCGATCAGGCAATCACTTGGGGTTCGCTTGCAAATATTGTCTACGGCGATCTTGTTTCCAGCACCCAGCTCAATGCCACCGTTGCCGGGTCCTCAACTACCGGAGCCACTTCACCCGGTGCCTTAAGCTATGCCCGTACAACTGGCAATACTCCTGGCACTTCAATAGCCATTAACGACCTTCTCAATGCAGGCAGCTACGATATAACCGTCACCGCCGCTGCTACCAATAACTACAATGCCGCCACAAAAACACAGAGCCTGCTGGTTAATAAATTCACGCCAACAATCACTTGGCCCTCAACACTGGCAGACATCACTTATGGCACCCTGCTCAGTGCCACTCAGTTAGATGCGACGGTTGCCGGCTCCTCAACCTCAGGTGCCACCACCCCAACAGTGACGGTCTACACAGTGCCCCCTACTCCTGGCACGGTTGTATCCATCGGAACGCTGCTCAATGCCGGCAAATGGGACATCACCGTGACTTCGGCTGAATCAGCCAATTACAATGGTGTCGATCAAACTCGGTCCTTGACAGTTAACAAAGCGGACCAAACTATCACTTGGGTCGCACCTTTGGCGGATATTGTCTACGGCGATTTAATTTCTAGCTCTCAATTAAATGCCACCGTTGCCGGTTCAAAAACCGCAGGCGCTTCTAATCCTGGGGCACTATCCTACGAACGCCCCACAAATGTACCGGTGGCCAATGGTGACTTGCTGGATGCGGGCACCTACAACATCACAGTCACCGCCGCGGCCACCAGCAATTACAATCAAGCTTCCACTACTCAAAGCTTGACGGTCCTAAAAGCTGATCCGACCATTTCTTGGTCTAACCCGGCAAATATCACCTATGGTACTTTGCTCAATGGTACACAACTCAACGCCCAAATCACCGGGGTTTCCACCCCGGGAGCCACTCTGCCAGGGGCGTTGGTTTACAACCCGGCAAGCGGCACTTTACTTGATGCTGGCAAGCACATTCTCTCTGTCACATCTGATCCAACCAATAACTACAACTCAGCGTTATATTCTGTTAATTTAGCTGTTGACAAGGCGAACCAAACTATCGACTGGAGCAAGTTCACCAGCCCGATTATTTACGGGACCTTGTTGACTAACGGCGCGACAGACGGCCAATTGAATGCGACGGTTGCCGGGTCTAGCACTTCAGGCGCGACTGATCCTGGAGCACTATCCTATTCAAGGCCCACTAACATCCCTGTAAATGTTGGTGATCTGCTGGATGCAGGCGATTATCTGATCACGGTTGATGCCGCCGAAACATCCAATTACTTGCCGGCTTCTGAGACCAAGAGCCTGACCGTCAACAAAGCAGAACAGACCATCTCATGGGGTCGCCCAAGTGCTATCAGCTATGGCACGGTTCTTTCAGCTCAACAACTGAACGCCTCCGTTGCAGGTTCCCCCACCACTGGCACCAGTGCTCCCGGAGCTTTGACTTACACCCCTGCCTCTGGGGCATTGCTAGATGCTGGCCTGCGTACCTTGTCTGTGACCGCAGCGGCCACACCCAACTACAATGAAGCCACTTACAATGTGCAAATTCAGGTGAATCGCATCGCCCAAACTATCACATGGGCCAACCCTGCGGATATCACCTATGGAACCTTGCTGGATGCCACCCAGCTTAATGCCACTGCTTCGGGACCTCCGGGTGGCTCACTTCCTGGGGCCCTAACCTACTCGCCAGCTACAGGCGCACTTTTGGATGCTGGTCAGCAAACACTCACTGTCACTGCAGCAGCCACTTCCAACTATTTGGAAACCACCAACACGGTCACCATAGTAGTTAATAAGGCAGACCAAAACATTTCTTGGGCTAACCCAGGCGCCATTGTTTATGGCACCAAGCTGGGGGCTACCCAGTTGAACGCGAGTGTTGCTGGAGTTTCCGGGGGTTCAGCGCCGGGCGTGCTGACTTACACCCCTGGCAGTGGCACGGTGTTGAATGCCGGTAGCCAAACCCTGAATGTCATCGCAGCGGCCACCACCAATTACAACGAGGCCAACAAGTCGGTTACCATTTTGGTCAACAAGGCAGACCAAAACATTTCTTGGGCCACTCCAACCGCCATCACCTACGGCACGCTTCTCTCGAGCACGCAACTGAACGCTGCAGTTGCTGGGGTCAGCGGGGGAAGCGCCCCGGGGGCACTAACTTACACCCCCGCCACTGGCACCCTGCTCGATGCTGGCAGCCAACTGCTTAGCGTGACCGCTGCGGCCACCGATAACTACAATGAAGCCAACAAGTCAGTTAGCTTGTTGGTGAATAAAGCCGCCCAAACCATCACCTGGGCCAACCCTGCCAATGTGCTAATTGGCACCAAACTAAGTAGTACACAACTGAATGCCACCGTGGCAGGCTCCTCCACCCAGGGTAGTTCGGCCCCTGGCGCATTGACTTACAATCCCGTTTCCGGCACCGTGATGAACACTAACGGTCCGAACACTCTCACTGTGACTGCCGCTGCCACACCCAACTACCTGCAAGGCCAAAAACAGGTTACTTTGGTGGTGGATGAGGCTCCAAGTATCACCAGCGCCAACAACACTACCTTCACTGTGGGTACATCTGGCAACTTCCAGGTGACCAGCACCGGATACCCTGCCCGCATTTACAGTGCAACGGGCACCCTGCCTGCAGGTGTCACTTTCAGCACCGCCACAGGGGTGCTTTCTGGTAATGCCGCAGCCTTGAGCGGTGGCAAATACAACTTGGTGTTGGGTGCTGCCAACGGCATCTCGCCCAATGCCAGCCAAAACTTCATCCTCACAGTGAACGAAGCCCCCACCATCACCAGTGGCAGTTCTGTGACCTTCCTTGAAGGAATTGCTGGTACCACCTTCCAAGTGACCTCGATTGGATTCCCTGCACCAACCTTTGCCTTGACTACTGGCAAATTGCCGACAGGTCTCAGCCTGAACCCAACCACAGGATTGATCTCCGGAACCCCTGCGGAAGGTATTTTGGGTTCTTACCCCGTCACCATCACCGCCACTAATTCGGTTGCCTCGGCTACCAAAAATATGGTTATCAATGTGTGGCGCAATGTGCCAACCGCCACAGGCGCCACATTGACCACGCCGTTTGATTTGGGTGCTGGAAGCTATGTGGTATCGCTAGGCAACGGTAGCGTGCTGATCAAC
>Ga0255133_1000160_pt1 | contig 19214 bp, 8 predicted proteins | sample Law_Law_RepB_8d_FD_188553 | JGI IMG/M metagenome (GOLD analysis project Ga0255133, IMG submission 188553) | Freshwater microbial communities from St. Lawrence River, New York, United States - Law_Law_RepB_8d | ecosystem: Environmental > Aquatic > Freshwater > River | place: USA: New York... | reverse complement strand
TGCCGGAAGAGCCGCGATTGTGTGTGCCAGCCTCACGCTGGTGGCACACTGTTATGCGGGAGTCAGCAAGAGCCATGGTGAACCTGTGACCTCGCCGCGGGGTGACGCCCTGCCGAGCGGACCGCTGCCACAGTGGCAACGGAACAGGCGGGGGTGAATGACATACCTTGGGCATGTGGATGCTTGAGGCATGGGTTGCCGTGACCGTGACAGGTGGCACTCAGGTAGCAGCATGGAGGCCTAGACCATGGTTGCCTGGCTACTTGTTTGGGTCACATTTCTTCATTGTTGACGGGTGTGGCTATTTGTTCCGAGAGGGATTTTGGGAAATTTTTGGAAATTTTTTGGAATTTTTTTTGGGGGGCGCTTCCACATGCAGACACGCGGCGGGAACTTATTCAGGATTGGGATTTGCCTTGGCATGGATGCACCTGTGTTTGGTTGTAACGCATTGTAAAATAAAGCTTTAAGATTTATTTTCTGCTGTTTGATTGCGTTAGGATTGCGTCATTTTGTTCCTGCCTTCGCCACCATTAACGGCTCTCAGGTGGGGTAGAAAGATCGGGTCCATCCCGTCTCGCCATTTGTGTCATGCGGGCTTCAGCATCTCGCGGGGCATCAGGAGCAGGAAGCAAAACGATTTGCCTAGTTTTCGATCGACTCCGTGTCGCTGGACCTGCAACTGTATTCGGGACGCTCAATGCTCTCTGCGAATAGTGAGAGTTGATTCGCACGGCGAAGAAACAGTTGGCGGCGAAGTCGCCCGTGTCCAGCTACCAGCCCCAAGCCACAGGCTGCTGAGCGACCAGCAGGGCTGCTTTTTGAAGGCCCGATGCCAAAACCAACCCCATGGACCCGGCTAATGAACGCCACACAGAACGAGAATGTCGACTTTTTTTCTCCCGTATTGATCTGCTTCAGGTCGCTGCTCATGAATTCTCACCAAAGCCGGGTCACGCCGTAGGGGTCGAGCGCCTCGTCAGCACTGACAATCGGAATACCTTCGACCAGCGCCTGTGCAATCAATAATCGGTCGAATGGGTCTCTGTGATGGCTGGCAAGCATCGTTAACAGGGCCGTGTGGCGAATTTCCACGGGAAGGATACGGAACTCGTTGTCGGCAAGTTCCCGCACCATGAACACTTCGTATGGTTCCGGCAGGATATACTTCGCTTTGCCGATCTTGATGGCAATTTCCCAATAGCTGGCCGGGCTTACTTCGACCTCGGTGGTCGGATTCTCGATCACCAGCCGAGCCGCAAGGCTTAGTCGGGGGTCGTCCAACAGAAACCACAACAACGTATGGGTGTCCAGGAGAACTCGCATCACATGTACTCTGCAAAATCTTTCAAGTGCTCGTCGTCCTCCTGGAGAATGACGAGTTTCCCTTTGGCGCTTCCCGCCTTGCGGGGCTTGCGAGGGGAGGCTTGCTCTCGCATGAGTCGGGCAACTGGCTTCTGATCCAGCGTGATAATCAATTCCTCGCCCGTGTCCAGATGTGCGACCAATTCTGGCAGTTTTGCCTGCGCCTCTTCCATCGTGACAATCGTAGACATCGTCGAACTCCTTCCTGTTCGGTGAATAGATTTAGAACGAGGCGTGACAAAGATTAGGCGCCTGGAGTTACTGGAGACATCCGGCTTTCGTTCGTCGATTTCATTGCGATTGACGGCGCCACTGGCTTTTTGTTCTTGCTGATGATTATCTCTTTGCCCGATTCTAGTTGATGGACGATATCAATCAAGTTCGGCCGAGCTAATTCTAGTGTAATCGTTCTCTACATACTTTTGTCCTTTTTTTGGAACCAAGCAATACAAGAAAGACACACACACACACGCTTCTGGCGGGCGACAAAGGTGAAACCGCTACCCAGTTCCATGAGAAACCGCTCCATCTCCCGCAGGATGGCGGCTTCCAGCTCCTTTTCACTGTAGGCACCGGACAAGCCAAGGAAGTCGAGCAGGTAAGGATCGTGAAAGACCATATCCGGGGTCAACCGGCCATCATTCCGCAGGGTGGCCAACTCCTGGCGAATCAGCTCCTCGCTGTTTTTTGAGAGGGCGGTGCGCTCGAAGAGCATCCCCCCGATCTTCTGGCGGAGCGTGCGGACATTCCAGCGTTCCACCCGACACATCTCGGCGTAGAACTCCCGGGCCATGCCGTCTTTCAGGGGAATCAACGCGAGGATATGGGTCCCGCTCAATACTTGCACCAGTGATACAACAATCCGCTCGTCGGGAAACAGCTCGGCGAAACGGACCATGCGGGTCAAAGCGGAGTAGCTGAAGCCTTTGCCGAACTCCGCCGCCAATTCTTGCGCCAGCGATGCAAGAATCTGCTGGCCGTATTCGGCACGGCCCTGGTGGAGATTTTCGGCCAATAGGCGTTTACCGATCCGCCAGTGCAAGAGAGTGAGTTCGGCATTCACCGCCGTGGCGACACGAGACCGAACCGCATGGATCAAAGCGCGGAGTTCGTGGAGCAGTTCCGGCTTCTGGGGCTTGGCCAGTGGTGACAAATCCTGACTCATTTCGTCAGGCCCCCAATCATCGTGAGAATGCGGTTGGTGGTGGTTTTCAGGTCGGCATCAATCGCGCTGAGGGTGCGGGGCGGCTGGAAGACATAGAAGTGCCGGTTGAAGGGGATCTCGTAGCCGACGCGGCCCACGCCGCTGGGCTTGTATTTCAGATAACGCGGGAAGCTCATAATTGTGCCTCCTGTTCCAAGTCGCGGGACAGTTCGGCCTCGAGGGACTCGATGCTGGGCAGGCTGGTATCCAGCAGGGTGGGCAGTGCGCGGAGGAGTTGGTATTCGGGCACGCCGATGGGCTTGTCGATGCCCGAGAGGGCATACTCGGCGACGAGTCGGTTTTGGGTGCGGCAGAGGAGCAGGCCGATGGTGGGCTTGTCGTCGGGAGCCTTGATCTGGGCATCCACGGCGCTGAGGTAGAAATTCAACTGGCCAGCGTGTTCAGGCTTGAAGGCCACGGCCTTGAGTTCGACGACGATGTAGCATTTGAGCCGGGTATGGTAGAAAAGCGGGTCGATGAAGAATTCATCGCCCGCCACTTCCAGGCGAAACTGGCGACCGACGAAGGCAAACCCGGCCCCCAGTTCCAGCAGGAAGCGGGTGATGTGGCGGATGAGGGCATTTTCGATGTCGCGCTCGTGGGCCTCATCGCCAAGGCCCAGGAAGTCGAAGTGGTAGGGATCCTTGAGGATTTGGGTGGCGAGCCCGGCTTGGGGCGGGGCGAGACGAGACGGTGTTCAAAGTTGGTGATGGCAGCACCCTGGCGCAGGTGGAGCTGGTTCTTGATCTGGATGGTGAGGGTATCGCGGGGCCAGGATTGCTGAAGGGCTTCACGGGCATACCAGTAACGCAGGGCGGGGTCGGAGAGCTTGGTGAGGAGGGTGACGATGTGAAACCAGGGCAATTGGTCAGCAGGCAGTTGACTGGTCTGAGGGGAGGGGCTGAATTGGGCAGCAGACTGCTGCCCAATTGGGAGGCCTTGATTTCCAGCTTTCCGATGGGTGCTACAAGCTAAGGCTCTAATTTTGCAACGCTCCGTTGCAAAATTGACGATGAATCATATTTGCGGGCAAATCTGATCATGTAGCCGATATTTCGAACCGAAAATTACTTCTGTTTCGGCAGCTCGTTTTTCAAATCAACTGCCAGACGGGGAATGACTCCAGCACCCCAGCCTTCTTCCTTCTGGCAGGCAGCGATCATGCAGCCGATGTCCCAATACATGGCGATCATTTCAGAGGTTTGATTGGGGGCAAGGGCTGTTTTTGGGGATTTGTGCCAGCACGGTGGTATGGTCGCGGGGGCGCTTGAGGCCTTGCGCCGGGGTGTATGCGGTACGCTCTCGAGCGGACTGCACCATGCCAGGAAAGATACTGGTTGGGGGTGCTGCACCTTCAACGGGTTGGTGATTGGTGCCAAAAAAGGCTTGGATGCGGGGGCGTGGTCTGGACCTTTGGACCTTTTCGCGAATGCCTGATGGGCAGGTTCTTTGCGGGCAATACCGATGATTTATAAGGGATTACTCTCTAATACTAGCCGTGTATCCAACCTTCGAGCATGCCGGGCTTGTAACTTCGAAGGCCCGGCAAGGTGGTTGGTTGTTTTTGATACTTATTAATACTTATTGATATCAAGATTTGTCAAAGGCCATGATTTAGCCGAATAAAATAAAATATAGTGTACTTGCCATGAAAATGGGCGTATAAAAGACCGAATGAGTTGATAGAGAGCCTCCTTCAGCCTTTCCCGTGGAGTGCTGGTCATGTTTTGCTCCCTTTTCCTAGCTCAAGTGCTTTTTTACCAAGCACCTCCCGGCGCTCCGGGCAGCCCGCCAATTGGGGGGCCGGTTTCTCCCATGCCCGGCAATGGCGGTGGTAGCCCTGGCTTTCCCGGCGCTCCGACTTCTCCCAAGCCAACCCCGCCCGGCGGTGGTGCTAGCCCTGGCTTTCCTGGTGGGCCTAGTTCGCCGATGCCGATCATGCCTGGTGGTGGTGTAAACCCTGGCTTTCCTGGTGGGCCTAGCTCGCCGATGCCGATCAATCCCGGTAATCCAACCGGTGGTGGTGGTAACCCTGGGTTTCCTGGTGGGCCTAGCTCGCCGATGCCAATCAAGCCCGGTAATCCAACCGGCGGTGGTGGTAACCCTGGGTTTCCTGGTGGGCCTAGCTCGCCGATGCCAATCATGCCTGGTAATCCAACCGGTGGTGGTGGTAACCCTGGGTACCCTGGTGGGCCGACATCGCCGATGCCAACTACTCCTGGCGGTGGTGCGAATCCTGGCTACCCTGGTGGGCCGACATCGCCGATGCCAACTGCTCCTGGCGGTGGCATGAATCCTGGGTACCCTGGTGGTCCCAGCTCGCCGATGCCAATCAAGCCCGGCGGTGGTTCTCCCCCTCCGGGCACTGCTCCCAAGCCAACCATGCCCGGAGGCGGTGGTGTCGCCCCAACCAGGCCTACTGGCCCCATTAAGCCGCCACCGGGCACCCCGCCCAAGCCGACTTTTCCCGGTGGTGGTGGTGGTATAAATCCCACTGGGCCAACTTTCCCAACTGGGCCAAAGTTGCCCCCGCCGGGCACCCCGCCAATCTTCCCGGGGTTTCCGAGCAACGGCTAATTTTGAAGGCATTCTTTCAAACACCCCGAACCGCACGATTCGGGGTGTTTGCGTTCCGTAGGGCAACACTTCCACAATGATTGGCTGCTGGGGCAAATCCGCAACTTCAAGGGCAAGCTTAAGAAGCATCGCAGCCAAGCCCTACAGGGCGAGTGAACTTTTATCTGGTCCCTGGGGCATGTGCCTTGCCGAAGCTTGGAGTGTGCCATCCGGGCCTCTCAAGGCTATTCCCCTGCCTTCAGTGAGAAGGCCCCAGCCTGATGGGCTACAATTGGTTAGAAGTTTTTCATACTGACTGCCACGCCGACCTTGAGATGCTGGAATGAATCGTTCGCTAAAAATAGTATCTGTGATATTTGGTATGTGTGCGGGTTGTGGTGAGCCTGCGCCGCCCTCGCTGCCGCTTTCGGTTGTGCCCCAAGGCTATGCGATTGTTTCAGATGATTGGACACCCAATCAGGTTCCAGTTTGCGATCTGGTTCTCACAAGCAAGTCTGCCGAGGATATCCGCGTGAAGGTTGCAGTCACCCGACCCGAGGCAGGCGTGGTTTTCACTGAAACGGTCACTCTGCCATCGAAGGGCCGCGCCTTTGTCAGCGGCCATCTCCGTTCGAAGACCCTCGAAGAGTTGAGGAAGTTGGGTCACATTCAGCCAGGTGATACTGTTGAGCTGAGCAAATATGACTGCAAGCCGCTTATCATCCCGATCCCGGCCGCAGGTGATTTGGAGATCCTTTACCTGTCGCCAGCCAACGGGCTTATGGCAATCCCCAGCAAATAACTTGGATCTTCCGCGCCAACTTCAGGGCCCCCTTGGCAGATAGAGCGACTGCACTTTGCGCAACGACTGAACCCGAGACGATGATGCCACATGTCATCGCGTTAGAGGAGGCCGAGTCGATAACCACAGCCGGCTGCTTTCCCCAAGCGGCCTAGCTGAAATGAGGCTGTTCCCGGTGTATGGACCGGCAAGTATACGCCTATTCCATTTTTTTGTAAGATTATGACAGAGAATACCAACCGGGCGTGATTGCCCCCTGCTACCGTCACCCCTAAAGGCGGGGCAGGATCACTGCACAGATAATGCTTTTTGGATGACCATGGCCCGTAAACCTCAGCAAGACCGCAGCGTTCTTTCGATGGCCAGAATGCTTGATGCCGCCGAGGCCATTTTTGCAGACGGCGGGGATAGCGCCCTGACTGTGGAAGCCGTGGTCAAGCGTTCGAAAACATCGGTTGGGAGCTTCTACAGCCGCTTTGGCGACCGCGACGGCCTGCTCAAGTCAATGCACGAGCGGTTTCTTTTACGGCTCGGAGGCGCGGCGCATGTGGCGGCCGCAGCAGCCGGTAACGAAAAAACCCTAGCGGGTGCGATCGAGGTGTTTATCTCCCATGTCTTTACCGGCACGAACGAGTACCGCAATTCAGCACGATTCTTCGTTCTGCACCGTTCGGCTGACCCGATCCTGCGTGCTCAAGGCATCCGGGCGAACGCCGTGTTCGCCGGCATCTTTAACATGCTTGTGTTGAGCCATCGCGATGAGATTGCCCATGCCAACCCGGCGACCGCGGCCGACATAACCTGGCGGATGTTGTATGCGGCTTTAGCGCAGCAGATGATGTTCGACGACGAGGAAGTCAGCGGCGTGAAGATGACCATCCCGGCGTTGGTACGCGAAATCACATGCTGCCTTGCCGCCTACCTCAAGACAAACTCTGGGAAACGCTAATCGCACTTTCTGGCAGGTGGTGAATTCGCCTGTCAGCCGTCTCTTCGATTCAGCTAACGGGTTAAGCTCCCCTTTCCGACCTGACCAACGAATGGGCCGAAATTCTCCACTTTTGGCTTGGTCGTGCCCGCCCTAAGTTGCGAAAAAAGGGCCACAATCAAACATCAGGCACGCGCAAAAAAGCAAATTTTCCCTCCTTTTTTACTAATTAGAACCTTCCATTTTTAGGCAGTTGCCAGATTGCCTAGCCCTCGGTGGGCTGTCGTCTGGATCTATCCTTACGAACCCGTCATCTCCATGGTTTTTGAATGCTTTTTAGGACTCACGCATTGGTCCGAAACCTCATTTAATGCTGAAATTTTGGCAAGAATAGGGCAAATGGGAAGCCTGTAATTTTGCCCAAACCCCCAATGCTCGATCATCTGAATAAGGTCCACCTTTTGTATGAAATGGCCTTTTCCTTGAAAAAATCTGGGGGTTTGGGTTGATTTTCCCTTGCATGATTAGAATATACGCTCCATTATACTTTGATTACTAGGGTAGGACAGTCCATAAATCGGCCTTGGTGGCAGCAGTGCCACCGGGGTTTTTACAGGGTGCACCCCATGAAGCGGAATATGTTCCTTCGCAAACTCTCTTCAAGCTACTCCCGCCTTCGCCGCTATCTCGACTTCCACTTTTCATCCCGTTGGTTCAGCAAGGCACCTGCCCTGAGGTCCGGCGGTATCGTATTCAACCCCTCATTGGAGATGCTCGAGGGCCGTTATGCGCTGTCCAGCGACATCGTGGTTGGCGGGTTGCAGTTTCGTGTGCCGACAGATTTCGCATCGCAAAATGGAATCTACAGCACTTCGTCGGTAGTGGACGTGGGCTTCGCGCCCGGCTCCGGCACTTTTAGACCGTTGCTGCAGCTCAATGGCAATGTCTCGATCGATACGAATCAGGGACGGTTTTCGGCGACCGGCAGCGTCAGCGCGGTGGCAAGCGGGTCAACGGTGACTCTCCTCAGCGCCGGCATTAACAATGCCGATATATCGGCATTGACCTCGACGGGACTGCCCGGGCTGACGGGTACGGATGTTACGGTGAAGGGATTGACGTTCAAGCTGAATTCAATTTCGGTCATCAACACCAACAACCTGCCCGCCGTGAGGCTTCAAGGGGCGGTCGATCTCTACGGCATGTCGATCGCCGTGAACGATGCCAACTATGTCCAGATCAACAGTAGCGGTATCGACCTGACGGGCGTGACCGCGACGGTGGGTAGCGGGGCGCTCCAACTGGGTGGGATGACGCTCGGTTCGTCTCAATTGGTGGTCAACTACGCCACCGCATCGCAGACGCTTTCCGTCACCGGTTCGAGCAGTGCAGCTGTCAACGGACTAGGCACGATAACCGTGGGCTTGGGGGCTGGAGGTACCCAGGGCCTGGTGGTCACAAACGGTGCATTCGTCGGCTTTGGCGCAACGGTGGGCATCAACACGCAGATCGCTGGCGGGACGTTCACATCCAGCAGCACGATGACCTACAGCAACAGTGCGAACACATACACCGTCACGGGCTCTGCGACTGAAGTTTTCGCTGGCGACAAGACACTCGCCCTAACCCTCGGCAGCGCCGCCGATGCGGCGAACGGCATCCCGGCCACCGCTGGCCTCGTGATCAAGAACAACAGGCTAGACAGCCTGAATGCCAAGGCGGTCGCCACTAACTGGGCGATTGCCGGAGGCACCTTCAACACGACGGCTCTGGTGACCTACGCAGCGGCCAGCGGCGGGAACCTAGAGACGCTGACTGTCACGGGCAATGCCAGCGTAGCCTTCGGCACTGGAACCTCAGCGAGGACGCTGAGCATGACGCTCGGCAGCGCCGCCGATGCGGCGAACGGCATCCCTGCCACCGCTGGCCTTGTGATCAAGAACAACAAGCTGGACAGCCTCGATGCAAAGGCGGTCGCCACTAACTGGACGATTGCCGGAGGCAACTTCAACACGACGGCTCTGGTGACCTATGCCGCGGCTAGCGGTAGCAATCCTGAGACGCTGACTGTCACGGGCAATGCCAGCGTAGTGTTTGGCACCGGAACCTCGGCGAAGACGCTGAGCCTGGTTCTCGGCAATGCGGCTGTGCCGGCGACAGCCACGGCGGTGGCGATTCCCGCAACCAGGGGGATTGTGATCCAGAACAACTCGCTTTACAGCCTCAACGCCCGGGGGACTGCGACCAACTGGTCGATCGCCGGGACGAACCTCAGCTTCGACTCCCTGGTGAACTACACATCCTCGAACAATCAATTGGGCGTGCAAGGTTCGGCCACTTTCACTCAGTCGGCTATTGGAACGCTCAATGTCCAGATGGGAACGATGCCCGCAGGTAGCGACGCCGGCATTGTGGGGCTCGTTCTAAGCGGTGGGCAGGTGAGCTCCCTGGACATGACCCTTAATTCGAACATCACGACCGGCGGACTGACCTTCACCACTTCCGGGCTGCACCTTGTTTACGCGGCCCAGTCGTCTACCTTCACGCTTACGGGTGCTAGTAGCTTCAACTTCAATTCGCAAAATGTCGGCGTCAACTTCGGCGGATCCGACTCTTACTTTGGGTCGGCACCCACTGCCGGACTGGTGATCACCAACGGTAACCTGTCGTCGCTCGACATGATCGTGACATCTTCTATCGCGGTGGGCTCCCTGACCTTCCGTGCGGATCATCTGCGCTTTACCCAGAACCTGCAGAATTCCAACAAAGTCTTCACGATGACGGGAGCCACGAGTTTCTCGGCGGGGGGACTGGGCTCGGTTTCAGCGACCTTCGGAACGGCGGCCGCGAATGGCAACCCCGCCACGACGGGACTGGTTATCACCAACGGCAGCCTCACCTCGCTCGATATGTCACTCACATCGAATATCAGCGTAGCCAGCGTTGGGTTCTCCACCACCGGCCTGCGGTTCACCTACCAGTCGTCAGCAAACGAGTTCACCTTGGGAGGCAGGGCCAGCGCCACGGTGGGCGGGATTGGCAACATGGACATCACTTTTGGCTACACGACCAATGGCGCCACCAGCGCCGGCCTCGTGGTCAAGAACGGCAGCCTCGTCAACCTCGACATGACGGTCAATTCGTCGATCTCGGTCGGGCAAGTCGGTTTCGACACCACGGGCCTCCGGTTCACCTACACCCAATCGACCCAGACCTACACGCTGGGAGGTTCGGCAGGGATTACTGTGGGCGGTACTAGCGGCCTACGGGCGACCTTTGGCTATACAAACCCCGATGGCTCCACGGTGGCCGGCCTGACCATCGTGGGCGGCAATCTGGCAAGCCTCTGCCTCACGGTCGATTCGAGCTTCGCTGTCGGCGGCGTTTCCTTTGGCGTCAGGGATCTGAATTTTACCTATCAGAACCTCAGCCAGATTCCCGGCGGCAGCTACTCGGGAACGGGTGTTTACACAGGCGCCTACAGCGGCACCTACGACTCCTCCGAGTATCAGTTCAACATGGCGGGCACCGCCTATGTGACGATCGGCGGCATGTCCAACCTAAGCGTCAGCTTGGGCAATTCGAGCACCGTCGACGGCGTGACGACGACGAGCCCCGGCCTGATCATCGTGAACGGCAAGCTGGAAGCCCTCGATCTGACGGTCAATGCGGGCTTCGCGGTCGGCGATGTTGAGTTTGGCGTGGAAGACCTCCAGTTTACCTACCAAAACACCAGCCAGATTCCGACGGGCGCGACTCGCACGACGGGAGTCGTCTACGCCGGGCCGTACGACACCGCTAAGTCGTACGACACCTCGAAGTTCGAGTTCTGCATGTCGGGCACCGGCTATGTTACGGTGGGCGGCACAGCAGGTCTGAGTGTGACATTTGGCTATACGAACAGTGCCACGGGGGAAAAAACGCCCGGCCTGATCCTGGTCAACGGCAATCTGGAAGCGATTGATGTGTCGATCAATGCCAACTTCATGGTGGGAGATGTTGCGTTCGGCGTGGATGAACTCCAGTTCACCTACCAGAACATGAGCCAGATCCCTGCCGGCACGAACTACATCGCGGGAACCGTCTACACCGGCGAGTACGACACAAGCAGGAGTTATAACACCGCCAACTTCCAGTTCAGCATGGCAGGAACGGCATTTGTAGCGATTGGTGGCACAGCCGGCCTGAGCGTATCGTTCGGCCATACCGACGAAGTCACGGGTTTCGTCACGCCAGGCGTGGTCATCCGCAACGGCAACCTCGAAAGCCTCGACGTGACGGTGAATGCGAATTTCGAAGTCGGCAAACTCGTGTTCAGCGTGGAAGACCTCAAGTTCACCTACCAGAACATGAGCCAGCTCCCCGTTGGCTATAACTACATCGCGGGAACGGTCTTCACCGGAACCTACGACACAAGCCGGCAATACAACGGGGACAATTTCACATTCAGCATGTCGGGCAGCGCGTCCGTAGCAATCGGTACTACGATTAATTTGGGCGTAACGTTCGGCCACACTAACGAAGCCACGGGGTATGTCACTCCCGGCATGATTCTCAGGAATGGCAACCTCCAAAGCATTGATGTCACGGTCAATGGGGCCTTCACGGTGTATGGCGTCACCTTCGGCGCGGATGACCTTCAGTTCACCTATCAGAATAAGAGCCAGTTGCCCGCCGGCACTGCCTATGCTGCGGGTACCGTTTACACGGGAATGTATGACCTCAGTAGGCCGTATAATGCCAACAATTATATCTTTGGGATGTCGGGCTCTGTCTTTGTGACCTTGGGGGAAGCGTTGACCATGACGGCCACATTTGGCCGCACGGAAAAAGATGGTTCAGTCACGCCAGGCCTGGTGATCAGCGATGGCCAATTCGTCAGCCTCGATGTGACGGTACGCGCACCGTTTGCTGTTGGTGGAAGGACTTTTGCGGATGCATTGCTCAATTTCTCTGTCACGGCGGCGACGCAGACCTACACCCTGACGGGATTGGCGAGGGTGTCTTTGTTTGAAGGCATGGCTAATGCCTCCGTCTCGCTGGGTAAGGTGGACGATGATGGTACGATTCTGGAAAACGGCATCGTGATCGTGGGAGGCCAGCTTCGCAGTCTCGACTTCACGATCAATTCGGACTTCTATGTCAATCTGACAAAGTTCACGATTAAAGACATGCATGTTCACTATGCGCGACTAGCGGAAACCGTCAGGGGGATAAGCTATCCGGCCAATACCTTCACGATGGGTGGCATGGCAAGCATGAACACCCCGCTTCTGGCCGAGACAGACGTTCAGTTCGGCGGGAATGGCACCGAAGGCCTCGTGGTCACGAACGGCCAGTTGGTCAAACTCGACATGACCGTTAATACCAGCGTTTTGGCCTTTGGTGGCTATGCGCTCGCCAACGGTAGCTTGGTGATTGCATACAGCTCGGCGGCAAGCACCTTCACGATGACCGGCGATGCCTCGATCGACCTGCCAGAAATTGCACGAGTCAAAGTCACGCTGGGTGGCAATGGTACTGCGGGGCTGGTGATCAACACCCAAAACAATGTCGTTGTTTCTTTCGATATGAGGGTGACCAGCGACTTCGCAGTCGCAGGGATGAAGTTTGGGCAATCGAGTCTTGTCATGACTTACGCCGATTCAACCCGCCAGTTCATCATGTCCGGCAATGCGAAACTGAATCTCGGGGTCACCACATTCACTGCCACACTGGGAGGAACCCTGAGCAATGGCACCACTTCCCAGGGACTTGTGATTCGCAATGGAAGGCTGATAAGGCTTGATGCGACCATCGCGTCAGCTATGGGAGTTCCCGGACTTCAACTCGGTACAGCCAGCCTTTACTTGGGATATGATGCGCTCACCCGCACCTTCGACTTCACCGGCACAGGCGATGCCACCCTGGATGCCAAGCTGCCAGGCTGGGTGACCACCTACTTCGGCATCCCGAGCGGTTCGTGGAACATCGGCACCATCAAGGCTGCCATTCATGTGGAGCAGGGAGGGTCCGACAGTTCACCTCTCCTCCAATCCCCGGTCTCAGCCGGTTCCGGGGCAGTCGATCCCAATGTGGATCTGCCTTGGGCTTTTGGAATCGGCACCGGAATGACCACACCTGTGGATCCGAACGCATTGCCCCCAGTGGGCGACAAGGTCAAGTACATCACCGGCAAGGGCAGCATCAGCAATTTCAACCGGTCTTTCAAGGAGGGCAATTCCTACAGCATCACCTTCGCCGCCGCACAGCAAGCTAACAACTCGGCGAATCAGTCGATTGTCGTCACGATCGATGGCCAATCGATCGGCGTCTTCACACCCAAGAATTCGGAATACCAGAGTTTTACGACCTCGTCTTTCAACCCCGGTGCGGGCAATCATACGATCGGTTTTAGCGGCCTCGGCGACGGCGTGACGGTCTACATCTCCAATGTCTCGGTCAATGGCGTAGCAAATCAGGCCACGCTCACCACCCCGCTCTCGAATCCGACTCCGTTCAACTCTGCCCTCGGCTTCAATGGCACGAGCGACTTCGTGCAACTGCCGAGTGCCGGCTTCACCAACTTCCGCAATGGGTTCAGCGCGGGCATGTGGGCGTACACATCTTCTGTGGCGGATTCCTCCCAGTATTTCAGCTTCGGCAACGGGCCGAATAGTGACAACATACTGTTGCGAAGGGATGGAACATCGAACAACTTAAGATTCGCTGTCCTTCGGGGCAGTTCATCCCAGGGAATCACCGCAGCGAATGTGATCCAGCTCAATACCTGGCAGTATTTGAGTGTCACAGTCACCCCGGCTGGCGTGGCAACTATTTATGTGAATGGCGTTGCGGTCGCAACCGACACGAACCCCGGCTTCGTGCCGAATGTTGTTGATCGAAGCATGAACTATGTTGGCAGAAGCCCGTGGGGCAACCCACTCTTCCAGGGCCAGATGAACAGCTTGAGCGTCTGGAACAGGCCGCTCTCGGCGACAGAAGTCCAGGCCGCTCAGTCAACCGTCTATAACGGCGCAGAAACCGGGCTGGTAGGCTATTGGACAATGAACGACACCACCAACGGCGTCGTCTTTGACCGTGGGCCCAACTACCTGAATAGTGATACCGGGCCGAACCCTACTCGTTTCAGTTCGGCGCTTAGTTTCAACGGCACCAGCGACTTTGCCCAACTGCCGAGCACCGGCTTCACGAACTTCACCAATGGCTTCAGTGCCGGCGTCTGGGCGTACACATCCTCTGTGGCGGATGGCTCACAGTATTTCAGCTTCGGCAACGGGCCGAATAGTGACAACATAGTGTTGAGAAGGGATGGAACATCGAACAACTTAAGATTCGCTGTCCTTCGGGGCAGTTCATCCCAGGGAATCACCGCACCCAATGCGATCAAGCTCAATACATGGCAGTATTTTAGTGTCACGGTCTCCTCGACAGGCGTAGCAACTATTTATGTGAATGGCGTTGCGGTCGCAACCGACACGAACACCGGCTTCATCTCGAATGTTGTTGATCGATCCACGAATTACCTTGGCAGAAGCCCATGGGGCAATGCACTCTTCCAAGGCAAGATGAACAGCCTCAGCATCTGGAACAGGACACTGACACCTGCAGAGGTTCAGGCCGCTCCGTTCACGGCGTACACCGGAAGTGAATCCGGCATGGTCACCTATTTGCCTTTGAACTCCGTGACTAATGGCACCATCACTAACCCTAGCAACAATGCGTTGAATGGCACTGCCAATGGCTCGGCCGTCGCGCTTAGCAGCCCGGCAATCGTCAACAGCCAAAACAGATATGTTGCCGCAGGGAATGCGATGAGGTTCAACGGCACCAGCGACTTTGCAAACCTGCCGAGCGCCGGCCTGAGCGACTTTACACAGGGTTACACTATCGGCTTCTGGGCAAACACATCGTCGGTGGCTAATTGGTCCCGTTATTTAGATTTCGGGAATGGTCAAACCAACGACAATATCCTTCTCGGAAGGGTTTATAATACGAACGACTTAACCTTTACTATATACCGTGGCGGTTCAGCTATGGGTGTCACCGCATCCAATGTGATCCAGCTCAATGCCTGGCAGCATTTCAGTGTCACGGTCACTTCGTCAGGCGTGGCAACTGTTTATGTGAATGGCGCTGCGGTCGCAACGGCATCGAACCCCGGCTTTATTCCAAACAATGTGACCCGTGTGAACAACTACATCGGCAAGAGCAACTGGGCGGCCGATGCGTTCTTCCAGGGCCAGATGCGCGACCTGAGCATCTGGAAGACGGCGCTCACACCTGCCCAAGTTGCGGCAAGCATGACGACCCTCGCAACGGGCAACGCCAGCAGCCCAAGCGGCTACTGGCCATTGAGCAGCTTCATTCCCTTAAACGGCACGAGTACTGGATCTACCGTCACGATCAACAGTCCGGCGCTCGTCGTCGGCCAGTCTAGCTATGTGACTGCGGGCAGCGCGATGACCTTCGATGGTGTCAGCACCGCGGTCCAACTGCCAAGCGCCGGCTTCCGCGACTTTTCGCAGGGCTTTAGTGCGGGTTTGTGGGCGTACACATCTTCTGTTGCCAACTGGGGACGGTACTTTGAGTTTGGAAATGGTGTAAACAGCGACAACATCGTTTTGTCTCGCAATTTCACCACGAATAACCTCACATTTTTTGTTGCCAAGGGAAGCAGCATTGTCGAGCTGACCGCAACGAATGCAATCCAGCTCAATACCTGGCAGTATTTCAGCGTCACTGTCACTCCGTCGGGCGTTGCGACCTTGTTCGTGAATGGTAATGTCGTCGCTAGTACCACAAACATGGGCTTAGTTCCTAACGTCGTGAACCGTGCGAATGCCTACATCGGCAAGAGCAACTTTCCGTCCGATGCGCTCTTCCAAGGCCAGATGAGCAGCCTCAGCGTCTGGAACACCGCGCTGACCCCTGCCCAGGTGACGGCGGGCATGACGACCAGTTACACGGGTAACGAAAGCAACCTCGTTGGATTCTGGCCATTAAGTGGCCCTGCGAATACGCCAACGCGCACCACGACCATCGACAACACTTTCACCAACGCACAGTCGTTTGATGGTAGTTCCACATTTTTGACAGCTACTCCCAATTCATCCACCCCCAATTTTGCTGACCTCACGACCGGCTTCAGCGCCAGCCTTTGGGCTTACACCTCGGCAGTGGGTAACTACGCCCGATACTTAGACTTCGGTAACCCTCCAGGTGGTGGCGATAATGTTGTCCTGACTCGGGAAGGGACCTCGAACAATCTCAAGTTAGAGGTCTGGAAAAACGGAGGGGTGACGACTCTCGTCGCGACTGGGGCAATCAAGCTCAACACATGGCAGCATTTCAGTGTCACGGTCACCAGTGCGGGTGTGGCCACGATTTATGTGAACGGCAATTCAGTCGCAACCGGCACGAGCTCAGGATTTATTCCAAGCGCGGTCAACCGGTCGAACTGCTACCTCGGCAAGAGCAACAACTCCAATGATGCGCTTTTCCAAGGTCAGATGAGCAACTTCAGTTTCTGGAAGACTGCGCTGACACAGGCGCAGGTGCAAGCGGCCTCCAATGCCGTGTTGAGCGGTAACGAAGCCAACCTCGCCTACTACGACTCTTTGGGTTTCAATCCCCAGTCGGTGACGCCCAACATCACGACCCCCGCAGCGCTTCCCTACTCCACAGCCACGGCTCAGGTCTTCAACGGCACATTTGTTAATGCTCAGGTCTTCAACGGCAGTTCTACTTTTGTGAACGCGGCTCTCACTGCATCCGGCTCTGGGGTATCTAACCTCACGGGCGGCTTCAGTGCCGGTATCTGGGCGTACACATCGGCAGTGGGCAACTACGCCCGATACTTTGACTTCGGCAACCCGGGTGGTGGTGGCAATAATATTGTCCTGACTCGGGATGGTACCTCGAATGACCTCAAGTTAGAGGTCTGGAAGAACGGATCGTTGCAAACGCTCGTCGCGACCGGGGCTATCCAGCTTAATTCTTGGCAGCACTTCGGTGTCACGGTTACCAGCTCGGGTGTGGCTACGCTCTATGTGAACGGCACACAAGTCGCCAACGGAACGAGCCAAGGATTTATTCCAAACAATGTGACCCGTTCGAATACCTACCTCGGCAAGAGCAACAACTCCAATGATGCGCTGTTCCAGGGCCAGATGAGTAATTTCAGCTTCTGGAACAGGCCGCTCACACCTGCCGAGGTCCAAGCGACGTCCTACACCAACTATGTTGGCAGCGAAGCTAACCTCGTCTCTTACAATGCGATGGGCTTTAGCCCGCCGCCAGCCACCTCGGCGGCACAGGTCATCGCCAGTGCGAATAGTTCGATCAGTATACCGGGCAACAACCTGACCGACTTCTCACAGGGCTTTAGTGCGGGCGTCTGGGCGTACACATCCTCGGTGGCCTCCTGGGGACGGTACTTCGATTTTGGAAATGGTCCTGTCAGCGACAATATCCTTCTTACAAGGGCCGGAACATCGAACGACTTATCCTTCACCGTCTTCCGGGGCAGTTCATCCCAGAGCGTCACCGCAACGAATGTGATCCAGCTCAATACCTGGCAGTATTTCAGCGTCACGGTCACCCCGTCGGGCGTAGCGACCTTGTTTGTGAACGGCAATGCCGTCGCCAGCGCCACGAACGCAGGCTTTGTTCCGAATGTTGTCGCCCGTGCGAATAATTTCATCGGCAAGAGTAACTGGTCCGCCGATGCGCTCTTCCAAGGCCAGATGATGGGCTTGACTGTGTGGAATACGGCGCTCACGCCCGCCCAGATGGTCACCAATGCGAATCTGGCAACGCCGCAACCTACCGGCAACGAACCTAATCTTGTGGTTTTTGTCCCCATGGATGGCAGCCCAGCAGCCACGGTGATCGATCGCAGCCCCCGTCAACTCAACGGCATTCCACAGGGTGGCGTTGCCTATACGCCTACTGGCTCCGGGTACAACACTCCCTTCGCCGGCTCGCTTACTTTCAACGGCACGAGCAACTTTGTGCAAATGCCGAGTGGTGGCTTCTCCAACTTCAGTAATGGGTTTAGCGCCGGAGTCTGGGCGTACACATCTTCTGTTGCCAACTGGGGACGATACTTTGACTTCGGTAACCCCGGTGGTAGTAGCAATAATATTGTCCTGACTCGGGATGGTACCTCGAGCAATCTCAAGTTAGAGGTCTGGAAGAACGGATCGGTGACAACGCTCGTCGTAACTGGGGCGATCCAACTTAACACATGGCAGCATTTCAGTGTCACGATCACCTCTTCGGGCGTGGCAACCATTTATGTTAATGGTGTTGCGGTTGCAACCGGCACGAACCCCGGTTTTATGCCAAACAATGTGACCCGTGCGAATAATTACATTGGCAAGAGCAACAACTCCAATGATGCGCTCTTCCAAGGCCAGATGAGCAGCTTAAGCGTCTGGAACACCCCTCTGACTCAGGCACAGATTCAGTTAGGTATGTATAAAGCGTATTCGGGAACCGAGCCCGGACTGGTGTGCTACCTGCCCTTGAACGAGACCAACGGCAGTACCGTTGATGATCGCTCACCCAATCAGAATGATGGCACGGTGAATCGTGGAATTATCAGTCAGACCACCTACACTGGCAACAACCTTGACAACCTCGATTTCCAGGCGACCACTATCGCTCCGGGAACGACTGTCACGGCCCCTGCCAACACCGCCTGGATCTACACCGGTTCCGCTGGCATCACCTCCAACACGGGCAATCTCGCGGTACCGGTAGGCACTCAGGTTGCCACCCTGCCGGGCACCAGCTCGATTTCGACGACGCTCACCGGCTTCGCCCCCAACCAGACTTATTCTGTATCGTTCCAGGCTGCGCAACCGGCGGGCTCTAATCAGCAGGTCGAGGTCTTGCTCGATGGCCAGTCTCTCGGCACCTACACACCACCCGCTGCGACCAATACCAGCGGCACCCCGCTGCAAAGCGCGCTGTCTTTCGATGGCCGCACCAGCTACGTCTCACTACCCAGTTCCGGGATGAATGACTTCAGAAACGGCTTCACGGCCAGCGTCTGGGCGAAAACATCAGCAGTGGGCAACAATTCCCGATACTTTGACTTCGGTGACGGTCCAAACAGCGACAGTATCATCCTGAGTCGGGAGGGAACGACGAACACCCTCAGGATAACGGTCGTTACGAACGGCCAGCAGGCGGTTCTCTATGCGAATAATGTGCTCCAACTAGATACATGGCAGTATTTCAGCGTCACGATCGATGGCAACGGCGGGACAAGGATCTTTGTGAACGGTAATCAAGTCGCATACACTCAAAACACAAGCTTTGTTCCAAGAAATCTCCCACGCCCGAAC
>Ga0255133_1000153_pt1 | contig 19565 bp, 17 predicted proteins | sample Law_Law_RepB_8d_FD_188553 | JGI IMG/M metagenome (GOLD analysis project Ga0255133, IMG submission 188553) | Freshwater microbial communities from St. Lawrence River, New York, United States - Law_Law_RepB_8d | ecosystem: Environmental > Aquatic > Freshwater > River | place: USA: New York... | reverse complement strand
TGACCCAGCAAATCCCAAAGTGCAATCTCAATTCCTGAGAGTGTTAGATCGCTCTGGATGATTGCGTAGAAAGAGTTTGCGCGCACCTTGCGGGTGATTGCAAAGATATCTGCTGGGGAATTTAGTTGCTCTCCCAGAACTGAATCAATTACTGGATGACAAGCGCTATGCGACATCGGTGCAATCCAGCTTGCAATCGAGGTGAGTGGCGACGCCTCGGCCTCTCCCCATCCAACATAGCCATTTGCGGTAACGCGCACTAAAAGCGCATCCTGGCTGCCATCACCAATATCTAGCACCTCTGGCATGCGCAAATAAAAGAGATCTACGGAATCGATTTTCATCAGTTGTCCTTCACACCCGACCAGTGGTCGACTTGAGGTGGGCTTGCTAAGTGTTCACCGAAAGCTGCTCGCCATTGGATAAATGCATCGCTCTGACGAAATCCCACAGTGTGGTCTTCCAGGGTCTGCCAGTGAATAAGCAATGTGTAAGTGTTCACTCGCTCAATTCCCTTGTGCATTTCGAAATCGATGAAGCCTTTCGACTTGGACAAGATTTCTGAGACTGCCTTCTTTACCGCAGCTTCAAATTTCAAATGGCTCTCAGGTAAAACTTCCATAAAGGCGATTTCCAGAATCATGGCTGAATTATATAGGGGCCAAGGAATTGGAAAAGGCCCCGATCTCTCGAGGCCCTCCCATGCAAAGCTGATACAACTCTTTTGACCATTACCAATAGGTCGAGTTGAATCAGTTAAGACTGTGGTGGAGACGACGGGGTTTGAACCCGCTCCAATAGTTTGGTAAACAATCAGGCTGCCAATTACAACACGCCCCCATCACGAGAGTGAAGTTAGGACGTTACCCATCGTCGAAACGATGTGATGAAGGGGCATGTGGATTAATGATGACTGTGGAAAAGCAAAAGGGACCTGGTGATTAACCAAGTCCCGATTACTACCAAACTATTGTAGTAAAAGTATTGCACACAATTCTGATCTCATGCGTTAAAGCAAAAGGGACCTGGCTATTAACCAAGTCCCGATTACTACCAAACAACCGTAGAAGAAGTATTACATAGATGAGCGGTTACTCGCAGTAACCAGAAACCTTTGAGAAGAGTCGCCCTACATCTAGCAAATGATTAGTGCGATACCAATCAGAAAGGTAAATCGCTAAGTTGAAATACTTTCTTCTTAAGGAAAGGTGGTACCTTTTTTCAATGAACGAATTAGATGCCACGCATAAGGAGTTTCTACTCCGAGAAGCCCAATCACTTTTAGACTTCGCGCGAGGATCCGTGATCGAATCCGGGGGCTTCGGATATCTTGATTCTGAGGGGAAAGTCGATCCCTCGAAGCCTCTGGAAAGCTACGTCCAAGCTCGAATGATTCAGGTATTCGGCGTAGGCCATAAATTAGGTTTGGCTAGTTCAGAGAAACTCATAGAGCACGGCTTGAATTCGCTAACTGGATATTTTCAAGATAAAGAAAATGGTGGTTTCTACAAATCAACAGATGGTAAAGGTATGCCGCTGAATCAACGGAAGAATGCGTACGATCACATGTTCGTGCTTCTAGCTGCAACTACTGCCATGGATTTAGGCATGAAAGGTGCAGATCAACTTTTTAGCCATGTGGATTCAATCATTGATCAATACTTTTGGGATTCTCAGTTCAAGATGATGAGTAATGAGTGGAACCAAGACTTTTCAGAACAAGATACTTATAGGGGTATCAATGCGAATATGCATGCCGTGGAGGCATTACTCGCAGCTTTTGATGTCACCGGAAAGACAATTTTCAGGGAACGTGCTTTTGAAATATCAAAGCGAGCTATCAACCAATTTGCCCGAGAGTACGAGTGGATGTTGCCCGAGCACTTTGATTCAGAGTGGAATGTTCTACAGGAGTTTAATTCTGAAAATAAGGCAGACCCATTCCGCCCTTACGGTGTCACAATAGGACATCTATTTGAATGGTCACGTCTAATTTTGCAACTTGAAAAGGTTATGCAATCGACTGAATCAGACCGATCATGGATGCTCGATAGCGCAAAGTCACTCTATGAAATCGCTAGAAAGTTTGGCTGGGCAGCCGATGGATCTCCTGGCTTTGTTTACACTATTGATTGGCAAAAGAAACCTGTCGTGAAGTCAAGAATGCAATGGGTTGCCGGTGAAGCTGTGATGACCGCTTTCGCATTATGGGATGTAACCGGGGAGAAGGATTACCTCGATGATTACTACAGCTGGTGGAGTTATATCCAAGAGAATGTAATTGATAAAGAATTCGGATCATGGCACCACGAATTGGATGCTGCACAAAAGGTAACTTCCGGAACTTGGTCAGGCAAGCCTGATGTTTACCATGCCTTTAGTGCGTCCATCTTTCCTATTTTGCCATTAGGTGCGAGCTTGATCGGTTCCGCCAAGAAACTTTCGCGGTAATCGAAATCTTGGCTGATTAACGCGCTACTCGCGCACTACCTCCGCCGACAAGTTTTTTCACTTCGGCGAGGGTGGCCATGGAAGTATCTCCGGGCGTGCTCATTGCAAGTGCCCCGTGTGCGGCTCCATACTCAACTGATTCCTGAATAGAACCGATCTCCATTAATCCATAAGCGAGTCCTGAAGCGAAGGAGTCTCCTCCTCCAACACGGTCGAAAATTTCCAAATCTTTTCGCTGCTTTGATTCAGCGAATCCCTCTTCGCGAGACCAAGCTATCGCGGCCCAATCATTTCGTGAGGCGCTCTGCACGCCACGAAGAGTTGTGGCAATTACTTGGAAGTTCGGGTACTCGAGGGCTGCTTGATTGATCATTGCCTTAAAGCTTGAAGTTTCTAGTTCAGTTAGATTCTCATCAACGCCTTCGATCGTAAATCCAAGGCTCGCAGTAAAGTCCTCTTCATTCCCAATCATTACATCTACATATTTAGCTAAACGCTTGTTAACCTCTTGCGCTTTACTCTGACCACCGATTGATTCCCATAGAGAAGGTCGGTAGTTAAGATCGTAAGACACAATGGTTCCGTTCGCTCTTGCCGCCTTCATAGCAGCCTCGGCTACATCTGCCGTCGCGTCTGAAAGTGCAGCGAAAATTCCACCAGTGTGGAACCAGCGAACTCCGCGTCCGAAAAGTTCATTCCAATCGATATCGGATGGCTTCATCTGTGAAATTGCTGTATTGCCACGATCACTGACGCCTACCGCACCTCGAGCCCCAAAGCCGCGTTCCGTAAAGTTAAGCCCGTTACGGACGTTGCGTCCAATACCGTCGTACTTGACCCATTTAACATAACTCAGATCAAGGCCACCAGTGAGCATGAAGTCTTCAACGAGTCGACCAACTTCATTATCTGCAAGTGCGGTCACAATTGCTGCACGAAGTCCGAAACACTTCCTGAGTCCACGAGCAACGTTGTATTCGCCACCTCCTTCGTACACATCAAAGTGCCGAGCAGTGCGTACTCGACCTTCGCGTGGGTCGAGCCTAAGCATGACCTCGCCAAGAGAAATAACATCGAAATCGCACTCTGCCTTATCGCGAATTTTCATCGCGGTACCCGTATTAGACAAGTTCGCCCGCCAATACAATTGCAGCGCCCTTTTCACCAATCATGATTGATGGCGCTTGTGTATTTCCACTGATAAGGGTTGGCATAATTGAAGCGTCAATTACTCGAAGTCCCTTGAGTCCATGGACGCGAAGCTGAGTATCCACAACAGCCATCTCATCATTGCCCATCTTGCAAGAGCCGACAGGGTGATAATCTGTTTTTGACCATTCCTTTATGTACTTGCGCACTTGATTCTCATCTTGAACATCTACGCCAGGCATGAATTCTGACTTGATGAATGGCGCAAATGATTCAGCAGCAAGAATCTTTCGACCCCACTTGAAGCCTTCCATTGAGATTTTCCAGTCATATCCATCTTTATCACCGCAGAAATCAGGGTTGATAAGTGGGATTGATGTTGGGTCAGTGTTGCGTAACTTAACTTCACCAATACTCTTTGGACGAAGGTTACAGGTATTGATCGTTACACCATGGCCCTTGACGCGCTTACGACCGTGGTCAATCACATAAGCAGGCAGGCAGTGAATCTGAATATCTGGTGAATCAACTTTGTCGCTGCTTCGAATAAATGCACCTGCTTCTGCAACGCATGCTGTTGCAGGACCAGACTTGTAAAGGAGGTACTGAATTCCATGTCGAATTGCGCGATCTGGACGATCTTCCATGTTGTAACTCACTGGCGTTGTTTCAGCAGTGATGTAGACATCCATATGGTCTTGGAAATTCTTTCCTACGCCCGGTAGATCATGAACAACTTCGACTCCAGCCGCACGTAATTCATCCGCTGGTCCCACACCAGAAAGAAGTAGGAGTTTTGGCGAGTTCACTGCGCCGCTTGAGAGGATAACTTCCTTATCTACGTAAGCAACAGCCTTCTTCCCTTTTTGAATGAATTCAAGACCAATTGCCTGGCCGTTCTTAAAGAGAATCTTGCTACCTTGAGAACGAGTGAGAATGGTTAAGTTTGGTCGATTTTTAGCAGGGTTAAGGAATGCCGTTGCAGATGACTCACGGCGAACATTTCGCTGTGTTACATCATAGAAAGTTACGCCATCCTGCTCTGCTCCGTTCACATCTTGATTAAATGGAATTCCAACTTCTTGAGCGGAGCGAACAAATGCACGAGTAAGAGGGTTTGATTGATTCTGTTGTGTGACATTCATATCTCCGCCGACGCCATGCCAGGTATTACTTAGGCGCTCATTATTTTCTGACTTCTTAAAGTATGGAAGTACGTCCTCGTATCCCCAGCCCTTATTTCCATGCTGAGCCCAAGTATCGTAATCATTACGATGTCCACGAATATAAATCATCGCATTAATCGAAGTACTGCCGCCGAGCGTGCGACCCTGCGGGTACCACATCTCGCGATTGTTCATCTCAGGTTGCGGAACTGTGCTAAATCCCCAGTTCACATCTGGTGTAGTTAGCTTTGTAAATCCAACAGGGATATGGATCAGTGGGTTCCAATCTTTACCACCCGCTTCAAGGAGTAGGACCGTGTTCTCAGGATTGACACTCAAACGGTTTGCAACAACACATCCTGCAGCACCAGCACCAACTACGATGTATGAGAATTTGCCGTAATCTTTCATTTCCTTACTCCAGTCTATTTGTTTTCCATGTTTACATTGCTTGCTAGCTTCTTAATCTCTTCCCAGTTTCCTTCATCAATAAGTTTTGCCGGAGCTATCCATGAACCACCCACACATGCCACATTTGGAAGCGCAAGGAAGTCCTTGTAGTTGGCTAATCCGATTCCACCTGTTGGGCAGAACGAGAGTTGCGGGATTACAGTGGAAACCGCTTTAAGCCAAGCAATACCTCCTGACTCAACTGCCGGGAAAAATTTTGCAGTTGAAACTCCATTCTCTAACAACTCGAGCGCCTCCGAAAGGGTTGAACACCCTGAAAGGAAAGGAAGGCGGCTCCCTGAAAGTGCGTCAATTAGGTTCTTCGTAGAGCCTGGTGAAACTAGGAATTTAGCACCAGCTTCAACAGCTCGAGTTGCTGTTTGTAGATCAACCACTGTTCCAGCTCCAACTAGAGCATCTGGCACCTCTGCTGAAATGCGAGATATGGCTTCTAAAGCTGCCGGCGTGCGCAGTGTGATTTCAATTTTCTTTGTACCTGAGGCCACCAATGTATGTGCCAAATCTACGGCTCGCTTGGCATCATTAATAACAACTACCGGAATCACCGGCTGATTGCTCCAAAATTCATCTGTCATTGCGATCTACCATCCTCGTTTCTTTTTAAGCAGACGCAAATGTTCAACTATCAAATCATGATCGTCGAGGTGTGGCAGACCAGATACGACCGCAATTCCCACAAGCACGCCATTAGTTTTTAATGGAAAACCACCGCCGCAAACTGCTAGATCTGAGGTTCGAAATCCAAGATCTTCTTCTTGTATGTTGAGCGCTTCAACATTTTCTCGAAGTGCAAGTGAACTGTGACCCGTAAGCTCAACGGTATTGACCTTGCGCATAATCCAAAAATCGTTATCCGCGGATGTTCCTTCTAGGCCAATTTGGTAAACGCGCTGGCCTTGAAGAAACATGGCCACAGCTACGACCAAACTTTTATTCTCTGCATCTGTTGCTATGGCATTGCCAAGCTCAATGAGATCTTTACGGCTCCACGGAGCCTCACATAGCTCATTCTCGTGATCAAGTGCACTCTCGCGATTGGTAGCCATTATTGGAACTCCACTTCCGCAGCGATGCGAAAAGCTTGTGCTGCAATTGTTAGAGCAGGATTTGCTGCCGCAGATGAGGGAAAGAAAGATGAATCAATTACATAAAGATTCTCTAAGTCATGAGCTTTGCAGTAAGAATTAAGCACAGACTTTCGAGGGTCATTTCCAGCAACCAGCGTGCCGCACATGTGAGAATTTGTCTCAATTCCCATGGTCTCCTTCAATACAATTGGAAATCCCACTTTGCGGAGCATTTTTCTTGCGCTCTTCACAAGTTCGTTATGCGATTTCATGTTATTGGCTTTCCAATGAATTCGAATTACTCCATCTTCATCGACAGTGACTTTGTTCTTGTGGCTAGGAAGGTCTTCTGACTCGAGATAAATATCAAATGAATGGTCTGCCAGGAACTTTAGAGCCCAATTGGGCGCCCATGGACGAGCACCTTTGAACATTGCAGCCTGAAGTTTCCCAAGCATCTGAACATTTCCAAGAGGAATGCCTTTTGGGCTCTCCCAATACCAATCATTGAGCATCAGAGTTTTTTGAAACTTAGTCTTGTTGCGTCGGAATGGGTTGAATCCAACCATGAAGGTAGCGTTATGGACCATCCAATTCTTACCAACTAATCCACTTGAGTTTGCTAACCCATGTGGATATTTCTCTGATTTAGATTTCAAAAGTAGGGCAGCAGAGTTTGCAGCTCCGGCTGACAAAATAAAGTGATTGGCGAAAATCTCGTAATTCTCACCATCTTTTGAGGCGGTGAGTGAAATAATTCTCCTGCCAGTCTCATCGTGATTGAGTCGAGTTACTTCTATGCCCTCTACCAATTTTGCATGGCCTGTTGCTAGCGCGACATCAATTCCACATGTTTCGGCATCGCTCTTTGCGCCAACTTTGCATGGGAATCCATCGCAAGTCTTGCAACGAATACACAACCCGCCTTCGCGGATATCAACACCCATAGCCATGTGTGATGGATTGAGTCCAATTTTCTTCAGCTTTTGCGCAACTCGACCCACATACTTTTCATGCGGTAAAGCTGGATACTTGTAATCTCCGGAACGCCAAGGCTCGGTCGGATCTTCTCCCTGATTTCCATGAACTTTAAGAGCAATTTCTGCTTCTAAATAGTATTTCTCTAAATCAGAGTATGAGAAGGGCCAAGCAGGAGAGACCCCCTCTGCCGCTTGGTACTCCTGAAAATCTTTCTCGCGAAAACGAAGAAGGCTCGCCCCATATACCTTTGTATTTCCACCAACATAGTAATGAACACCTGGGATAAATGATTTACCTTCCGCGTCGCGCCATGTACCGGCATTCTTATATCTAGAGTGAAGGAAAACTTCTTTAGGCTCCCAATTCTCTTTTTCGCGCGGAAGTTTGTATCCACGCTCCAGAACAAGCACTTGTTTCCCTTTTTCCGATAAAGCTCGAGCTGACATGCCTCCACCCATGCCGGAACCAATGATGGCTATCTCGGATTTCAACGTAATGACCACAATTACTTCACAGATCCAGCAGTTAACCCTTGGATAAAGAAGCGACCGAGTGCCAAGTAGGCAACCGCAGTAGGAATGGCTGCAATCAAGGCGCCAGCCATTAAAACATTCCAGTTAACTGTCTGAGTTCCTGAAAGGTTATTTAGAGCTATAGTTACAGGTTGTTTAGTTGGATCTGAAATTGTAATTACACCAAATAGGAAGTCATTCCAGATATTCGTGAACTGGAAAATTCCCGCAACCACAAACCCTGGAATTGATACTGGGACAATTACGGAGAAGAAGGTTCTAAGGATACCTGCTCCATCAATTGCTGCCGCTTCGACCATCTCTTTTGGAATGCTGACATAGAAGTTTCGGAAAATCAGGGTCGTGATTGGGATTCCATAGACGACGTGAACCAGAATCAGTCCGGGGGTAGTTCCGTAGAGGTTCACCAGCTGGAGAAACTTAACCAGTGGAATAAGAATTGATTGGTAAGGAATAAACATTCCTACCAACATCATCGTGAACATCACACTACTAAATCGGAAAGTAAATTTCGAGAGCAGATATCCATTGAAGGAGCCGATAGCACTTGAGATGATTACTGCTGGAACAACCATCGTGAAACTGTTCATTAGATTTGGTGAGAGCTTCCCCCATGCCTCTTGCAATCCATCCAATGAGAAGGGAGAAGGCGGGAGCCACATTGTGGTTACATCTGCGTACTGTGGAGTCTTGAGTGCGGCCATAATCATCACATAAAAAGGCATGACAAAAAATGGCACTAGTAGGCAGAGAATGATGAATTGGACTCGCCTTGAGTTCTTGCCATGACGTGCATGTGCATTCTTGTACATTTTCTTTGTTCTAGTTTCCATAATTTTGGTGGACATTATCGCCCCTTACTTTCTCTATTTGAGTGGATTAAGTAAGGCACAACAACAATGCAAACAATTATCAGCATGACAATTGAGGCTGCAGCACCAGTGTTGTACTTCAAGGCCTTGTACATTGATTCATACACAAAGATTCCCGGCATATCTGTAGCAAATCCAATACCACTGCCAGACATGGCATAAATTAAATCGAATATCTTCAAGGCTACGTGGGTCAGGATAACCAAAGTGGTAATTGCAATTGGTGCCAACATTGGCACTGCAATCGAGCGATAGTAACGAGAACCTGTCGCCCCATCCATCATTGAAGCTTCACGAAGTTCTTCTGGAATTGAGACCAATCCCGCTAAGAACATAGCCATGGCAAAACCTAAAAGTTGCCAGGAGGTAGCAATCACTACTGGAATTAGCGCAAGAGGAATTCCCATCTCAACCTGGATGTATTGCCCTCCAGGAATGATCTTTTCGAGCAGTGCGCTGACGTCTCCAACAGTTGTTGCTGAAGTTAACCATTCAGGTCGTAGTTCTTCGCCTGTTATCGATTTGTAGGCGCTGGCAACTCCTGAATACTTGAGAAATAGATTGACACCTGAGTCAGGATTGAAAAGCCATCGCCAGACAACTCCAGTAACAATAAATGAAAGTGCATATGGGAGGAGAAACACTCCTCGGAAAAATCCTTTTGTACGGCCCATATTATGAACTGCAAGAGCAATAAAGAATCCTGCTATGACTGTAAGTAATAAGAACAAAACTGTGAAAATGAAGCTGTTTCGAAGGTCAGATTGGAATCTCGGATTCTCAAAAAGATTTTTATAGGTGGCGAAGGGATCTGGACCCTGGGCCATGCTTGGCTTTGCGGGCATCCAATTCTCGGCCAACGAGACGCCAATCGTGTAAGTAATAAATACATATACGAACACCGAAACGATTAAGAAAGATGGGAGCAGGAGTAAGGCAGCTTTTAGATCACCGCCACGCTTTTTGCGTTTCACCGGTGGGTATGACTTTCCCCTTACCTGGCTCATCAATTTCTCCTTTTCCTATAAAAATAGTTAGTAGCGATGTAAGTGGAGATGGGATTTGGAAACCCCACCTCCACCTACATTTATTACTTAGTTAGCAGCGATTGCTGCATCCATCGCCTTAGTGAACTTTGCAACGCTCTTGTTAGCTTGTAGCAGTGTTACTGAATCTGCATAAGCCTGTCCAACAGCTGCAGCAACATTTGCCTGGCCGTGTACAAGAGATGGAACGCGCTTTCCGTTAGCTAGAACCTTTGCAGCACCTTGCTGGTACTTGCCAAGTGTCTTGGTGCTTACATCAGAACGTACTGGTGCAGAACCCTTTAGCTTGTTGAAAGCGAGCTGGACCTTTGGATCCATGATTGCCTTTGCGAATGCAACTCCGCCTGCTTGGTTCTTCGCTGTCTTTCCGATAACGAATGAGTCACCAACAGTTACGAATGTATTTGCATCACCGAATGTTGCGTATGTGAAGTCCTTGCCGTCGACCTTTTTCTGCTTAACAAGAAGTTCGCCATAAGCCCAGTCACCCATGATGTTAACACCACATGTTCCCTTTGCAAGAGCAGCAACAGCGCCAGTCCAGTCAAGAGCCTTGTGATCTGCGTTAGTCCATGTCATAGCTTCGTTGAAGTTTTTCACTGCTCTCTTTACGCCAGCAGATCCCCATGACTTTGATCCATCAAGTAGTGCGTTCCAGCCTGATGCACCCTCTTCAGCAACGATAAGAGCTTCTAGAAGCTGTGCAGCTGTCCAGATGTCCTTATCTCCGAGGCAGATAGGGTCAATTCCCTTTGCCTTCATTTTGAGAGCAGCAGCCTTAAATGTTGACCAATTAATTGATCCGCTTAGTGATACGCCAGCCTTCTTCTGTGCAGCTGAGCTGACCCACATTGTGTTAGCGCGGTGTACACCTGTGAGTACTGAGTAGGTCTTCTTGTTGAAAGTCATGCTTGCAACAAGTTCCTTAGGAACAACCTTATTCCAGCCCTCAGACTCGTAGACAGCTGTCATGTCTGTAAGAACATCTTGTTCTACATAGCTCTGAAGCTCTCCACCCGGATGTGTCTGCCAAATTTCTGGGGCATCTCCACCAGCTAGACGTGTTGCTAGAACCTGCTTAGCGTTAGTTCCGGCTCCACCAGCAACAGCTGCATTTGTGATCTTTAGATCTGGATTAGCAGCCTGTGCAGCAGAGATAATTGCCTGCAATGCAGCGTCTTCAGAACCTGAAGTCCACCATGAGAATACTTCGATTTCACCGGTTGCAGCAGCATTTGCTGGAGCAGTTCCGACTGCAAAAGCTAGGGCAACAGCTGTAAAAGCTGCAACACTAACTTTAGTTTTTGCTTTGAACATATGATCTCCCTCTTTTTGACCTAATTTTCAGTTTGAAGATTAGGTTATTGCTCATTTCCAATTAGAAATCAGCGATTTGTTGCGACCATTTCTCCACCGAGCACCTTGTCTAAGGCTTCGGTAAAGAAGTACTCGCCCCACATTACTGACTCATCTACCCCAAGCTTTTTCTGCTCGTGGTAGCTGCCATGCTTTAGCACGCCTTCCCACTCCGGTTCGTTGATAGCTAGGTACTCTGGTGAGCACATAGCCTCAATTGATCGAAGTGCGAAGTCTGCGTATTTCTTAGCCTTAGCTGAGTCATCGACTAGCTGGCTAAGTTGTAGAAGTCCACTTGCAGCAATTGCTCCTGCTGAGGACTCCACAGCCATTGCTGGGTTTGGTTCTTCCCAGTCATTAGGTGGAATTGCGCGATCGCCGGTGCGATCAACAAAGAAATCTGCGGTAGCGATAGCGGCCTCTAGATAGCGCTGATCATTTGTAAATGCGTAACACGTTCCAAAACCGTAAAGCGCCCAGGCTTGTCCTCGAGCCCATGATGAATCATCACGCCAACCTTGTTGGGTCGTTTGGCGGAGGAAAACTCCAGAGTTCAGATCGAAGATTCCTTCATGCGATGTGCTGCCATCACCACGGACTAGATAACGTCGAGTTTGCAGGCAATGCGTATCAACTATTTCGCGGATTTTTGCATCCCCGAGTTGTTCTGCCGCATAGAAGATAATTCCAACATTCATCATAATGTCAATAAAGGTACTGTCTTCTGCTAAGAAAGAGCGTAAAAATCCTGATTTGTTATTAAATCGTAATGACATCGTCTTTCCAGCAGTTACTACAACATCATTTATTGTCTTATCGCCTGTCTCTTTGTACCACTTCTTCCAGGTTGGCCAGAAGGTAAAGCCGAGATCATGTACTTCGCGGTCTAATTCGCGCCCCTTCAAAAGGGTTGAATAGTGCTCAGCTTTCGAGCGCCAATACTCCTTATCTCCATGGTCAGCCAAAATCCACATCTGTCCACCTAGGAAGCCTTCGCACCAATTAGTCCATGCTTCTTTTCCATGTTTCCACTTACCTTTTTCTGTATATAAAGGAAAGTAATCAGGATGGTTGTTAACAAGATTGCGTACCTTCTGATCAACAACACCCATCGCCTGCTTGGCAAGGGCAATTGTAGATTCAGGGATGACTACGCCATTATTAAGTGTGCTCATCCGAGCCACGCCTTTCTCTGACCAGTGTGAATTGCGATGGTCTTGAGCTCTGTGAACTCTTCAACGGCATGACGTCCAAGCTCGCGTCCAATGCCACTTTCTCCAAATCCACCAAAGCTCATTTCTGGGAATCCATCCATCCAGCAATTAACCCAAACAGTTCCGGCGCGTACACCTTTTGCAAACCTAACGGCGTCATCTATGTTCTTCGTCCAAATACCCGAAGAAAGTCCATAGACAGTTGAGTTTGCAATCTCAATTGCATCCTCGACATCGTCAAATTCGAGGACTGAAAGAACGGGTCCAAAAATTTCCTCTTTAGCAATGGTCATATCTGGAGTAACCTTTGTGAAGATAGTTGGCTCCAAGTAGCGACCTTTTTCGCTCTTAATCAAATCGCCACCAAGAATTAGGTTTGCACCCGAGGACTTACCCTCAGTTATATAGTTCTGAATGGTTTCAAGCTGTTCTTTGCTAGCAATAGCGCCGACAAGAACGTTGTCATCTAATGGATCTCCCACGCTGACTTTCTTCGCTTTTTCTACAACTATCGCCATGAACTTATCCACGATTGACTTTTGAACAAGGATTCGGCTTCCTGAGTTACAGCACTCACCCTGATTGAAGTAAACGCCGAAGACAACTGCATCTGCTGCGGTCTCGAGATCTGCATCAGCCATAATGATTTGTGGGTTCTTGCCGCCGAGTTCAAGCCCAACCTTCTTCAAAGTTCCGGCGGCAGCGGCCATTACCTTCTTACCAACTTCGGTTGAGCCGGTAAAGGTGACCATGTCCACATCTTTATGCTCGGCAATGCGTGCTCCCACGGAACCTTTTCCAGAGACAATGTTTACAACACCATCCGGAATTCCAGCATCTTTGCAGTACTGTCCCAACATCAAAGTTGTTCCTGGGGTTAGCTGACTTGGTTTCACAACCGCTGTGCAACCAACCGCCAATGCGAATGGAAGTTTTTGGCTAACAATGAGGAGTGGGAAGTTCCAAGGCGTAATGATTCCAACAACGCCGATTGGCTCACGAAGAATTAGACCAAGGTAATCCTCACCCAGAGCGTTGTGTGAATCTCCATAAGAATGCTGAGCAAGAGTTGCCGCGTAGTACCAAATTTCAGCAGTCGCAGCTACTTCACCGCGAGCCTGAGAAATCGGCTTGCCACTTTCGAGTGCTTCAATACGAGCCAGGATTTCGAGGTCGCGCTCAATGAACTCTGCGACTTTACGCAGTGCACGTGCACGGATTGCACCACTTGTACGTGGCCATGATCCTTTATCAAAAGCTTTACGGGCTACCGAAATTGCAAGATCAACATCACCAACATCGCCATTTGGATATGTTCCAACAACTACATCATGTCCTGGGCTCAGGCGCTCAAAACGCTTACCTGATGAAGCCTCAACCGATTTTCCATCGATAGTCATCTTGAAGTCAATTTGCTTAATATCTGTAGTCATTGATTCACTTTCCCTGGAACTTCGGTGGACGTTTTTCACTGAAAGACTTAATTCCTTCAGCTAGATCCTCTGTTGTAACCGTTAGTGCTCCCCCGATTGCCTCGAGGACTTCTGCATTTGTCTTACTCTCAAAAGCTGACATCAATTGCTTTCCGATTTGTTGCGCTACTGGGGCAACTTTCTCAAGTTGAGAAAGGAGAGTTTTGAGACCGCCATCAAGCTCCGTTGCTGAATAAAGATGGTGCAGCAACCCCCATTCAAGGGCTGTCTTTGCTTCGATTACCTGGCCACTGAGGACGAGATACTTTGTTCGAGAAACTCCAATCGCATCGACTAGTCGACCGGTCCCACCCCAACCAGGGAGCGTTCCAATTCCGACTTCTGGTAAACCTAGGCGAGCGGTATCTACAGCTATCTTGAAATCGCATGCAAGTACGAGTTCAAGTCCTCCACCAAGTGCATCTCCATTTATGAGTGCGACTGTGACCTGCGGGAGTTGGGCAAGCCGTCTATAGATGCGGTGACCTGAAGGAATCCAGTTTTTACGTGCAGAGTCGCGATCATGTGAAGCAAAACTTTTGAGATCGGCTCCGGTGCTAAAGGCCTTATCTCCCGCACCAGTTACGACCACAAACCGAACATCACTATTAGTTTCAAGAGTTGCACAGATTAAATCCAGCTCGGTCATCATTTCTGGAGTGATGCTATTTCGCTTCTCTGGACGATTCAAGGTGATCGTCGCAATGTTTTCGGAGATTGTTAGATTCACTTGAGTGCTCATACTAAAACCTCCGGATTCTCAAATACGGAAGAGTTAGTTGTCTTAAGGTCTTCAGCAACAATGAGGGAAATCTCGGATTTATCGAGGATGTCTTTCTGCAGGTCTACACCTGGTGCAATCTCGACAACTGTCAGACCTTCTTTTCGAAGTTCAATAACACATCGTTCTGTGATGTAGTAAACCTTCTGACCATTCTTTAGCGCTCTTTGACCGCTAAAGGTAATCTGAGAAACCTTTGGAACGAACTTTGCAATTGAGCCATCACTCTTAATGTTGAGGCCGCTAGTTGATATTTCAATATCTTTTTTTCCGGCGGTGAAGTAGCCGCTAAAAATAATAATAGGTGCGCTTGAAGTGATATCTGCAAACCCGCCGACTCCCGCTGTCACATGCGTGCGTCCTGGTAGGTCAGAAACATTTACATTTCCATGAACATCTACTTCTAGGAAACTAAGCATCGCTGCATTAAACCCTCCACCTTGTAAAAGGGTGAATTGATCGCTGCTCTGCATGAGCGCATCGGGATTATGCGCGCAACCAAAAGCAAATCCTGTGACTGGAGTTCCACCAACTGCGCCCTGCTCGATCACCCAAGTGACATCTAGATGGCTCGATTTCTCAGTTAGAACGCGGGGAACTAATGCAGATATGCCAAAACCAAGATTTACAATCCAGCCTTGCTCAAGCTCCTGTGCTGCTCGGCGAGCAATTATTGTTTCAAGTGAATAGTCGAGTGCTTCCTCTTCGCTGCCACCTTCGTATTTTTCACCAGAAAGAGAAGGTTCGTACTTTGTCATTGTTGTCTGCATCTGTTCTGGATCCACAACTATTGCATCGACAAGAATGCCAGGCACACGAACGTGCTTTGGATCTAAAGTTCCTGCTGCAACGACACGTTTCACCTGCGCAATCACGATTCCGCCATGGTTATGGACTGCATAAGCCTGATCGAGTGCTCCTAATGGAGAGGCTTCGTGCTCATATGTGAGGTTGCCATGTTCATCGGCAGTAGTAGCACGGATAATTGCTACATCGGGGGTCACACCAGGATAGAACAACCATTCTTGACCTTGAAATTCTTCAACTTTTACAAAATCCTTAGGTGTCTTTTTGTTGAGAGCTCCACCTGAAATTCGAGGATCAATAAATGTATCCATTCCAACTTTGCTAAAAACGCCCGGCTGCCTCGAAGCTCCGGCACGATGCATTTGGAAAATCACACCACTTGGAAGGTTGTACGCGTCAATCTCTTCATTTGCAATCATTTGACGAATGAGAGGCGGTTCGAACGATGAAGGACCACTTGGGTATGACCCCGCAATAATCTTCGAAATCAAACCCTTCTTGGAAATATGGTCGATTCCTTTAACTCCGTACATATCACCAGCTGCAATTGGGCTGATTGCTGTAATATTTTTCGGAGAAGATTCCTTATCAAATCTCTCTCCAATTGCCTTTAGTACAAAGTCTGGGCACCCAAGAGCAGAGGATGAAGAGATGGTAACTACCGCACCATCCTCAATCAGTTTTGCAGCAGATTCTCCGCTCAAAACCGGGACCTTTAGGCCAGCTCTTGATGTCACAGATTTGGTCATCGAGTAGCACCTTCAATTAGCGCTTCAACATTGATTGTTTTCTTCTGCTTAACCGATTCAAGCACTGCGACCGCACCAGCCAGGGACGCAATTCCGTCTCTGCCATCGGCAGCAGGCGCACCTGTTCCATTGGCTGCCGCTTCAAAGTTTCGCAACGAGTAAATATAGAGATTCTCACGATCATCAGGCTCGATGATTTCATCTCCAGAAGAAGTGCGAAGTCGGATTTCTCCAACAGGGTCTTGCCCCATCACACCGGTAGCGATGATGCTTCCAGCACTGCCATTGATCTCAAATGATGTAATTCCATGAGGAACGACGAATGATTCATGTGTGGAAACTAATGCACCATTGCTCATGCGGAAAACACACATTGAAGAATCTTCGATACCGTTTTGACCAAGAGATTGGGTAGATACAAGAGCTGTGGCTTCAGAAACTTCAGCCCCAAGCGCGGCACGAATGGTGTCAACGTCATGAACCACAATGTCAAAAACTACTCCAGCACCTTTTGCCGCAGAATCTAAACGCCATCCACGAAGACGTTCTGGAAGAGATACCGCATGATTAATCCGAGCAGAAAAGACTGTTCCAATTGTTCCTGCAGCGATGATGTCGCGAATCTTGCGATGGGTGCCAGAACAACGTAGGTGATGGTTGGTCCCAAAAACCACGCCACATTCAGTTGCAACATCAACCATTTTCTTTGCAGTTGCAATATCCATTGCAAGTGGCTTCTCGCACAAAACATGCTTCTTTGCGCGGGCTGCAGCGATTGCTTGCTCTGCGTGAAGCTCATTTGTGGTGCTTACATAAACGGCATCAACAGGCCAGTTGACTGCTTCATTTAGATCTGTGGTGAAGTTAGGTATGCCATTATCGGCGGCATAACTCTTAGCGCGATCTGCGTTAGAACTCATAACGCCATAAACCTCGTGGCCTAGCTCGCGCATTGCCGGAATTAGTCGTGTTGCCGCGATATCACTTGCGCCGATAAGTGACCACTTCATGATGCAACCTTCTTTCCTGGAGTACATCCGCAGCTTTCTCGTATGATGAGACTATTTTTCAAGTAAACAGCTTTCTTTACCGTCGATTCCCCTGCGACTAATTTCAACAATGACTCCGCAGCCATGCGTCCAAGCTCAGGTACGTTAACGTCTACAGTCGTTAATGCAGGAGATTCGAATTTTGAAGATTCAATATCATCGATGCCAATGACAGATAAATCTTCTCCAACTTTGTATTCACTGTCTCGAAATGCTGCCAGGATTCCTAAGGCAACAATGTCGTTGTACGCGAGAATGCCTACATTATCTATTCCATTGGCAATTAGTTCTTTAGCAGCATCAAATCCGGCTTGTCGAGTTGCTGACCCTCCGATGACACGAAATTTTGCACCACTAAGTTCTGTCTCCTGCATCGCCTTAGTCAAGCCTTCAACGCGTTCTTCATGTGCTGGACTTCCTACTCGACCTCCAATGAGAAATATGTTCTTTCTCTTGTGTGCGAGAAGATGGCGAACCGCTTCATGAGCACCAGCCGTTGTATCTGAACCAATGTAATGGAGGTTTCCATTCATAACGCGGCGGGTCAAGATAATTGTTGGAATATTTAACGTAAGAATGCGAGAGATTTCCTTTGCCGAAGTCCCATAAGCGGGCACAATAATCATTCCGTCAACTCTCGATTCGAGCATTGAATTAATTAGTCGCTCTTGCGCGACTAGATCTTCGGAATGCTGACCAAGAAGAACTGTCTTTGACTCTGTACCGAGAAATTGTTCAACACTGTCGGTTAATTCAGCAAAGAATGGGTTGCTAACGCTACTAACAATAAATCCGAGATTTCCCGTTTGCCTGCTGCGAAGGCTTGCTGCCGCTCGGTTATAAACATATCCAAGTTTTTGCGCAGACTCTTGCACTTTTTTTCGAGTTGCTTCTGCAACCAGAGGGCTGCCTTGCATCACAAAAGAGACGGTCGACTTTGAGACACCAGCGTTCGTAGCTATATCTTGAAGGGTGATTGCATTACCCATGAGCCTGGCACCCCTTTCTTTTTGTATCGATACAAAAAATTCGATGACCGAAATAAACCACACTCAGACGGGTCTTGGGAAGAGGGCAATGTGATTGTTATCAAACCGTTATCGCCCAAATTCAGGCTCGAAAGCCTTCAGCTGAAGGGGAATCAGCTCAAAATTCCTGCCTGACTACTTTCCGCCCAAAACTCTTCCTGAGCCTAAGGCCATCAATATTGCGAGCGCCGCTGGAACCAGCATCGCCCACCGTATTCCCACCACATCTCCTAGTAATCCCAAGGTTGGTGGGCCGACTAGGAAACCGAAGTAGGCGATTCCGGAAACCATAGCGACCCCTTCAGATGCGGCAATTTTGCCCTCGAATCTATTCTTTGCGATCTCACCTGCCTGAGAGAACATCATGGGAATAACGGTCGATAGTCCTATACCGGCAAGCAGCCACGCAAAAATCACTCCACCAATTCCACCCACAATTAATCCGCTGCTCAACCCAGTACCGGCAATCATTCCACCAGCAACAATCAATCTGAGGGGTCCGAACTTGGTGGCAAGGTGATCCCCAAATAAGCGCCCAATCACCATTGCGGCAGAAAAACATATATATGGAAGTGTGGAGAGGAAAGGTGATGCATTAAATGTATCCCGAGCAAGAATCGCTCCCCAATCCCCAGCTGCACCTTCCCCGACGGCAGCGCATGCCCCTAGAAGTCCAACCACCAAAAACACCTTTGGCTTTTCAATCTTCCTTTTTCCTTCAACTTCGTGCTTATCCAAATCGGCAGGCAAAAACATTTTTCGGACCAGGAAGTTCGCAGACCAAATGAAAAAAGCTAAAAGAATGCACTGCTGCATGATGGTCACATTTTGCTGAGCCAAAATGCCACCAATGACTCCACCAGATAGCGTGCCCACAGAGAACATCGCATGGAAGTTGCTCATATAGCGCCTTTTAGATTCGTTCTCCAAAACAATCGCGTGAGCATTCATCGCGACATCTTGTGTTGAAAGGCAAATTCCAAAAACGATAAACGCGGCGCATAGAAGTGGGAAGTTAATGACTGGGCCTACTCCCAAAAGCGAAAACCCCAAGGCATAAGTTGCCCAATAAACCACGGTTGCGCTTCCACTTTTTGCTGATTGCCGGCCTGAAAAACCAATTCCAATGAGCACCCCTAGGGCTATGCACAAGAGCGCAAAACCCAGTGCGCTGTTTGATACCCCTAGTTTCTCTTTAAAGTCAGGGACACGAGCGTAGAAAGCACCAACCGTTGCGCCGTTGATTACAAAGGCTGTTGTAATAGCGATCCGTGCGCGTGAATGACGACTGAGTGTTCTCATTACGTGAGTATAAACATTAGGGAGAAGAGTCGCCCTATAAGCCGGAGACGACATTGTTATGCGTGAGGTCA
>Ga0255133_1000151_pt1 | contig 19591 bp, 15 predicted proteins | sample Law_Law_RepB_8d_FD_188553 | JGI IMG/M metagenome (GOLD analysis project Ga0255133, IMG submission 188553) | Freshwater microbial communities from St. Lawrence River, New York, United States - Law_Law_RepB_8d | ecosystem: Environmental > Aquatic > Freshwater > River | place: USA: New York... | reverse complement strand
TGGAAGTTCCTGCCAAAGCTGCTGAGGCGGCTGAGGGAAGCGAAGAATTGGCTCTAATGAAAAAAGATCTAGCCAGTCTTCAAATGCTTGAAGGTACTGCCAAAATTCGCGAACAAGCATTGGGCAAGTTGCTGAAAGACAAGGCGTTCCAAAACTCCTTACCCGGTTTTTCCCGTGCCCTGGTCGAGGTGTATGAGGGAATAGCGGGGGGGGATAGTATTTCCAATCTGGCCAAGGCTGAGATGCAATCGCGAGAAGCTGCGCTTGTAACAGCCAACATGGCCACAGCCACCCTACGCAAATTGGGCATGCCAGACGATGCCCTGGCCACCGCCCCTGAAAATCACATCAAAAATCGAATCGAACTAATGCGGGCGGTTGAAGGCGCCTTTCGGGCTGGTGATCGCAATGTGGTTGCGGTTTTCAAGAACGATCCGGCATTTCGCCAAGTGATCGAATTTGCAAAATCGATAAATTCCGAAACCTTTTATCTTAATAAGGTGCGGGCCAGCGACTTGCCTCAACCAAGGCGTATTCAATTGATTGACCTGCTGTTTGCCTGTGAACCTCAAGCACGCTGGCTGACAAAATGGGTGGCTCAAGGCTCACCATTGCCTGGTGATCTTCAACCTAAAAAACCCATGGGAGGCGCCCCATGAGCGAATTCCAATCTGAATGGGTGCGTGAACTGCGATTTCATGTGCGCCGGGCTGATGCGGTAGTGGGCCCCATTGGCCGGGCTGAATTGGAACAAGGGATTTCCTCTGGGAAGTTCCACGAAGAGATGCCGGCCTCTGTCGATATGGGCAGTACTTGGCACCCCTTGCGTGTGCATTTGGGCTTACCCGATCCTGCTCCCACCAATTTGCGCGCTAGCTTGGAAAATGGTTCAGCGCCTGTTGAGCAACTAGAATCCCTCGAACCCATCTCGGCTGTACCTGAACCCAAACCTGGTTTTATCATTCGCCAGTGGGATAAGCTGATTGCGCTATTGGTTGGGTTTGCACAGGGCTTTCTGCCCGTTGCGATTCCGCTGGCTGGAGGTTTCGCCTACTTGGTAGTTGCGCAGGATGCCAAGCGTTCTAAACACCTCAATACTATGGCTAACTTTGCAAACCAGCAAAAAGATGCCATCGAGCCGGGTGATATCGAACGCGCCTTAGATCCGGGAATTTGGAAAGGGTCTTCCAGGCCCTATGTGGCAATTGATGGGTTGGTCGAGGCCCAGCGCAAGGCCCGCGAGCGCATTCAGCCTGAAATGATTCTGAATTTGAAGGCAGCCGACGCCCCACCAGATAAAGCCTATTTGCAGGCACAACGGGCAGCCGGCAAAGAATGGGTGAGAAGTGACCAAGCCGACCTGCTGATAGCCTCAGGCCACCAAATACGCTCAAGTGTCTCTCCAGCCGAGCAGGTGGAAGACCTGAAAAAAGAACCGGGCATAAAATTCATCCACCGCAAGGCTGTTGAAAAATCTGTGCAAAAATCTTGGGATTTGGCACGCAAAAACCAGTTAGACCTGATCGCTGGCCAGAAAAAGAAAATGGCGGAGGGGTCTTTGGCCCTCAGCCGTGTTGTGGGAGCATTGCGTGACCCGGTAGTAAAAAAGCTATATCCCGGCTTGGATGCCCTGTGTGAAAACCCACCCGCTTTGGCCGATTTGCCCGAAGCTCTTGCTCGGGTGATTGCTGCTGGACAGAACCAGCGCATCAACCCATGAATTGTAAGGAGTCTTCATGCCGGAAATCGGGTTGATATATCTCAACATCCATGGCAGGGTGCTTGGCCCTTTGTCTGTGGAGGTTGTTCGCAGCAAGCTCAGTCGTGGCGAATTGCGCCCGGGTACGCGTTGGTCAATCGATCGCTCCGCCTGGCGGGATATGTCACTTCTTCCTTCCATGGTTGTAACCCAAACCAATTCAGCATCGCGTGTGCCATCCCTTCAAGCCGAAAGTCCGCAGGTTCAGCCCCCTGCCGATCTCGATTTGCCTCCACCAATTCCTGCCAAACCGTGGCTTTCTAAAGCAATCGCCACCTCCATGGGGTTACTAGTGGCAGCTTGTGTGCTGGTGATTGGCACGCTTTTTTTGGCCAGACCGGAACTGTTTAGCCGGGTCAAGGAAGCTGAAGCGGTTGCAATAACCGCCGCGGCGGATAATCTTTGGGGGGCAGACAATCCAGCCCCAAAGCCTGAACCCATTCAACAAGACAAAAAAGAGCCAGATAATAAAAACGAAGTCAAAGAGCAAGTAAAACCAAAGCTGGAAAATCCACCCGAAATTCAGCCTAAAGTTGAAAAGCCCGTTCCGGAACTGAAGGTGGAGGATGTGGTCCGCAAGTGTGAGCCATCAGTTGCGGTGCTCAAAAATGCCAAAGGATCAGGATCTGGCTTTTTGATTGACAAAAACCTTGTTGCCACCAACCAACATGTCGTGGGGAATGTGGGTGATCTGGTAATCATTCGGTTCCCCTCGGCAGATGGTCTAAAGGATAAGGAATTCAAAGGCAATGTGGTAAGAACCAATGAGATCCATGATTTGGCCCTTGTTCGAATTCAAAATGCCCCAGGGCCCCAGGGATTGGAGCTGGGCGATGAAAAGAGCCTGCAAAAAGGCCAAGATATTGTGGTGATTGGCAGTCCTGGTTTGGGAGATGCAGGCGTGATTGAAAACGCTGTTCGAAAAGGAACCTACAGCACCACTAAAGAGGTGCCGCCTTTTGGCGAGGTTTTGGAATTGGGGGTTGCCATCAATCCGGGCAATTCAGGGGGGCCCGTATTCGATATGACAGGCAAAGTGGTTGGTGTGGCAGTGGCCAAAGGGGCCATGGTTGAGGCGGTGGGTTTTGCGGTGCCAATAAGCCAATTGCGTGTAATGATGCGCAAACAACGCATCGGTGCCCCATAAATTACGGTGAAATCTAGGGGAATCTGATGTCCGAGGATCGTGATCCCAGACGGGTGGTGGCAGATATCCAGCGCATGCTGGCCGCTGCTGGCGAAGTTGAAAAGGTGCAAGTGCGTCGCCTGGCAGATGAGTACGCTGCTTGGATGGGCCACGCTAGCGAAAGGCTCACCCGCTGTGGCGAATACTTGGCCCAAGGGCGCGGCACCGAGGCCATTTATCTGGCCGAACTCGACCCGTCCCTGCTCACATGGCTGGGTGCCATGTTTTTTCCCGAACGCGACCAATGGGCCCAAGTGACCGAACGCCTTGGCACCACCCTGCCCCGCCCCAATCAAGATGTTCAAGGCATCGTGCGCGGAATCAACGATGCTTATGACCGAGAGCAGGCGCTGGCGGAAGAAAAAAGGGCCTTCCGCCGCATGACCTTGCAAAACTTGCCCCAATCCATTCGCTTGGTCCAAGCAAGGCGTTTGATGGGACTTGATCCCGCCAGCCTGGCCTTGCAAGAGAATGTTCGTGACTTGGAGCGAGACGAACAGCGCCATTTGCTTGAGCGTGCCAGGCGCAGCGCTAGTGCTAGCGAGTTGGCAGAAATCCACAGCACGCTGGCAAACACACCTTGGGTCGAAACTCCGGGTGAGGCACTGCGCCGCGAGGTAGACGGGCTTTATGGCAGGGTGCGCTTCTCCCACTTGCAAAATGAACAATCACGCCTTTCCCGCAAGCTGGCTGAAGCGCATAAACGCAAAGACCTCCCCGAAGTGTTGCGCCTGAGGCCAGAATGGGACAAGCTTTCAAGTGAAATGGGGCTGGCCCCGGGCGACCCCCGGGCCCATAGTGCCCTTCGGGTCCTTGCCTGGGCCGACCGTGAACTGGCCGATACCGAAGAAGACCTGGGCCATGTGAACGCTTTGGACGAGTTACAATCGGCCATCGCAAGGCAAGCCGAAGAGTCTGAATTGTGGGAACTCTACTACCGCCTTGAAGCTTTCGGCCGCAAGGTGCCACGGGAAGTGGAACAACGCTTTCAAATGCAGGTCGATAAGTTGGATGAACGCCGTCGCCGCCGTGAAATGGTTGTCGTTTCGGTAGTTCTAGGCATTGGTGCGACTGTTTTGGTGGTTTTTCTCGTTTGGCTGGTGGGCCGAAGGGCTGTTTGAAAGGTCTATGAACCATGTACTTCCTGCGGCGGCGCGGCATGAGCACCGGACCTCACCCAGTGGATCAACTGGAGCGTATGCGGTCCAGTGGCCATTTGATGGCACAGGATCAACTTTCGGCCGACAAGCAAGTTTGGGTCTCTGCGGGTGACTTGTTCCCTGCGCTGTTTGGGCCTGTGCCTCCCCCTGTGCCTACCAAGGACGCGGGAAAATCTTCGGCTCCACCTCTGATGCAAACCAATACATCCAGCAAGGTAACCGAATGGTTTTATGTCGACACCGTCACAAGGCAGCGCCAAGGGCCGGTGACCGTGCGGGATTTGGCAACCCTTGCCCACACCCGACAATTCAAAGGCCACAATCTTGTCTGGCAAAAGGGCATGCCCGAATGGATCCGCGCTGACCGTGTGTTGCCAGAAATTTTCCCAAAATCGAGTTTCCATTGGGGAATTGTTGCCTTAATAATCGGTTTGCTTGCTGGAATTGGCCTGGCTGCCTGGCTGCTCTACTTGGCACTGGCCGGGCCTAACAGCCAAACTGTTCCGCCAGAAAAACCTCAGGCGGAAGGGGATTTTGGCCCCAAAGAGGCAAATCCGTAACCTATCTCCAATAACTGCCCTCAGTAAAGAAAGATGTCCCCCCATGCCATTCACTGACAGACGCGATTTTTTTTCTGCTTCGCTAGCGGCCACCACAACTGGAATTACTCTGGCTCAAAAACAACAACCCATACGCGTGGTGGTTTGGGATGAGCGCCAGCCACAGCAAAAGGAAGCCTATGACAATTTCCTGGGCAACCACATTGCCGGTTACCTGCGGCAGCAATCAGGGATTGAGGTCACCTCGGTAAGTCCGGAGGATGATGAGCGCGGCATCTCACCCGCCTACCTTCGAACCTGCGATGTGCTGGTGTGGTGGGGCCATGTGCGTCAGGCTGAAATCACTCCCCAAATGGCCAAGCCAATCATCCAACGCATCAAGGAGGGTTCACTCGCTCTTATTGCCCTGCATTCAGCACATTGGGCGACACCATTTGTCGAGGCCATGTACGAGCGCACCCGGACAGACGTCTTGAAGACGTTAAACCAACAAGGCGCCCCTGTTGAAATCACCTATGTGGACCCGCCCAAACGCTATTCCGTGCCCAAATTTGAAGACCGCCCCACCCCCTTCACGGAAATTCGCAAATCGCCCGATGGTTCAATCAAGGCTAAGGTCTTTCTGCCTTGGTGCTGTTTTCCCGCCTACCGCAACGATGGCAAACCAAGCCAAGTTCGCGTTCTCAAGCCTGAACATCCCATCGTCAGAGGTTTGCCCAAACAGTTCGAATTGCCTCAGACTGAAATGTATTGCGAGACTTTTCATGTACCAGAACCGGATGAGGTTATTTTAGAGGAGCGCTGGGCCACCGGTGAATGGTTCCGTTCGGGTTGTCTGTGGAACATTGGCAAAGGCAAGGTTTTCTACCTGCGACCCGGTCACGAAACTTTTCCCATTTTTAAAAACAATCACATACTACAAATACTGCAGAACGCTGTCCGCTGGCTGGCCCCCAAGGCCGGGTGACAGAAAGTCTTTGATTTATTTGAAGGAAGCGTAAACGCCATGGCCTGTAGCCAGGATTTTATTGAAGGCCGGGATTACACAGTCGAAGACGGCAAATTCGTCTTCACTGCCTACTACCTGCGCAATCGTGGTTACTGCTGCACAAGCGGTTGCCGCAACTGCCCATGGGGCTATCAGCCAAAGGACCAAACGCCCGCAGAGAATCAAGGTGACCGCTAATGGATGAATATGTGTATTTTGGTGGCGAAAATTTGTTGTTTGCTGATTTGGTGGCGCGGTTTGAAACAGCGTTCAACACCATTGAGCAACTGCTTCGCGAGCGTCATCAAGATGACAACCGCATCTCTTTTGTGCAATTGATCGAAATGGAATGGCCCGGCCGCCAAGCGAAAAATAATACCTACCGCGACTTGCGCCGATTTGCCGACTTGCGCAACACGCTAATCCATAACCGTACCGAACGCGATCACGACTTCGCTATACCCACACCCAAAACAGTTTTGCGAATTGAGACAATCTTGCAGGATCTGGGCGAGGTCAAGCTGGCCATCCCGCTGTTCCAGCGTCAGGTGGAAACCCTCCAGACCATCGACACGCTCGAGCAGGTCCTCAACCGCATCAACCAGACCGGCATCACCCAGTTCCCTGTTTACGCCGACGAAACCTTCGCCGGCGTCCTCACCCGCCGCGGCATCCTCAAGTGGCTTTCTTCCGTCGGCCTCAACCACGGCACCGATTGCTCGGGCCTGCGCTCCGTGCCGGTGGGCGTTCTGCTGCAAAGCGAGGAACACCCCGAGAACCACCGCTTCATCCCGCGCAACACACCGCTGATGAAGATGGGCGAGATGATCGATCACCAACCCCGCCTAGAAACCCTGCTCATCACCCAAAACGGCAAACCCACCGAAAAACTCCTCGGCATCGCCAACCGCCTCGACATCCACGCAGCGATTTGAGGGTGAATGGCTCCCCATCCAATACCTTTCAGTAGAAATGCCAAATAGCAGGGTATCCAAACGTCGCGTTATCTACATTTAAAAATGCCAACTCGCGATTTTTAAGCCTATATATTTGTAAAAACCACATTATAATTATTTCCTAATAATTAAAACCTTAATTTGATAGTGCCATTTATACTATTCGGGGGATATGAAAACTCATGAAGGAATTTCTGATTTTGAGTTGCATGGCGTTGTTTTTTGCTTTCCCAAATACATCCTATTCCCAAGCAGTGGCTGGGGCCCCCAATTTCAATATCCTAGGGTCGATTGCATCTTTCAATTTGGCTCCCCCCGGCCTTGGCGTTACCGGGGAAATAAACAATCAAACCAACACAATATGTATGATTAGTAAAGTTGAAACGCAATGGGGCAAAGTCAATTCAAACAATGTCTACTCGGCATTTATTAAATTTATTAAGCCGACAAATTTTGAAGCAAACATAGGCACAATAACACCCAACAGCAAGTGGAATTACACGACTGGCACCACTGGAAAGCTTTTGGATAATTCTTGGTACACAATCGGCCAAGGCGAGAAATACGCCGCAAAAGTAACAGCAACCTATTCCTACTATCTTCCTGGTCAAATGATTCCTGTGTCGGGCACGACCTTTAATACCGTAGTGAAATAACCTGCTCTTTCTGATTCCGGTCCTGGAAGGCCTCTCCCCATGCGCCGCAAGGGATTCACTCTGGTGGAATTGATGGTGGTACTGGCCATTGTGTCTGTTCTCCTGATGCTACTGGCTGGTGCAATACAAAGAGTTCGAATGGCTGCCGCTCGGGTCCAGTGCCTCAACCACTTGCGGCAGATCGGCACGGCCATGACGCTCACGGTTCAGCGAGGGGCCTATCTGGCAATAAATGACGCTGCAACAAAAGCCCGTGCCAATTATTATTTCACCCCGCATGAATCACTACTTGAGGACCTGGATTACAAGTTCAACTATTATGACCCATCTGCTGAAATATGGCGGGGGTTTCAAATACCCCTGCTATTGTGTCCTGCCGACTCATCTGTCCGTTCTGTGCCTCGCGCCTACTTCAACCGCTTTGGGGTGGAAACACCCTCTGTTGAACACCTGTTTAGCACATCATACCGCTGCAATGTCATGGTTTTTTATTCCGCAAAACGCATCCCCCAGGATATCACGGACGGCTTGTCCAACACCGTGGCAATGGTTGAATGCAATACTTTCATTCAAAATCCCGTCCGACCAATTCATTACCTGTATCAATTTGAAATCAAATCCAAATTACCGAAGGATCCTTTAACAAATTTGGCGGAAGTGCCCTCTCTCCGAGGGGCCGGATTCGCGCACAAGGTATATGGTGATATCTATCCGATCCGTGGCGATGACGGAAAAACTGGTCCTTCAGTGGAAAATGTCACCTTTTTTGATGGTGAAATATCCAGTCCCCTGGCGGGGGCCGTCCCAATATCTCCCCACCGCGGGGGTATGCAGATTTTGAAATTTGATGGATCAGCCAATTGGATCACCAAAACAATCGGCCCGGTTGCTTTCTGGGCTTCCGTCACACCAGATTGGGGAGATTGAGATCTTGCCCTGTCTCGCAGAACATCAACACTCGGACTCTCGAGCAATTACTCAACCGCATCAACAAGACCGGCATCACCCAGTTACCTGTCTATGCCGACGAAACCTTCGCCGGCGTGCTCACCCGCCGTGGCATCCTCAAGTGGCTTTCTTCGGTCGGCCTAAACCACGGCACCGATTGTTCGGGCCTGCGCTCTGTGCTGGTGGGCGTGCTGCTGCTAAGCGAGGAACACCCCGAGAACCACCGCTTCATCCCGCGCAACACACCGCTGATGAAGATGGGCGAGATGATCGACCACCAACCCCGGCTGGAAACCTTGCTCATCACCCAAAACGGCAAACCCACCGAAAAACTCCTCGGCATCGCCAACCGCCTCGACATCCACGCGGCTATTTGAGCAGTTCAAAGTATCTTCGAAACCCTTTCTCAAAAATTTGCAACCTATTTGGTAAATAGACCTCATCTTTGCGTTAACGGGCAAGGCCCGTCATCCTTTAAGCCAAGCATTTTCATCACCCGCCCACCTTCTCCAGCTCCTCCTGGCTTTTGGGCCTGATACACAAAACCATTAGGCCAGCAAACAAGGCGAGTGCGGAAAAAACCGCAAAAATAAGTGGCTCCGAGGCATTCTGATCTTTTAATTTCCCAAAGCCCCAGTCCGCCAGCCCACCACAGGAGATACTAACGAAATTCATCACTCCATAACCGGTCGCTCGTAAATTGGCCGGCACAATTTGACACAGGATCGGCATGTTGTTGGTATCAAACATGCCCCAACCCATCCCAAACAGAACCAGTGCTGCCACAGCCATGAACAGCGATCCATTCATACCCATGCCGTAAATGGCCGGCACAATCAGGGCCATGCCCAGCGCGCTGATAAAAATTCGCCCACGGTCGGTTTGAACCATCAGGCGGTCTGCCATAATTCCACCCACAAAGGCGAATATAATCGCCGCTGTTTGCCAAGGCAGCGAGGCCAACACACCGGCTCTTCCTTGGGATATGCCATAGCGGTCGCGCAAGATAGCCGGCATCCAGTCTCGCACAATCCAGCCTGCCAGAGCAGGTAGGGTGAAATACAGAACCAGCAAAATGAAAGACCCGTTCAGCAGCAGTCTGGGCAAGCTGGTCAGAAGTCCGGGTGCTCGTCCGTTTTCGGTTCCCACTTCAGGTGCCTTGTCCCGCAACAACAAAATCAGGGGTACGGCATAGGCCATACCAAAGATGCCGCAAAGGTTAAAGGCGCTGCGCCAACCAAGGTTAGGATTGTCAGCGACCATGCCCCCGAAGCCACCCGCAATCACTCCCAAATAGATTCCAATTTGGTGTGCCCCAACGGCCCGCGACCGGGTCGTTCCCGCATGGTGCGACGCGATCAATGCGAGTGCTGCTGGAATGTAAAATGCCTCGCTCAAGCCCATGAGCGTTCGGGCGTGCATCAGCTCCTGAAAACTCTCCACCCGCCCAGTCCACCAGGTGATCATGGACCAAACAAATAAACTGGCGCATACCGTCAACCGGCGACTGAAACGGTCAGCGATATATCCCCCCAGCGGGCTGGCGAAAGCGTAAACCCATTTGAACTGCCCAAGCATCAAGCCCCAGTTGGCTTGGGTTTCAATATCGGTGATGTCTCCCATCACCGAGGCGCGCATGCTGGCCAACATCTGCCGGTCGAGGTAGTTCAAAAAGGCAACAGGCATCAGTAACAAAACGGTCAGCCAGGCTGCCGATATCCAGCGGTTCGGTGTGCCATCATTCATCGCCAAAATCCCGTGGCAGCAATTAGTTCACTAGACATCGCTAAATTCTCCAATCATGCAACCGGCACTGTGGCACCGTCGTCAAACACCAAGAGACGCTCAGGCAAACGAAGTGCCCCCAGCCGGAGATGGAATGGGCCCTTGAAATCAGCACCTTTGCGCTGCCGCTCTTGAAAGCGTTTGCCCACCGAGTAGTCAACACACATCACATGGCCAAGCCCCAAAAGTGCATGGGGCCTAGTGTCGTCAAACAAATGGTTGTGGGTTGGCTGTTCTACATCTTGGCTGCGCCAGTAATGGCCCACCACGCACAGTGGCCCCACATAAGTGTCCCACCAGGTTTCCCGCTGCTGAAACGCTCTTTCCCCGCTGGGTTGGGTTCCGGGAGTGAGCGCCTGCTCGGGGCCAGAAGTGATCCGTTTCACAGGATTTTGGTTTTGTTTCAGCAGTGCCGTTTCCAAACGGCCCAGTTCAGGGTTCTGGGTTAGAAATTCTTCAATCAACAATTCGTGTTCTTCATACAGCTCAACAGGGCAGTTTGCGTTTCGGGCGATATCCACCGAATCATCGTGCCAGTTGGCATGCGCAACTCGCAAGTCGGGCCGTTCCAGGGCAATGGGCAAACCGGTCATCAGTTCGATCATCTCGGCCTGTTGCGATGCTGTCAGCCCTTTAAAAAACCACGCATTGTCAAATCCCTTGTTGAGGCCCCGCAGCAGGTTTAACTCATGGTTGCCTAGCACCGTCAAGGCCCGGCCATCCTCGACCATGCGGCGCACCTTGCGAAGAACACCCGGGCTATCTGGCCCGCGATCGATCAGGTCGCCAACAAAAACCAAACGCCTGCCTTCAGGGTGCCTGCCATCGGTTTCATAACCCAAATGGGCCAGCAAATCGTTCAGCGCTTCAATTTCGCCGTGAACATCGCCCACCACATCGACGGGGCCCTCTGGAATTGGGCGGACCAGTTTGGAATACACGGCCAAATGAAAACTCCCCGCAAAATTGGGCCCGGGTTACTTGCGTGCCATCAAGAAGGTGATCAGGTCTGCCAATTCTTGAAGGCTGATTTGCTTGTCAATTCCTGCGGGCATCAACGACACCGTTCCTTGGGCCATTTCTTCAATTTGCCCACGGGGGATAGTGTCAATCACTTCGGGCCCGGTTTGCAGGCGAATTTCTGTCGCCGTTTCCCCTTTGGGGATTCCTGAAATCAGTTTGCCGCTGGTCAAAGAGATGGTGACCGGCTCATAACTTCGCACAAAGCTCGCGCTAGGCGCGATAATCGCCTCCAGAAGATCCCGCTGGGTGCGTATTTTGCCGATAGCGGTCAACTCTGGCCCAGCCAGCCCGCCCTTGTACCCGATTCTGTGACACGAGGCGCAGGCAGTCTTGGGATTGTTGAACACTTCATGGCCGCGGTTGATGTCGCCAGCGGGAAGCTCCTTGAGCAGTTTTTCCACCAAAGCCCGCTGGGCCGATGCTGAAGGATCGCGCTTTGATAAAGCAGGCTCAGCCAGCTCCATCACGTCCTTTGAGTGCCCCGCAAGCGCAGCCCGCAGCACTGGGGTCGCAACGGTGGCAGGGATCTTCCCATCCACCAAAGCCTCGGCCAAAGCTTGGCCCGCGGCGGTATCCTTGCTTTGAAACAGATTCACTAGCCTTGCTTGGTCGCCAACGCTTGCCTCACCCAATTTTTCGGCAAGCAGGCGCCACTGCTTGGCTGTGGGTTTTACCCGGTCCAGCGCTTCCATCGCAGCCTGACGCTCAGGGGCGGAAATGGTGGCGCTCAAATAATTCACAATTGTGCCAAAGCCCTTGTCACTTTCGGTGTGTCCAGATGGCAAGGCGGCTTTGGCTAATAGCCGATTGATTGGCAGCGAATAATCAGTATTGGAAAGAGCTTCCAGCATGGGAATCCAACTTTCAGGCAAAGGGCCTTTTTTGGCCAGAGTGGCAATCACATGCAATGTGTCTTGGGCCGCCCGTTTTTGAAGCCTTTTCAAAAGCGGGTCTACCCACCCAGCGGGGACCTGTTTGCCCTGCCAACGGCCCATCGCCTCCAGAGCTAAGCTGGCATGCGCAGTACCAACCCACTCCCCCATTAGCTTCTGAATCGCCATGTCGTTCATTAGCACCGCCAGCAACTCGGCATCGAGCCAATGGGGGGGCGGACCCTTGGCCACTTCATTGGCAATGGCAGAAGACCAATCAGGGTGACGCGTCAAAATCCACCGGGCGATGCGACGGTCTTCAGGAACAGCGCTTTTGGCCAGTGCCAGTGTTTCAGCCGGGGTTTTCAAAAGCTTGGCCTGGTCCAGTGCGGTCAGAACCAGTCGTTGGTGTGGGCCAGATTCAGCCGCGATTAAAAATGCCAGGCCAATATTGGCATCCCCTTGCGGTGAAGCCTTCAGGGCCAGAACCAGCCCTCGGGTGATGGCATGAGCCCAAGCCCTGTCTTTGGGGCTGTCCGGTGCGCAAATGGCTTTCAATAAATCTGGCAGAGCGGGGCCCGCATTTTGTGCGACCAGGGCCTCAACTGCAGCGCGCCGCACTGTGGCAGACGAATCCTGCAAAACCAGCTTGGCCAGAGTGTCTTTGCCGCCCCCAAACTGTTGGCGGGTCACAGCCCTGGCCGCCACAAAACGAATCTCTTCCGTGGGATTGTTCAACAGCGAAACCAAATCTCGCAACGCTTCCTGGGTGCCAACACGGCACAAACCCCACAGAGCCAGCACCCTTGCTTCGGTACCATTTGCCGAATTCAACGCATAGGCGTTCAGTTCTTTATGTAGACCTTGGGAAACAAGCATGGCCAGTGCCCGTTCACGCACCACGGGGCGGTTATCACTCAGCAGGCGGGTATCGGCCATATTGGCAATTTTCAAACCACGCGCATCAAATACTGCTGGGCTATCCAGCTTGCTTATGCGATAAATGGCCCCAAGCGATTGGTCTTTCACCATCTGTGAAGAGGGGCAGCACAGCTTGTACCAGCCTCCGGTGTCGACCACCAAAACCGATCCATCCGCATCTTCTACCACATCGGTGGGGTGAAAATCTGGATGATCCGAAACCACCAGATCTTTGGTGGTTGCAGACAGCGCGCTGCCCGCATTTTGCAAGGAGTGCGCCTGCACCCGCCGCAGGTTGAACTGGCACGAAAGCAGACGGTCTTTCAGCCCCAGCCTTTCCGATCGGGCCATCGTTAAGCCGGAGGGTGCGGCAGGGCCCAAATCCACCAGCACGGGCATCAGGTCTGGGCTAGTCCACACATGCTGGGGCTCACGGATGGGTGCATGATCTTTGCCCCACAACCCGCCTTCCACAGCGTGCAGCACCCCGTCACGCAGCCCGATCCCGCTACCCGGGTGATGCACAAAAGTGCAGGTGAGAAACACATCGCCCAAAGACGAGAAAGCCACCCCCACAGGGTTGTCCATGCCGCCGTTCAGCACTGCTTGCCGGCCTGATCCATCAGGCCGGGCGCAAAAAATGTGTGAGCCCTTGGTGGTTAAAGTTTCACCGTTACCCAGCGGATGCTTCTGTTCCGCGAAAGCGCCTTTGGTCCAATAAATAAAACCGTCAGGCCCCACAGCCGGGCCATGCAAGTCGTTCATGCAGCCGGTGAGTGTGCCACCATCGTGCCAAAGGATTCTTTTTTCGGCCACGCCGTCATCATCAGCGTCGATCAAACGCCAAATTTTGGGTGGCGCTCCCACCCACACCTCTTCACCAACAACGCAAATCCCCTGTGGCAACATCAGGTTGTCGGCAAAAACTGTGCGGCGGTCGAATACCCCATCGCCATTATCATCCACCAGGCGAAGAACCCGGTGCGGTCGCTTCTCGGCTTGCACCGCCGCTGGCTCATTCGAGCCGCTTGATTCAGTCACATAAAGCCGACCGCGTGCGTCAAACACCGCGCTAACCGGTCTGTCAACCAGCGGTGAACCAGCCACCTGGGTGATCTTCAAGCCGGCGGGCAGCGTGAAATGGTGGCGGCCCAAAGCCACTGCGCCCGCAGGCGCCGTCGCCTGGTGAAAAAGAAGGGCAAGGGTGGCCAAAAGCACGGTGATTACTCCATGGGCCATCAAGAGGTTAGCTCAGGATTTCTTTCACCACACGCTGCGGTTCCACACCAGTCAGTCGTTGTTCCAGTCCCTGGAACTTGAAGGTGAAGCGCTCATGATCAATGCCCATGCAGTGCATGATGGTGGCATTCAAATCATTGACGTTCACCGGGTTTTTCACGATGTTGTAGCTGAAGTCGTCTGTTTCGCCAAAAACTGTGCCGGGTTTCACGCCGCCACCCGCCATCCACATGCAGAAGTTGCGTGGATGGTGGTCGCGCCCGTAGGTGTCGCGGGTCAGTGTGCCCTGCGAGTAGACAGTGCGGCCGAACTCGCCGCCCCACACCACCAGCGTCTCGTCCAAGAGCCCCCGCTGGGCCAAGTCCTTCACCAACGCCGCGGTCGGTTGGTCGGTATCTTTGCACTGGTTGCCTAGTTCTGCGGGCAGGTTGCCATGCTGGTCCCAACCACGGTGCAGCAACTGCACCACGCGAACACCCCGTTCTACCAAGCGCCTAGCCAAAATGGCGCTGTTGGCGAAGCTGCCCGGCTGGGTCACCTTGGGCCCATACATCTCTAAAATATTCTTGGGCTCGTTCGACAGGTCGGTCAGGTCGGGCACACTCGCCTGCATGCGGAAGGCCATCTCGTACTGGCTGATTCGGCCTTGCGTGTCGGGGTCTTGATATTGGTCGAATGTTCGCTTGTTCAATTGGCCCAACGCATCCAGCATCGCACGGCGGTCTTCCGGGGCGACCCCGTCTGGGTTGCGCAGATAAAGCACCGGGTCACCGGTGCCGCGCAATGCCACACCGTTGTATTGGGTCGGCAAAAATCCGCTCGACCACATCCGCGTGAACAGGGCCTGACCGTTGCTCCCCTCGGGAAAGCGTGGCGTGAACACCACAAAGCCTGGCAAATTATCGCTTTCGCTGCCCAAACCATAGGCTAGCCAACTGCCAATACTTGCCTTGCCCGGAACCTCGTTGCCAGTCATCACGAAGGTACAGGCAGGATCGTGGTTGATGGCCGAAGTGTGCACTGACTTGATAAGGCACATATGGTCGACAATGCCGGCAGTGTGGGGCATCAGGTCCATATTGGCCCATGTTCCACACTTGCCAGATTGTTTGAATTTGAATTTGCTGGGTGCCACCGGGAAGCGTTTCTGCCCGCTGGTCATGGTGCTTAGGCGCTGGCCGCCCTGCACACTGGCCGGCAATTCCTTGTCAAAATATTCGTCCAGTTTGGGTTTGTAGTCCCAAGTGTCGATTTGCGAAGGCGCGCCATTCATATGCAGATAGATCAACGCTCTTGCGGTTGGTTTGTGATGCGGAAAACCCGGAAGTGCCGGGTGCACCTTGCCCTGGCCGGGCGCTCCAATTCCCCTGCGCGCTCCCTGTGAGCCCAAAAGCCCCATGGCCAAGGCACCCATTCGCAAGCCTGTTCCCGCGAAGAACTGGCGACGCGTCTGCTCTGTGGGGATGATTCTCGGTAGTTCCATCGTTACACTCCTACCCGATTTTTTCGGGCCTTTGGTCCATGAGTCGGGTCAGTTTCGGTTGATCATTTCATCCAGGTTCATGACCAGGTTGCATACCATGGTCCAAGCGGCCAGTTCCGGCTCGGCTGTTCCTGCTGGTACGGGCAATTCCCCAACGCGCACCAGCTTGCCGGCAGCGACCGTATCCTTGCGATATTTGGCCAATTCTTTCTCCAGCAATATCGACACAATCCGTGTTTCTTCACTGGAGGGAAGCCGCGACAAGGCCTGCCGATAAGCCAACCGGATGCGCCCCTCATCTGTTTTCTCGTTTTGAATGAGACTGGCTGCAAAGCCCCGGGCCGCCTCCACATGTTGCACATCATTCATCAGTTGCAGCGCCTGCAAAGGCGTGTTGCTTCGCTCGCGACGGGTGCAAGCTGTCTCGCGGTTGGGCGCATCGAAGTTGCTCATGAAGGGGGCGGGTGCCGTTCGCTTCAAAAACACATAAATGCTGCGGGTATACAAGTTTTCACCCTTGTCTTGGGTGTAGTTGCGGGTGTTGGATCCGGTGAACCCAACAGGTTCCCAAATGTTTGGTGGCTGGTAAGGCAATGCTCCGCGTCCGCCTTTTTTCTCCCGCAGCATCCCACCCAGATAAAGGGCGTTATCACGCAGTTGTTCGGCATCGAGACGAAACCTGGGCCCGCGTGCCAAAAGCCTGTTTTCAGGATCTTTCGACCATAGCTCGGCAGGGGCTGCTGATTCTTGGCGGAAGGCACCGGAAAGAACCATTTGCCGCAGCAACTCCCGGGTGTTCCAGCCAGTGGCCCGAAACTGATAAGCCAAGTGGTCAAACAATTCAGGGTGGCTGGGAATTTCACCCTGCACACCAAAATCGCCACTACTCTTGACCAACCCAATGCCGAAAATCTGTTGCCAGAATCGATTCACGGTCACACGGGCAGTCAGGGGTTGCTCGTTGGAAAACAGCCACTTGGCCAAATCCAACCGGTTTGCCCGGCGGTCCTTCACGCCAAGTGGTGGAAATGACTTGGGTGTGTTTGGCTCCACCTTGTCGCCTGGTTTGTCGTAAGACCCGCGCATCATCACAAAACTGTCCCGGGGTTTGGCTAGATCGGTGAAAATAAAGGTCGCCGGGGTATCGGTGTCCACTTTCGCGCGCGCTGCCTTTTCATCAGCCAACCGCTTACGGGCCTCCACTAATTTGGGAGAAACCGAGGCGCAAACCAAGGCCACATAGTGCCGCAGCACCTGTTCCTTCTCTGCATCGGTTCTCTTTGCATCAGGCCCATCTTTCACGAAGCCCGCAACCGGTGCGGCAACTCCGGGCTGGTCTTTGCCCTTTTGCGATTTCCACCATGCCATCAGTGATTGTGCCGCATCGCTCGATGGGTCGTTGCTGGTCTCGGCACCAATACGGTCCCAGTTCACGGTGCCGCCAAATTGAGTCAGCGCAAAACCGTTCACCTGTTTGTCTGCGGTGATTCCCAATTTGGCCGCATCCACTTCCAGCTTCACCCATTTGCCCGCTTCGGGAAGCTTGCCCATGTTCATGCGCTCGGTCGTGTTGGCTTTGCCCCAGTCGATGGCGTTGTAGTCGCCCCAGACCGCGCGGTGTAGCCACCCGCTGGTGTGGTATTGCAGCATCACCGCTTTGGGAGGGTTTTTAGGGTCGAGATACACATGGGCAAACAGTTTCGAACCCGCTACCAGGGTTTTGGCTGGCATGTTCTCAATCACATCTTGGCTCAAGCCGGCATCAGTTCGTTGCACTGCCTTTTTGCCGCTATGCACCTGGCCTTGGGCGCTCTCAATTATCTTGGTGGCATGACCAGGGCTCGCGCTTACCTTGGCCCCTTGGGGGAAGGCATCATCAAACCACAAGTCTTCCTTTACCACTGCTGCTGGACGATCCTTGCGGCTGGCAGGGTCACTGTACTTTTCCGCAATCGCCAGCCCGTTCAACTCAGCTTCCCTCTTGGCGATGGCTGAATCTAAGTCTAACTTCTTTTTCAAAATGTCAGGCGTTTCCAGCTTGGCAACTGGCTGGGTTAAAAGTGCGTTTCCATCCATCGCCGGGTCAGCCGCTGAATGGAAAAAGGCATACACCGAATAAAAATCCTTGGCGCTAATCGGGTCGAACTTGTGGTCATGGCATTGGGCGCAACCTCCCGTCAGGCCGAGAAATGCCGTGAACACGGTGCTGGTTCGCTCGACCGCATTGCGGTAGATCCATTCCGCTTCAATCGAACCACCTTCGCTGGTGGTGGGGCCGCAACGCAAAAAGCCCGTGGCAATTTTTTGCTCCAGCGCCGCGTTAGGCAGCAGATCGCCTGCCAGTTGCTGCGTGCCGAACTGGTCAAATGGCAGGTTGCGGTTGAAAGCGTCAATCACCCAGTCGCGATACGCCCACATCTGCCTCTCATTGTCCAGGTGCAAGCCATGCGTGTCGGCATACCGTGCTAGATCCAGCCAGTGCCTTGCCATTTCTTCGCCATGGCGCGGGGATGACAAATACCGGTCCACCATGCGCTCATAACCGCCCGGTGCTTGGTCTTTCAGGTATTGGTCCACTTCCGCCACTGTGGGTGGAAGCCCGGTCAGCGTGAACGCCACTCGACGGATAAGGGTTTCCTTGCTGGCTTCTGGGCGGTAGGTCAGTCCAGATTGCGCCAAACGCGCCAGAAGAAATCGGTCGATGGTGGTGCCTTGTCCAACCGGTGGAGCATGATCCTTGACAGCGTCAAAGGCCCAGTGGCCTTCGTATTTGCCACCTTGCTTCACCCATTCTTTCAGCAAACCCTTTTCTCGGTCGGTTAGCACCTTCTTGGTGGAAGCGGGTGGCATGCGCTCACTTTCCACATCGGTGTGCAAGCGCTCAATCAGTTGTGACTTCTCTGGCTTGCCACCAACAACCGCAGGTTCCCCCGATTTGCCACCTTTATAAGCAGCTTCAGGTTGGTCTAAACGCAAACCGCCGTTTTTCTTGCCCGGCCCATGGCATGCTAGGCAATGTTCAGCAAGAATTGGGCGAATGTCTTTGTTGAAGTGAAGATCGGCTGCCAGCACAGGCGAAGGAGCAGCCCAAACCAATGCCAACAGGCCAAGAGCCAACAGTGGGAAAAATCGCATGGGAGCAACCCTACATACTTTCAGGCGGGACCCGTTTCAAACCCCCTTATGGAGGCTGCCGGGCTAGTTGATTTAATTCTATCCTGCCAGTCCACCGCAAGATAGCGTCTGTTTTGAGTGGTAGGGCAGTTTTTAACGAAGGGGTTAACTATTGCTAAGCCCAATGGGCGAAACGCTTTATGGACAGTTTCAGCGGCTTTGGCAGCTTCAGCCAGGCCGAAGTTGCCATACAGCCAAAAGCCATTAACCGGGAAAACGCCAAACCCGGCACCACAGACTGGCAACTGACCTACGTGAAATTTTATGGCAAAGAGAAATTCCGAACCAGGCTCAACGAGGGGTATTGCTCCAGCGCCAGCGTTCGCCCGGGCCGGAAAATCAGCTTCCACCTCACTGACCTGCCCCCCTAAAACAGAACCACCGGATGGTTTAAGCTTTACCCTGTTCGAGTGCGGGTTGAAGCATGAAGAAGCGTTTTTCAGATGAGCAGATCGTGACGATCTTGCGTGAGTTGAACACGCAGGGCAAATCCATTGAGCACACCTGCAAGCGTCGCTATATTTCGGTTCAGACTTTCTACCTTTGGCCAAATTACTTTTATAAAAATTAGAATGGCCTCGTTTTTGGGCTGTGATTGTCATGGAGGAATGGGCGTGGCTGGGCACGCAGGAGCAGCCCTTGCTTGGAAGGTGCTCTTGGCGGATTCGTTTTGTTTGAGGTTTATGTAAGAAAGCCCCTGGGGGACCCGTGCTGCGCCAGGCTAGGGCAACCAGCCGGGAAGGCGCGATCCGTTTAGACACGGGTTGAGCCAGGGATTGGTGGGCATTGCTGCCGCGACCGGGACGCCCAAAGTTGGGCGGCGCGCCACCTGAACGGTTATGTGCCATGCCGGCATGGCAGACAACCGCCAAGAATAACCA
>Ga0255133_1000145_pt1 | contig 19873 bp, 12 predicted proteins | sample Law_Law_RepB_8d_FD_188553 | JGI IMG/M metagenome (GOLD analysis project Ga0255133, IMG submission 188553) | Freshwater microbial communities from St. Lawrence River, New York, United States - Law_Law_RepB_8d | ecosystem: Environmental > Aquatic > Freshwater > River | place: USA: New York... | reverse complement strand
AAACATGGATACTTTCAGCCAAGCCCTGATTGAGGAACTTGCCCAACCGCGGCCCGGCCCTTTGGTTAGCATTTATATGGCACTTACCAGCCTTGGCATGCCCAAAGTTCGCCTTCAGTGGAACAATCTGGTTTCTCACGCTGAAAAGCAATTAGCGGCAAAAGGCTTGGCCCCTATGGAAGCCTTATCAATGGTTAGCCCGCCAGACGAATTCTTCCAAACCAAAAAAGCAAAAAGCCAAGGCAAAAAAGGAATCGCTGGTTTTTTTGCTCCGCATTTCGCAAGAACAGTTTTCCTCCCGCAAATGCCTGTTGATTCAGCCTATTGCGGGTCTGAATTTCATGTGCTGCCCCTTGTAACCATGCTTCGGCAAACTGGCAATTTCCATATCCTTGCCCTTAGTGGCAAAAAAGCCCGCTTAATTTGCGTGGAAGGAGGGGTAGCCCGCGCGATTGAAACACCGGAAATGCCGGATGGGGAAATCGCAGCTTTGGCCACCCATGACCGAGATGATTATTTGGGTTTGCATACCACTCACGGCGGAGCCGTAGCAGGCCATGGTGCACAGTTCTACGGCCATGGCGTTGGAATTGACGACAAAAAATCGGATCTGGCACTGTATTTTCGCCAAGTTGATCGGGCGATCCACAAACATTTGGCTGGACATGACGGTCCCCTGATTTTGGCCACAGTAAGCCCCAATGCTCCCATTTACCGAGAAGTCAACACTCATGGCGGTTTAACGAGTGCATTTATCCCTGGCAATCCAGATCGAGTCACCAACCAAAACCTTGCCCAGACGGCGATCCCCTTACTGGAACCTTTTTTCCAAAAATCTCAGGAAAAACTGATTAAAAGACTGACAGGAGGTTTCGGCCTCGGTCTGGTTGAGGAAGATATTAGACACTTGGAACATCAATCTCTACAAGGAAAGGTGGAAATACTTGTCCTGGCTGAGGACATGGAATTTGGTTCGGCATTGAAGTCTGACCCGCTTAGCAAACCAAAGCAAATAGCCAACCGTTTAATCTGCCAAACCATCGCCCACCGCGGGGAGGTGGTCATCACAAACCCTCGGGAACTGGAAGGCCACAAACTGCCCTGCGGCTTGCTCCGACATGGTGAACGGGCGATCTGCCCGGTGGTTTAGTTCTCAAGCGGAAAGCTGCTGGCCAAAGAAAGATAATTAAATAGGAGATTAACCACATTATGAAACTTGCTTAAATAATTGAGGCTGGTTTTACGCACTATCGTCATACTGCGCCAAGTCAAAAAGCCCTTATTTATTAATCAAAAATGGCTAGTGCTATCAGGCCATAAACAATCAAAGCCTGAAATAACCAACAAGCTCACCTTCTGCGAGAACCAGGCCATCGATGGCGGTTTCAAAAATCTTCCCCGTGATAGCACATGGTAATTCCAAATAATCATTCAGCGCGACAACCTTGAACTGATACTCCCGTGATTCGCCCTTTTTTAGTACAGGGCCGCAATAGCCAACTTGACCAAAGTCATTCAGCCCATGCTTGGAACCTGAAGCAAGCGTTTCCACACTGGGCAGAGCCTCGTTCACATAACGGGCCTGACAATACAGGTTGTACAGGATCCAATGATACAGATGTCGGGAAGAATCCAGGCAGATGAGAGCCTGACTTTTGCATGCATTGGGAGGATCAGACCAGTGAAGAGGTGGTGACATGTTGCGACCATGCCATGTGTACCTTGGCGGAATTCGTTGGCCGTGACCAAAGGCCGAACTGGCAACTTGAATATTCATGGGAAAGCCCCTCCAATAGGTACGCTCAACCGTTTAGGGCTTAGCACTCGCCATTATCGGCAAGTGCCTTTTAGTCTCTATGAACGCCAGAATCCTGATTCCCCATGCCCAAATGCCTCCGCAAGCTACTTCCCACAAAAAACGGGCAGTACAAGGAAATACGCCATTCAATAATTGGCGAAACACTGTTGGCCTGAAAAACAAATTGGCAACTATATCACAGTCAATTTTTAAGCACCAAAATGAACCCCGGGGCCATGTAAATCTTCAAATTAATGGCATCAAACCCACAATAGTTTCTCACCTGCGCCAAACAGGCCGAAACTAAAGCCAAAAAATCATTATGATTATATGCCAAAAACAACTATATAATTTTCTAGTTTCTATACCAATTAAAGAATTTAAGGAAAATCACCCCTTCGATCATGCTTCTGAGGCAACTGACCGACCATTCAGCTTCATGCCTTCAAATTCGGTGCCCTTGCTAAACAATCGAATGAGCGGAGTGGTCATGATCGTGGTAATAACAGCCATCAGCACAAGCATAGTGTACATGCTGTCGGGCAGCACACCCAATTCCATCCCAACATGGATAACAATCAGCTCCATAAGGGCTCTGGTGTTCATCAACACGCCCAAAATGTTCGATTCGCGCCAGGTAAAACCACTAGCCCGCGAAGCAAGCCAACAGCCCCCCCACTTGCCAAGGACCGCTACGGCAAGCACCGCCACAGCAGCAATTGCTGGAATGAAACTATCAAGGGTACCTATTTTGGTCCGCAACCCCGTGGAGGCAAAGAAAATGGGTAGAAAAAAAGCCGTTACAAAAAGCCGGAGGTTCTTTTGAACCAGCTCGGCCAATTCGCGTTCGCCAGAAAGAACGGCACCCGTTAGAAATGCACCAAAAATGGCAAAGATACCAATCCAACTAGTAATTGTGGCGGCGCAAAATATGGCAATCACCAGCGTTCCCAACAGAGCCAGACTGGCTTGCCCATTGTTTCTTGCCATCAACCAACGGGTAAGCCGTGTCAGGGCCGGTCGAACAATCCAAAACATCAATCCCAGAAAGGCAAGGGAATAGCCGCCCATGGAAAGCAGTGTAATGGGAGAAAATGTGCCCCCTTCCATTTGGGCATGGGCAAATCCCGACACTGCCGCCAATAAAATCCAACCCGAGGCATCATCAATGGCGGCGGCAGTGATGGCGATGGCAGCCAGGCGGGTTCGAGCTACTCCCCACTCAACCATCAACCTGCCAAGAATGGGTAATGCGGTGATTGACATCGCCACACCCATGAACAGGCAAAAGGTAAATGGTGCAGGCGGTTTCTCCATCCCGCCAGTTAGGGGACCATGAAGAATCCATCCCAAACCTAAACCAAAAATAAACGGTAAGGCCATACCCGCTATGGAAATGGCTGCCGTACTAAACCCGGTGACCTTCAAATGCGAAAAATCAAACTCCAGGCCGATAAGAAATAGCAACAACACCAAACCGATCTGGCTGAGAACCTTGATGATAAGTGGCAAAGTGCCGCTTGGCAGACCCTCTACCACTGGATTGGTGAAGGCCAGAAAGCCCTCAGGCCACAAAGACGCAATGCAGGATGGGCCGAAGAGAATGCCAGCCATGATCTCACCAACCACCTCTGGCTGGCCCAAACGCAAGGCAAACCAGCCGCCCAAGCGGGCGATGGCAACAATGAAGGCTAACAGCGGCAAGAGGTGCAGCAGCAGCACCTCAATATCAATTTTCCCAGTAACCATGTAATTCAGCTCCAGTTGCTCTCTGGAGGCTCGTGGGGGATGCCCGCCTGACGGAGAAGTTCATTAAGGGAATCAAGCTGCCCCTCCGAGAGGTGGCCAAGCTGACGATGGTGCAGGTCTCGCAGGGGTTTTGCCAAGGTCTCAAGCAATTCCAAACCTGCAGGAGAGATACCAACTTCAACAACCCTGCGACTAAGTTGTGACCGGGCTCGGCAAATCAACTCTTTTTTTTCCAGGCCGTCCAGCAAACGAGTGATATCGGGTGCATGGGAAATAAGGCGTTTGGCAATTTGTAGAGTTTGCATGAGATCAGGATGGTGAGCCCTGAGGAGACGCAATGCGTTGTATTGCTGGCCGGTGATACCATTCGATTTGAAAACTTCGTCTTCTAGCATGCCAAGCCTGTCGTGCAGGCGCCAGATACGAAGGTAAGCCTCCTGCGTGGGTGAGTCGAACCGTTTCACAGGAGAGGATTTATTAATAGCCATAGCAATAAAATTAGCAACTCGAACTGATGTTCACAAGAGTGTTGTTTCAACAATATTCCATCTCTTATTCTGGGCTAGTCCCAGGTTTGATGATCCAGGCATCCCAGCAGCTAACCAGGTCTTCAACAAACTTACTACGGGGCAAAACCAAATCACAGCCAGCCTCGCGGGCCGCGCGAAGGGCCTGGGCCTCAACATGAGAACCATAACCAACTATCCTGGGCCGGCTTGGCAAGGTCCCTAACGCCGCGGTTAAAGATGAGATTTCAGCACCAGCCAGTTGGATATCCACCAACACTATGAGGGTGTTGGAGTCAGTCGCCAGATGAATGGCTCGGTCGGCATTACGAGCTTGCACCGCTTTGCAACCCGCCGCACGAGCCCGGCCATCGATGCGGCTGTAAAAAATTAAATCATCATTCCAAACAACCACGCGAGGGCCAGCATAGTTTGGGGGATTGAGGGCGATAGGTATTCCAGTTTCCATTGCCACAGGTAATTCCTTTTAATCGCCCTGTTCGAAACGAGGGGCTTGCGTGATAATTGTAACAACAGGAATTAGGCTAACCTTGCGAGGTTTTTAACGTGCTAAGAGCCTGGAGCCTGCTTTTCGCTGCCATTCTCTTGGAAGTGGTGGGCACCACATCCCTGAAACGAACCGACGGTTTTACCCGACCGCTCCCCACCCTGTTGATGCTCATTTGCTATGTGGGAGCCATTTACCTTCTCAGCCTGACAGTGAAGCTCATCCCAACAAGCGTTGCCTATGCAGTCTGGTCAGGGCTCGGCTTGGTACTGGTTGCGATTGCCGGTTTCTGGCTGAATGGCGAAAAGCTAACTTGGGGCTTAGTCCTTGGCATTGGCATGATTTTGGCTGGGGTAGTGGTATTAAACCTTTCTACCCAAGTGAGGCATTGAACCCGATGCCAAGAACCGGTTTTCTAGCCAAAAAATTAATGTTTAACTCCAAAGTTTCCAAAGGAAGTTTCAAACGATGAAAAGGCGGTTCACCGACGACCAACTTCTGGATCTCTTTCTGGAAATGGTAAACAAGAAACAGACTCAGGAAGATTTTTGCACCCAGCATCTGATTTCGTCCAAAGAACTTCTCCGTCTGCGCCGCCGCTTCAATGCCAAGCATGCCAGCGAGGCGAAGCGAAACGCTGAATTGAAAAAAGAAAGTGCACGGTTAGAGCGAGAATTGGCAGAAAAAACACTGCAAATAGCCCAACTGCAAAACCAAATAAACAAAAGTCTAAAATACTAGAGCTTTTTAAAAAACCAAAGCAAACAGCCTATTCTACTGCCGAAACAGGACGATTGCCGGCAATTACTCCCTTCCCCACCAGCTAAAACTCAGCCGGCGAATAATACAATCACCAAAGAAAATCAAAATTGAAACATTCGGCCTAACAATAGCAATTCTTTATAATAAAGACATAAAAAATACAATATGTTGAATCCCACACGGAATCAATATTCAATAATGAAATTAGTAGAAGAGCCTGAGACGGCGTCTCAGGCTCTTCTACTAACTCATTAAACCTAAGCCCCTCTTAGGCCGCTAGCCTAAGAGCGGCCGCCTGCTTGGTGTAGCGCTCATCGTTGCCTACCCACCAAGTTGTCATGAGGGCGCCCCCTGCCAAGGCCCAGCCCAGAACGGCTGAATCAACATGGCTTTCATGGCGACTATAATCAAATTGTTGTTCGGATTCAGTGTTAACTGCCACAAGTGCCTTATCAAGGGCTGATAGCCTATTGTGCCCCTCGTTGGCACTAGTTTCGGCCAAGCTACAAAACAGATTATCGACTACCGATTCGGAAATTCGGGGAGTGATTTCAGTGATCAGCCCCATGCCCGTATGCGTACTCACCTGAACGGGAGCAGGGGCCGCTGGTGCTGGAGCCACCAGGTTAGCATCCTGCATTAGGTGCTCTGTCAGAGGCATACCATTTAGGGGCCTCACCATGAGGGGAGCTGGATTAACGCGGCCTTCAAGGCTTTCCAAACCGCCTAGGCCCTGCTTACCAACCATACCGTGGTGCAAACCAGAACCCATGGCTCCGGAGGTTACTCCCTCAAGGGTGCGCAAGGTGATTAAACTCAACCATCGGAAGCAACCAAGAAGTGTCTGAAGCATGGCCTTCCCCCGAGTGTGCCTATCCCCTTGAAGAAAAATCGTCCAATTCGGTCGGCCAACTTGAGAAATTCACCCCTAAAGCCGGCAAAGAAGGAATTTTGGACACCAATGGGTCACTCCCAAGGAAAATCTTGTGTATCCTGCGCATTTTAGTTCCGCAGAATGGTCGCGGGGTTAGATTGGAACGGCAACCAATGCACTGTCATACGCGGTCATTATGCGGACAAAGGAAATTGCAATCCTTTTGACCCGCACAACCCCACCCAAAAGGTAGATGGCTTGGGCAGGCCGAGGAATGGCATGCCACACTGCCACCCCCTTCGTCCGATGGAAATACTGATACTCACCGCGAACGGCAGGAGGCCGCCGCCCTATGTTTCCAGTCAATCGTCGGGCTTTGTTGAAAACCGTGGCGGCAACCGCCCCTTTGGCGTTCGCTTCCCCTGCTGAAGCCCGGGTCACCCGGGCAGGCCATGTGCGGGGGATTCTCACCGGCGCCAAAGCGCTGGTTGATAGCCTGCAGGCAGAGGGGGTGGGGTGCGTATATGGCATACCAGGTGCCCAAGCCAACGAATTTTGGGACACCATGAAGCAGAAGGGCTTGCCCTATCTGCTCTGCACGCACGAATTCGCAGCGGCGACCATGGCTGATGGCTATGCCCGCAGCACGGGGATGCCCGGAGTGCTGGCAGTGGTTCCAGGCCCCGGCGCAACCAACGCCTGCACAGGCTTGGGTGAGGCTCTGCTTGACAGCGTACCCCTTGTCGCAATCGTGGGTGATGTTGCGAGGGGCGAAAAATATCGCCCATTTCAAGTCCATGAAATCCCAGTCCATTTGGTACTTGAAGGGGTATGCAAGAAAGTACTTCGCATCACCTGCGTGGAGGAAATCCCTCAGATTATTCACGAAGCTTTTCGGGTGAGCCAAGAGGGCGAACCAGGCCCGGTTGCGGTGATGGTCCCCTACACCATCTTGATTGATAGCGCCCACTTCAACGCTCCCCCCGAAGGCGCGGCGCGACGGTTCTGGTCTGACGATGCGTTTGCGCGGGCGGTGAATTTGCTGGCATGCAAGGACAGGCGAATAGGAATCTATGCCGGCTTGGGATGCATGGACCACGGCGGCCTTTTGACAGAAGTGGCCGAGATGCTTCAGGCACCTGTTGCAACCAGTGTGTCAGGCAAGGGGGCGATAGATGAGTCCCACTCCCTGGCCGTGGGTTGGGGATATGGACCGGCGGGAACTCAAGTAGCGGAAGAAATCTTCGCTGGAGTGGACACAATCTTGGCCATTGGCGTTCGGTATAGTGAGGTGTCGACTGGGTTTTATTCCATTCCTCAAAAACCATATCTGGTGCATGTCGATGCCAGCGAGGACAATCTGGAACGGGTGGTTCCCACCACCGTTGCAGTTCATGCTGATAGCGGCTTGTTCCTGGGGGCGCTTCTGGGAGAGTCAGCTAGGCTTACCCGATGCAACAACCCTGCACTGCCGGCCAACATTGCGGGGGCTAAGGCCCGCCAATTGGTCAGCCATCAAGCCAGTCACTCCCATCCCCGTAAGGGAAGTGGCGGCGTGGACCCGATGCACTTGATTTTGGCCATGAACGAGGCAAAGCGGGATGACTCGCTTGTGTTTGTCGATGTGACTGTGAGCGAGCACTGGGCGGCCGAGGCCTTCACGGTCCGTCAACCAAGAACCTATTTCAACCCAACCGACAACCAGGGAATGGGCTGGTCCATCCCGGCGGCGATTGGAGCCCAGCAGGTGCACCGAGACCGTCAGGTTTTCACCCTGACTGGCGACGGGTGCTTTTTAATGGCCGGCCAGGAAATCAGTACAGCAGCGCGTGAATGCTTGCCTGTAAAGTTCTTTGTCCTCGACGATCACGCCTACCATTATATGCAACTTTTACAGAGCGCTGCCTACGACCGGACAACAGCGACGCATCTGGCCAAACTCGATTTCGAGGCTTTGGCCCGCGGTTACGGCGTGGGGTATCGCGAGATAGGGCCAGGTGACGACCTATGCGCGGAGGTGTCCGACATTCTGGCCCAGCCCGCGCCCATTTTGGTGCGAGTGATCACCGAATACACCAGCAGGCCGGTGCGCTGGTTGGCTGCCACGAAGTCGCGCTACACCACCGAATTGTCGGTGGGCCAAAAAGCGCGATTCGCCGCTCGGTTGGGCGTGCGGTCTCTGCAAATTCGCGATTTCAGCGACTGACCCTGAACAGTCTGTTCAAAAGGGGAGTGTGAAGCGTGCTACCTGTTGTCATCGTGGGGGGTGGACTGGCCGGGCTCAACTGCGCCCGGGTGCTTCACAAGAATAATGTCCCTTTTTTGCTATTCGAGGCGGGTCACGAATGCGGTGGCCGCGTCACCACCGAATTCGTCGACAATTACCGACTGGATGTAGGCTTCCAGGTCTTGCATACCGCCTATCCGGAGGCGAAGCATGCCTTGCACTTTCCCTCCTTGCATTTGCAAAAATTCTATCCTGGCGCTCAAATTTTTAAAAACGGCAAATGGAACCTTTTAGCAGATCCTTGGCGAAAACCCTTGAGCGCCCCAGCCACACTGGCGGCCCGAATTGGGACCTTGAAGGACAGAATGCTTTTGGCCCACTTGTCTTCTGATGTCTCTCGTGGGTCTATTGAATCCCTTTTCGCCCGCCAAGATATTTCTACTCGACGCAGGCTGGAAGAATTTGGATTCAGCTCCGATTTCATCGAAAGCTTCTTCAAGCCGTTTTACAGAGGTGTATTTCTTGATCCAGATTTGAATACTTCCAGGCGCATGTTCGATTTCATGTTTCGCATGTTTGGAGCAGGCGAGGTTGCCATTCCCGCCAAGGGGATGATGATGATCCCACTGCAACTCCGGCTGGCCCTGCCCCGACATGCCCTTATATTTGACACCCCGGTTGTCCAAGTTCACCCAGACCAAGTCAGGTTGGCTGATGGGCGGGTTGTTGGTGCAAGGGCGGTCGTGGTAGCTGTGGATGGCCCCTCGGCATCCTCCCTCCTAGGCTTGCCCGCGATGAAGACCAGATCGACCACCACACTTCATTTCGCAACCAATAAACCCCCTCTCAGTCGGGCCATCATCGCACTCGACGGAGAAGGTACCGGCCCTGTCAACCATTTGGCGGTTCCTAGTTTGGCATCACCCGAATACGCTCCCAAAGCATGCCACCTGATCGCTTGCAACTGCATCGAGCCCGCAGCTCAGGTGCCTGATGAAGCCCTACTTGGGCAGGTGCTAGCTCAAATGACTCGTTGGTTTGGTAAAGAGGTGCAGACATGGCACCTCTTGCGTATTCACCGGGTTCGCCACGCACTACCTTCACAGCCACCCGGATGGCTGGAGCCAGCCGACCGACCAGCGCTTCTTCCATCACAAGTTTTTGTGGCTGGGGACTACCGGGCCACCGCATCGATTGACGGGGCGTTGCGCTCAGGTCGACTGGCAGCCGAGGCGGTCATGCTTTCTGGTTTTCGGCGAAATCTACCCCAGGCTCGTCCCGAGAGTTGATACCCTCAACTGCTGGTGAAACAATTCCAAGGCGGGGAGGTAACCACATGCTGCACTTTTTGCTCGTGGTTGTTGGCCTGCATTTGGTGCTCACCCAAGGCCAAACAACAACCAATCCCATTGCTCCAAGCCTGCCGGTTCTGTCTGAAGAAGAAGAAGACAGACTCGATGGAATCGTGAATCGTTTCATGCTGTTTGACACTGGCAATCTGGCTGGTCCAGCCGGGGCCCGAGCATTGGAAGATTTTCAAAAATTGGGCAATGAGGCAATTCCGGCCTTACTGCGTGGGCTTAGAAAATCGGCTAACCTAGCCCACAGTTGCCCAGTCATTGTGATCGCCAAAAAGCTGCGCAACCTCCTTCTGAAAAGCCAAGACCATGGGTTGCTGGATTTTGCCCGCGACGAAGTGACCGCAATAGATTCCACGCGCTACCGGGCCTTGCTGATAGACCTTAGGGTACAACTTGCCAGCCGGATGGCCGAATTGGACCGGATGAAAGGCCCAAGTCCTAAGCCTGTCAGCCCCTTAGGCCGCTTGAGCGTGGAAGACTTGAACAAGCGTGTGCGCTTGGAAAGAAATGAGAAAATCCTTTCCGCACTAGGCCGGGAGCTGGCCCAGAGAAACGATTTAAAAGCGGCAGATGGTTTAGGCAGCTTGTCAGCAAGTGTTTACCCTGCGGTGCAATTGGAAGGTCTGCGGGCGCTTTCAAGCTGGGTGAGCAACCGCACTGCCACGCAGTTAGCGGCTTTAATTTTGCACGAATCTGCACCAGTCCGCCTACAAGCGGGCATCAAGCTGATCAAAACCCAAGATAACCAGATTTTGCAGGCATTGGGCTTGTTGAAAGACCCCGTCGCATCGGTTCGGGAAGGTATTCATGGCGAATTAATGCGTCAGACCGGCAGCGATTTGCCTGCACCGGGAAACACCCAAGCAGCCCAGGAAGAAGCTTTCAGACTGTGGGTGGGGTGGTACAAAGACAGGCCCATGAAGTAAACTGGATTACCAGCTAGGCGGCTTCTTGCCCCAATTGTTTTCTAAAAGGGCAAATCCCACATGAAACAAAACCCCCGCCAAGATGTTCAAAGCGCCCTTTCTCGACGCTGCTTCCTTCAATTAGGCGGTAGTGCTTATTTGGGAACCTCCCTGCCCCAGTTGGGAAGGCTTGCCCAAGCTGCCCCTAATCCCGGCAACAAATCCGTGATCTTGGTCCTATTGACCGGTGGATGCAGCCAGCTTGACTCGTTTGATCCCAAACCTGATGCCCCTGCCGAAATTCGTGGGGAATTTTCAACCATTCCCACGGTTCTGCCAGGGGTGCGTTTTTGCGAACATTTGCCACTTTTGGCAAGCCGGATGAACAAGTGGGCTTTAGTGCGTAGTATGTCGCACGAGCACAATGGCCACTTACCTGCCACCCATCGTATTTTGACAGGCTCCCCCATGCCTGTGGAACGAGGCAGCGATTTGGACAATGTCCTCTCCAGGCGGGATTGGCCCTGCTACGCCTCTGGTTTGGCAATTGCCCGGCCGCGATTTGATGGGGTGCCTTCTGGAGTGACTCTTCCCCACGCTCTTATAGAAGGCCCACTCACTTGGCCGGGCCAACATGGTGGCTTCATGGGGCCACGTCATGACCCCTTATTGGTCACTCAGGATCCCAATAGCCCATCTTTCCGTATGGACACCTTGGCTTTGGCTGAAGGAACCACTTCTGAAAGGTTGGATGAGCGCAAAAACCTGCTTGCAGCGTTAGACTGCGTTGAAAACCCGGCAAAGGTCCACCAGGATGCGGCGCTCCGCATGCTAACCAGCGACAAAGTAGCCACAGCATTCCGCATGCAAAATGAACCCGAGCGCAATCGGGACCGTTATGGCCGTAACCAGTTCGGCCAAACCCTCCTCCTGGCTCGTCGGTTGGTTCAGGCTGGTATCCCTATGATTCAGGCCAATATGGGAATCGTCCAAAGCTGGGACACCCATGTGGACAATTGGGGCCGGTTAAAAAACCGCCTTTTGCCAGAACTGGATAAGGCGTTGGCCGGTCTGATGGACGACCTAACCAGCGAAGGTATGATCGAAAACACCTTGGTGGTGGTTTCAGGCGAATTTGGCCGCACTCCCAGAGTTTCAACCCTCCCGGGCGAAAAAATCCCCGGGCGAGACCATTGGGCGGCGGTTTATTCAGCGCTTTTTGCTGGAGCCGGAGTTAAGGGCGGGCAGGTGATTGGTAAATCGGACAGTAAGGGGGCATATCCAGTAACTCCTTCCTTCACACCTTATGATTTGGGCGCCACCGTTTACCATGCCCTTGGTTTGGCCCCTGAAACCGAAATCACCGATTCCCAAAACCGGCCCATGTTCCTTAACCGTGGACGAGTGATGGAAACCCTGTTTGGGGCCGGCTAAACCTTTTGGCGTTTAGTTAACCAAGCATTCTAGATACTATTTTGGCGGCTTTAGGAAGCCTCAGAGGAGTTCAAGGGTGCCTGGCATTTCAAAAAAAGTGATTTTTTTCTGGTTTTTGGCAATTGCCTCCTGCGTCATTGATCAGGCCAGCAAAGAATGGATTTTTGCGCACCTGCCAGGCCCATTGAAACCGGCCCCCGGCCAGTACATGGCTGCCCACCACACCCTGTGGCAAGCCTCCAATGAACCTGATACCGAGATAAATCAAGTAGTTCCACCAGGATTCCACCTGCACATTGCCTACACCCAGGATGAGCATGGCAATCAGGTACCCCATGTCAACCAAGGGGCGCTTTTTGGTGTGGGCGGAGCAGATTGGAAAGGGGTAGCCAACGGACTTTTTGCCCTGGTGAGCCTCTTGGTGGCTGTGGGATTAGGCCTTTTTGTCACCCTTTGGCACAACCGTTGCGATCTGATGCTGGGCTGCGCTTTAGGACTAGTGGCGGGTGGAGCCGTGGGAAACCTGATCGACCGAATCCGCTTCAGCGGCGTGAGGGATTTTCTGCATTGGAATTATTTGTTCGACTGGCCGGTCTTCAATTTGGCGGATGTTTTTTTGGTAATTGGTGCTGGCCTCATTTTGTTGGTTGGAATGCGCACTCCAGAAAAGCCACTTTCTAAATAACCATAGCTATTAGACTTAACAAGCTATTCAAAATCTACTAAATTATATCAAAAATTTAAGGGTCCCCCAACCATTAAAAATGAAGATTCTGTGCATCTTTGCAAAAAAGCTTGTACCCTTCGCATACATGGGTAAGATGGGAATAATGGGATCTATTTTTAGTTAATTTCGTGCTAATGTTTCGCCGAAAGATTAATGATAGAGGCCGTTTTGTTCGAATTCGGTTAAAGATTCGTCCAAAACAGTATGCCGGGCTAGAAGATTTAGTTCCGGGTTGCAGCCAAAACACAAGCTTTTTGATTTTTTTTGAGATAAACGGATTCAATCACGGAGTTTTCAGCCATGAGCATTTTGAACCGATTCGCCAGCAAGTGGTTCCGTCGCAATCAGGGCAGGCCAACTAGGGTTCCCCAGCAATTGGCAGCCAAACCGGCGTTGGAGGGTTTGGAAGAACGAGCCGTGCCGGCTGTGACTTTTACTTACGACACTGGCACCAATATTTTGTCCTTCGCATCCCAATCCCCCGACCAATTCACCTTAACCAATGCAACTCCCGGTTTCACTTTTAGCTCCCTTTCGACCGACTTCTTTGGCAACGATGCCACATTGGTGACTTCCGGCATCGCAAATCCTCCCCTGACCACCTCTTCCACGACACTGGCTGTATTTGATACAACGGTCAAAAATTTAGTCCCCACTATTGCCGCAGGTTCAAAATTCTCCCTCGATCGCGATGCCACCTTCACCAGCATCAATGGTGCGGGTGAAATGAATATCTCCGGCACCAAGTTCAACAACTGGACAGCCACACTAACTGGTGGGTCTGGAACTGCAGCTTTTTCGGGCGTTATGACCAACGGCATCGCCGGAATAAACTCCCCCCTAGCCCTTACTTTGAATCAATCTGGATTCACCCAAATTTTATCCGGGACCAACGATTACGCCGGGGCTACCCAAATCAATGCCGGCACCTTGCAGGTGAATGGAAAAAACACCAACAGCCCTGTGACCATTGCAGGAGGCACCCTCAGTGGCTCCGGTACAGTCGCCACGGTGACCATGAATTCCGGAAACTTGTCACCGGGAGCACCAATTGGCATATTCAATACTGGAAACTTATCATTTTCGGGTGGAACCTTTTCCGCCAAACTGGACAGCACTTTTGTTTATTCTCAGGCGAATGTCACGGGCACGGTAACTCTCGGTTCCAACACCACTTTGACGCTGAGCCCGACCTTCACGCCGTCGTCTGGTAACACCTTCACCATCATCAATAACGATGGCACTGACGCCATTTCCGGCACCTTCAAAGGTCTGGCCGAAGGTGCTAAAGTTAATGTTAATGGAATTGACTACACCATCAGTTACAAGGGTGGCACCGGAAACGATGTGGTGCTTACTGCCAACACCACCACCGTGTCCACCACCACCACAGTGGCGACATCGGCTAGCCCCTCGGTATTCGGCCAAAGTGTGACCTTCACGGCCACGGTTGTGCAGGGTTCAGGGTCAACAATTCCTACTGGAAACGTGACTTTCACCAACGGTGCCACCACTTTGGGAACAGCCACCCTGGACAGCGCGGGCAAGGCAACGCTTTCCACAAGCACCCTTGCCGTGGGCGGGCCTTACACCATCACGGCTTCTTATGGTGCGTCAGGCAGCTTTACCGCAAGCAGCGGTACCATCAACCAAACTGTGAACAAAGCAACCACCACCAGCACTGTGTCCGCCACGCCAAATCCCTCTGTCTATGGTCAGTCGGTGACTTTTACAGCCACAGTCAGCGCCGTGGCCCCAGGCGTTGGGAACCCTGGTGGTACCGTCAACTTTTTCGACGGATCCACCAATTTGGGTAGCGGTACCATCACAGCCGGCGTGGCAACACTGAGCACCTCAAGCCTTTCCATCGGTGCCCGCACCATCACTGTTCAATACAACGGGGATGGCAATTTCAATGGCAGCACAAGCTCGGCGATCACCCAAACTGTCAACAAAGCAACCACCACCAGCACTGTTTCCGCCACGCCAAATCCCTCTGTCTATGGTCAGTCGGTGACTTTTACCGCCACGGTCAGCGCCGTGGCCCCCGGCGTTGGGAGCCCTAGTGGTACCGTCAACTTTTTCGACGGATCCACCAATTTGGGTAGCGGTACCATCACAGCCGGCGTGGCAACACTGAGCACCTCAAGCCTTTCCATCGGTGCCCGCACCATCACTGTTCAATACAACGGGGATGGCAATTTCAATGGCAGCACAAGCTCGGCGATCACCCAAACTGTCAACAAAGCAACCACAAGCACCTTGCTGACCAGCGGCCTGAATCCATCCACATTCGGGCAGTCGGTGACCTTCACCGCGACTGTCAGCGTGGTATCACCAGGAGTGGGAACCCCGGCAGGGACCGTAAACTTTTTTAATGGGGCCACCTTGTTGGGAAGCGGCACCCTTTCCGCCAACGAGGCCACCTTCACCACCAGTTCCATTACGGCCGGAACGAATGGCATTTACGCCATGTATGTCGGCGACACCAACTTCACAAGTAGCACCAGCAACAACCTGTCCCAGATTGTCAACAAGGCCAGCACCACCACGGTGGTAGCCAGCAACCTCAACCCATCGCTTTTCGGAAACAGCGTGACTTTCACGGCAACGGTTTCAACTGTCGCCCCGGGTGCTGGAGTCGCGGATGGAAACGTGGATTTTTTCCGTGATTCGACCCTGCTCGGAACTGCCACGCTGGACGCTTCTGGCTTGGCCAGCATTAGCTCCAGCGCTCTCCCGGCCGGGATCGGCTCCATCACAGCTGTTTACGCGGGTAGCGGCAATTTCAACGGCAGCACCAGCTCGGCCATTAGCCAGGTGGTGAACCAGGCACCGATCATCACCAGCGCAAACACCGCCACCTTCAAGACCGGGGACCCCGGCAACTTCACCTTCACCGCCACCGGCTACCCGACCAACTTTGCCTGGTCCACCAACGGTACCCTTCCAGCAGGCGTGACACTTTCGTCCACCGGCCTACTGAGTGGTACCCCCGCCGCCGGCACCGGAGGTCAGTACAATTTCACCGTGACGGTGGGCAACGGTATCAATCCCGATGCTACCCAGGCCTTCACGCTGATCGTGAACCAGCCGCCCGAATTCACAAATGTCAACAACGCCGAGACCTTCTATGGCGTGCCGTTTAATTTCCAATACACCAGCTCCGGCTACCCCACAACCTTCAGCTATGTCGTCACAGCAGGTGCCCTGCCCAGCGGTTTGACGCTCAGCTCCAGTGGCCTGTTGAGCGGAACGGTAACCCCTGGCGTGCAAGGGGTCTTCCAGTACACGGTTCGGTCCAGCAACGGGATTTCCCCCGACGCCTTCCAGAACTTCACCCTGGTGGTGAAGCCCACCGGCGGCTTATACAACTACAATGCTGTGACCGGCGAACTGTCCATATCGCTTGCTGACAATGTCAGTCTGGAAATGATCGAGGCGGGCGGGACCACCAGCTTTATCCTCAGCAAGCCGGGCGACACTCCGTTCTTCGTACCCGCCCCAGGTTCCGCGGTCCTCACCGGCAACCTGACTGGGCAGATCAATGCCAGCAACATTGTCGGCGGGTTGACCATCAACAACGATGAATCTCGCACCCCCGGCACCGACAACGACCTTAAATTCACCTCAGGTAACCTCTTTACACAAGACATCGCCATTAAACTCGAAAACTTTGCCGGAATCGGCAGCGTCGAGTTCATGGACGGCACCAACACTTTTTTGCCCGGGGACCTTACTACCTTCACTAACGGTCAAGTCCGGATAGACGGCTACATCAACGCTTTCAGTGCCTCTTTCAACGGTGGCCCTGGCAATCCGGATATCCTGCTGACTGGCCCAGCAACCCAATTCATCAACCTGGATTTTTTTACCAGTGGCAATGTCACACTCGGAAACAGCAGTTCTGACTCGCTGAATGTGTTCAACGGGTTCATTACCCTGACCCCAACCAGCCTGGGAGGGTCGATCACCACCAACAATGGCTACATCGAACTTTTCCAGTTGAGCCTGACTTCGGAATCGAGCATCGACACCAATAACGGCGGCGGTGGGTCGAGTGTGGTGATTCAAGGTTTCACCCAAGGCGGAAACATCCTGGTTCTTGACACGGGCTTCTCCGGGACATCCTTTTTTAACGACTCGACAGTGGACGCCGATATCATGGCTTTCACCGGCACCATCTTCCTTGGCGGCTTAGGCAGCACGGTGACATTCGGCAACAACAGCACTGTCACCAGCCGGGAAGGCATGATCTACCTGGACGGGGCGAACTACACCAGCCCTACTGGCAATCTGGCCAGCCTGATCGCGGACGATGTGGAGATCGACCTGGCGGCCCAGGTGGGTGGCAACGGCAGCTATCTGCTGGCGCCCTTTACCGTGAACGAGAACACCTTCCTGGGCACCGCCACCTCCACGCTGCTTCCCGGCCTAAAACTGACCCAAGCGGAATTCGACACTTTTAGCACCGATGTCAACTATGTGCAGATTGGCCAGAACACCTACTCCGGCACCATTCAAACTAGCATTCTCAACAGCCGCAATGCTCTGTACCTGGTCAACAATGGTGGCGGTGGCAAGGTGCTGGTGAACGGCCTGCTGACCGTGACCGGCGGCGACACGAATAATCTGGGCCTGTATGTGAATGGCTCGGGCTCCACCACCGTGCTCTCGGCGAATATCGTGACCGCGGGCGTGGATGTGCTGATTGATGACGCGGTGCAGGTGGATGGTGCGAACATCCTGATCGACACCACTGCAGCGGGGGCAGTGCCCGCCGGAGCCAATGTCACCATCACGGGCGGAACCCGAGGCATCTTCGCCACCAAGGGGGCTACAAACAACCTGGAAATCGACGGGGGCACGGATGGCGCTGTGGAACTTGGCTACTTGCGCGGCTTTGGTACCGGCGGGGTGGCATCGCTGGTCAACGACCTGATTGTGGCCGGAAAAACCACCTGTCTGTCTGGGCAAACCGACTTGGGTGGCGATCTTTTGGTGGAGTCGAACGATATCAACCTGCACGGCGACATCAACACGGATGGTGGCATCGAGCTACTTGGCAGCACTTATTTGAACAACAATGTCGCCTTGTATGGATCGGTCGCGATAATTTTGGACGGCCCCACAGACGGTGCTGGCTGGAATCTTGACTTGGCAAGCAACGGCAGCCTTGTCGCAACAGGCGCCATCACGGACATCAACAACTTGGTACTGGCCGACTTTGCCGGATTCTCGACCTTCGCCGCTGTGAACGCCCAGAACCTGAACATCCAAACCCCGACCTCCAGCGGGGCGGTGATTGACTTCACGGATAATTTGATGGTGCCTGGATTCTTTGCAACCGGCGCTGGGGACTATACTGTCCAAATTCTGGGTGCCCAAAACTCGATCGGCGGGCCTTTGACAACCGCCAATCTGCTTCTAACCATTGGCGACAATGACGACGATGTCACAAGTATCACGAATGGCTTCAACCGTAAATCTGTGTCCGGGAATACTCTGGCGACCAACCTTCAAGGTACCCTGACAAGCGGTGGTGCGGTGTCCCTTTGGAGCGTCTATCCCACCAACCCTGGTGCCACCCTCGAGGTGGATGGCCAGACCATTGACATCGGATTCAATACTGACATTGGAACGGAATTCCAATCAGTGTCGCTGTATTCCGTGGGTGATGTGAACCTGAATGACGGCATGTTGATGGTGACCGGCGGATTGAATATCGTGGGTGGCAGCATCAGCCAAACCTTCTATAGCAAAACACAGGTGGGTGGCCTGACCTACCTGTACGCTTACGGCGACATCAACATGAACGCCTTGAACAACGACATCGGCCTGCTGCAGGTGTCTGGCAACAATGTGACGCTGTACACGTTAAACGGCGTCGAGTTCGACGGCGCGCTGATTAGCGGAAACCTCAACCTCTACACCGACAATAATGGTGTTATCGGGAACATCACCCAAGGCAAGAATGCTGTTCAGGTGTATGGCAACGCCAACTTCTTCAGTCTGGGTGACATCGTCCTGAGCAACCCTCTAAATGTGTTTACCGGCACTGTCACATTCAGTGGCAACAGCGTGTCCCTGGGCGGCAAGAGCGACATCAACCTGGGCGGTGGCATCGCCAATGGTGACCTGACGGTTAACACCTCCTTCGCCAGCGGGGACATCACCCAGACCGGCCCCCTAGACGTGATTGGTTTGACTACCCTGAACGCTGGAACCGGGGATGTTGTTCTGACCAACTCACTGAACAGTTTCGGCACCGGTCCGGTCTCGGTGATCGCCAATGGGGCAAACCTAGCCGCAGCCGGAGCCATTGACCTGGGCACCTCGGCCATCCAGGCCGATATGGCTCTGTTTGCGGCCGGCGCGGTCACCCAGAGTGGCATACTGAATGTCGGCGACTGGCTAAATATCCGATCCTACGACACTGTGACACTGACTAACGCCGGTAACAAAGTCGGCGCCCTGGCGATCGCTGCTGACGCCGCGACCTTTGTGGATTCCGGCGCCCTGGTCCTGGGCCCCGTGCAGATCGACGAGGGTAATTTCACCCTGACCGTAGGCGGCAATCTGACCCAGTCCGGACCGGTGCAGGTTGTGTCCCCCGGCGCGGTGACCACCATCAACGCGGCCGGTTTTGATGTGATCCTTCCGGATCTCCGCAACGACTTCATCACACTTAGTACGAACGCCAACAACCTGGTCCTTGCCGATCAGAACAATGTGACCCTGGAAAACTCGACTCTGGCTGGGGACCTCGTAGTCAGCGCCGTGGCTAATGTGACCCTGTTGAGCGTGATCGCCACCGGGAACTCGAATGTGAACGCCGGGCAGGACATTTTTGGCGGAAGCAGCACTTTTGGCAGCGGGGCAGGAAATATCCACTTTTTCGATGCAGGGCGTTACATTGATTTCACCAACTTTGGCAACCCCAGCCGTTTCAACGGATCAACCTACTTTAATGGCACCATTGTGGATGTGACCGCCACAGGCGACTTGATTCTGGCCGCCGG
>Ga0255133_1000143_pt1 | contig 19903 bp, 15 predicted proteins | sample Law_Law_RepB_8d_FD_188553 | JGI IMG/M metagenome (GOLD analysis project Ga0255133, IMG submission 188553) | Freshwater microbial communities from St. Lawrence River, New York, United States - Law_Law_RepB_8d | ecosystem: Environmental > Aquatic > Freshwater > River | place: USA: New York... | reverse complement strand
GAAATGCTCGGCTCACACCGCGCATCGCTCACCCAAGCGGGCCACGCAGTTGCGGTTCTGGAACCAAGGCATCGTTACAAAGACCTGCGCAAACGGCTCGCTGGAGTCGTCACACGTCCCAAGGAACGACAAAACACGTTTTCAGATCGCCTTGATCGCTGGTTAGTCCATCCGATTTGGGGAGTAGCATTCTTCTTGTTTGTAATGCTCCTGCTGTTCCAATCTATTTTCTTTTTCGCCAGCCCCGCTATGGACGTGATTGATGGCGGGATGGAATCACTTCAGGATCTAGCAAGAAACAATCTGCAACCAGGCCCTTTCACCAGCCTTTTAGTTGATGGTGTCTTGGCAGGTGTGGGCGGGGTCGTTATTTTCTTGCCGCAGATAATTATCCTTTTCGGATTTTTGGGCATTCTTGAAGATTGCGGCTACATGGCGCGTGCTGCGTTTCTAATGGATCGGATCATGTCGAGATGCGGCCTGAGTGGAAAATCGTTCATTCCATTACTGAGCTCATTGGCTTGCGCTGTACCCGGAATCTTGTCGACACGCGTGATTGAAAACAGGCGCGATCGTCTGGCCACCATCCTTGTTGCCCCACTCATGAGCTGTTCAGCGAGATTGCCGGTATATACCCTGTTTTCTGCCGCATTTTTCCCAGATCCATGGTGGCTGGCCGGAACGGTTATGTTTGGGCTTTATGCAACCGGATTCGTGGTAGCGCCGCTGGTGGCCTTAATCCTGCGCGGAAGCCTGCTGAAAGGCGATGTTCCCCTTTTTGTTTTGGAAATGCCAACGTACCGCCGGCCTGCAATTCTCCCCACGCTTAAACGGATGTGGGATGCCGGAACTAGTTTCCTCTACCGGGCAGGAACGCTCATCCTTGCCACAATGGTTTTAGTTTGGGCACTGCTTTACTTTCCTTCAGCAGATTCCAATGGATTGGATTTTCCGACGAGGATTGCCAATGCAAACCCCGAGGATCAGCAAGGGCTGGTTCTTGAATGGAAAGAACAGAGCTGGCTTGGAAGAACTGGCAAAGCACTGGAGCCGGTTTTCATTCCATTAGGCTGGGACTGGCGCATTGGAATGAGTGTTCTTGCCAGCTTTCCAGCACGGGAAGTTGTTGTAGCTGCGTTGGGCGTTTCATTTGGTGAAGGGGAAGTGGCAGCGAACGATGAGGAAGGACGCAACAAATTGACGCAAAGGCTAAAAGCCGCAACCTGGCCGGATGGAAGGCCGCTATTCACTACTGCTTCAGCTCTTTCATTGCTCGTTTTCTTTGCCCTATGCTGTCAGTGCGCTTCAACACTGGCAGTGATTGCCCGAGAAACGCGCTCGATAGGATGGGCCGTTTTTACGTTCAGTTACATGACAACACTTGCCTATGCCGCTGCGTTTGCCATCTATCAGACAGGGCGACTCTTTGGTTAATCAGAAAGATTGGTAGCCATGCAACAAATTCAATTAGTTATGACAGCAGTTGCCATTGGATTATCAGTTATTTTTGTAATACGGTCTCTTTTACCAAACAATAAAAAAACCTGCTGTGGCCATGGATGCGGAACAGGGGCACCTTCGGCAGGAAGGGTACCACTCACTATGAGGGACCAACGGGTGTTCAAACATAGTGGTCCGTCGTAAAAAGGCTCATGCGTCGAATTACACCTGAAACGGAGATGTCTGGCATGATTGCGCATAATGTTTACTTCACACTGAACGACCCAACTCCGGAAAATATTGCGGCACTGGTAGCAGCCTGTCACAAGTGGCTTCCACGCCACGAAGGCGTGGTGTTTTATGCGGCGGGCGATCTTTGTCAGGACTTGAGAAGAGAAGTCAACGACGTCGACTTCCACGTGGGCCTTCACGTTGTATTCCGTGATATGGCAGCCCACGACGCTTATCAGATAAGTGCGGACCACAAGAGCTTCATCGAACACAACAAGGCAGGCTGGAAAAAAGTACGTGTTTTTGACTCAGTCGTGGCAGGCAACTGATTTTTCATGTGTTGACTTGAGTACCATCGGCGGAGGCGGCGCGTTCACGCGCCCGCCTTGCCTCAACAAATGAGCGGATGGCCAATATCAGAAAAACCACATTCAACAGAATTGTCAAACCGAAAGAAATCAGTTTGTTGCCCTCTGGGAATTTGAAAGCAGCTCTGCCACCTACCAACAGTACCGCCAGCAATGCTGCGGTTGCGGCAGCATGCATGGCATGTTTGCGGGTTGCGGGGGCCATTGCGACGATTGCCCCCGAAATTGCAATGATCAGGCCGAAACCTGCTGGAATAAGGGCCGTAAGCGACCGGTGCTCCGGCTCACTTTGTAAATAGCCGGCAAAACCAACAACAACCTGCGCACCACCAATAACCAAGCTAATCCATTCCATATGCCGATCTCCGTTTCGAATACTTCATCCTTTGACATCATAGAAAAATTGGCATCATCGTGTTGGTGTTGTCATGTTTGTTGGGCAGTGATACGTTTCGGATGCCTCTGCGGTGTTCGTGAATGAGCGTTCTTTTGGCGAACCGATAAGAGTACCTGCGGGGAGCTTCCGCTTCGGCGTAGGGATGGAAGGCGCGCACGCCCGCCATAAGCGCGGGATTCGCAAGATTCATCCCAGGCTTCCCAGCTTAAACAGCGGGTTCTCAAAAGCGCTCACACGGCACAGGTGGAGGTATTTCTTTCACGTACTGCCGATATTTTGCTGAATTGCACAATCGGGTTATTTTTCGTTTCAGGCGGGTTGACAGTCGTTTGTAAAACTTTATCTTCTCAACATGAGTCAGGTTTGCATCTCTTCACAAACCAGATTCGCCTTAATGCTTTATCTCTAACATGTCAAAATATCGATGCGCTTTCGATAATTTTGGCCAAGGGAACAGGCGTCAGTTCTCCGGCAGCGATTCACCAAGGCCAGGGATGGCCTACGATATTCGCCGGGATCGCGTGGGTCGAGGGACAGTGTGGTATGCACGCTCCCGGAAGATTCGCTGTCGGGAACTGATTGCCTTGCTGGACAAAAAATCATCATCATCGCAGACTTTTGCAGGCCTTAGGTCATGCAACTATCCCATGAGTTTATCCATCTACAGCTTTCGACCTGTGCCCGGTCCATTTGCCGGCTAATATAACAGCATCTTTGCAACTTCCGTGGTTCTGGTCACGTGATAACCATGCCCCCACAAGACTCCTCGTCCCGCCTGCATTCAGAGCTTGAACGCCGTATTTTAGTGCTCGATGGTGCCATGGGATCCATGATCTATGCCCACGAACCAACAGAAGCCGATTACAGGGGCACCCGGTTTGCCAACCATTCGGTTCTCCTGAAAAACTGCACCGAGATCATGGTGCTAACCCAACCCGATCTAATCAGGTCGATCCATGTCGCCTATCTTGAAGCAGGCGCGGACATCATTGAAACGGATTCATTCAACACCAACCGTATTTCAATGACCGAATTCCAACTTGAGGAATACACCCCCGAACTGAACCGCAGGGCTGCTGAAATCGCTCGAGATGCCGCTGATGAGTTCACACGCCGCGACCCGTCCCGTCCTCGTTTCGTTGCGGGCAGCATCGGGCCGACCAAAAAAACACTGTCTTTGGGAACCGACGTCGAAGATCCAGGGCGACGCGACGTTACATTTGACGAAATGGTGGCCACGTATGCCGAACAGGTGGAAGCCCTTATTGACGGTGGCGTGGACATCCTTCTGCCTGAAACCGTGTTCGACACGCTGGTATTGAAAGCATGCCTTTACGCGATTGAACTGGTCTTCGACAAGATCGGCCGCCGTATCCCGGTTATGATTTCAGGGACCATTTTTGATAACGGCAGAACTCTCTCAGCGCAACCAGTAGAGTCTTTTGCAATCTCAGTAGAGCATTTCCCGGCGCTCAGCGTCGGCCTTAACTGCGCGGTGGGCGTGCAGCAGATGCGCCCGCACATTCAAAAACTGTCGGAAATGTGCCCACACCTTGTAAGCTGCTACCCCAATGCAGGTATGCCCGACGGATTTGGTGGGTTCACCGGAAACACAGCAGACACTGCTCGGGCGCTCGGCGAATTCGCCCGCGCCGGGTGGATCAACATCGTTGGTGGATGCTGCGGTACCAATCCTGAATGGATTGGCGCGATTGCAGGGGCAGTTAGGGGCGTCCCGCCCAGACGAATTCCAACATTGGAGCCGCGCACGGCATTGTGCGGTACTGAACCGTTGATCCTCAGACCAGAAGTTCCGTTTCTGATGGTTGGCGAGCGAACCAATATTTCCGGATCACGCAAGTTCGCAAGAATGGTGCGTGAAAACAGGCTTGAAGAATCAATAAGCATTGCCCGCGAACAAGTTGAAAACGGCGCAAACATCATTGATGTCAACATGGATGAGGGCCTCATCGACGGCATCGCCGCCATGACGCGATTCCTGAACTTAGCGTCCGCGGAACCGACCGTGGCACGCGCTCCATTCATGATCGACAGCAGTAATTTCGCCGTGATCGAAGCTGGTCTCAAATGCCATCAGGGCAAGGCCATTGTCAACTCGATATCACTCAAGGAAGGCGAGGAAAAATTCCTGGCTCAGGCCAGTATCGTACGCCGATTGGGTGCGGCGGTTGTTGTGATGGCGTTTGACGAAAGCGGGCAAGCCGTTACCGCTGACCACAAAGTCGCCGTATGTGAACGCGCCTACAAACTTCTAACAGAAAAAGCCGGTTTCCCACCAACAGATATCATATTTGACGCGAATATTCTGACTGTAGCCACTGGCATGGCTGAACACGATCGATATGCCGTGGAGTTTTTCGATGCCATCCGCGAAATCAAGAAACGGATGCCATTGGCCCGCACATCCGGCGGCGTAAGCAATGTTTCGTTTTCGTTCCGTGGACCCGAGTATGAATTGGTGCGGGAGGCGATGAATTCAGCCTTTCTTTACCACGCCATTCGCGCCGGCCTCGACATGGGAATCGTGAATGCCGGGCAACTTCAGGTTTACGAGGAAATTCCAGCGGACCTAAAAGAAAAAGTCGAAGATGTTTTGCTAGCCAGACGGCCAGATGCCACAGAACGTTTGGTTGAACTGGCGCGCACCCTCGGCCGGAAAGGCCGTGAAGATGTTGCTAAGTTGGCTTGGCGTGATCTGCCAGTAGATCAACGACTCGAACACGCCCTTATTCATGGTCTCGATGATTTTATCGAAATCGATACCGAAGAACGCCGCGCAACAAGCACCAGACCCTTGCATGTCATTGAAGGCCCTCTGATGACCGCCATGCGAAAAGTTGGCGATCTCTTTGGTGCGGGCAAAATGTTTTTGCCACAAGTCGTGCGCTCTGCGCGCGTGATGAAAAAAGCTGTCGCATACCTCACACCGTTCATGGAAGCGGAACGGAATCAGACGGGAACCCACACGGCCCGTGGCAAAGTGTTGATGGCCACGGTAAAGGGAGATGTTCACGACATCGGCAAAAATATTGTAGGTGTTGTGCTTGCATGCAACGATTTTGAAGTGATCGATATGGGGGTTATGGTCCCTTGCGAAAAAATTCTAGAAAAAGCCATCAGTGTTGGAGCGGACATGATTGGCCTCTCAGGCCTGATCACGCCATCGCTTGATGAAATGGTGAATGTGGCCCGGGAGATGCAGCGCCAAAATTGGACCATGCCCCTGCTGATTGGCGGTGCGACAACCAGTGCTAGGCACACCGCCGTGAAAATTGCCCCTGTATACACCAGTGGACCAGTGATTCACGTTCTCGATGCGTCACGTTCCGTTGGAGTGGTTGAATCACTTCTTAGCGAAGATCGCGCCGCTGCCTTTATTGCCTCCACAAAAATCGAGCAAGAACAAGATCGCGCAAGCTTCAAAAAGCGACTCGACCGCACTCTGGTCCCATTGGCCACTGCAAGGGAACGCGCCTGGGCCATTGACTGGACAGCAGAACCACCTCCACCAGCTCCCAAATTCCTTGGGGTGCGCGTTGACCGTAACATCCCTCTTGAAAACTTGGTTCCATTCATCGATTGGTCTCCATTTTTCATGGCTTGGGAATTGTCTGGGAAATATCCCGCCATCCTTAATGATTCGGTGGTTGGATCTGAGGCCCGTCGCCTTTTCAATGACGGAAAGCGGTTATTGGACACGATCATCGAAAAGGGTTGGCTTCGTGCCCATGCTGTTTGGGGGTTTTTCAGAGCCAACTCTGAAAATGATGATATCTGCCTTGGCAATGCAGATGGATCGCCATTGACCCGTATTCACATGCTCCGTCAACAATGGGAACGCAAGGCGGAAGCAGGCACAGCGCGATTCCGGTGCCTTTCCGACTACGTAGCGCCCGTGTCGTCTGGCTTGGCAGACCATGTAGGGGCATTTGCTGTCACAGCAGGGGATGGTGCCTTTGAGCTCGAACAACGTTTTGCCAGCGAATTGGATGACTACAGTGCCATCCTTGCCAAGGCTCTGGCAGACCGATTGGCTGAGGCTCTGGCTGAATACCAACATCTGATAGCGCGAAACCATTGGTACGCTCCATCCGAGAAACTGTCGTATGGAGAATTAATCGATGAAGCCTATCAGGGAATTCGCCCTGCGGCAGGATACCCGTCGTGCCCCGACCACACAGAAAAATCAACCATTTGGCAATTACTGACTCCGGATCAACAGGTGGGAATCTCGCTTACAGAAAGTTTTGCGATGTCACCCGCGGCTTCGGTTAGCGGCATGTACTTCGGGCACCCACAGGCAAAATACTTCGCTGTCGACATGATCACGCGAGATCAAGTTCACGATTACGCAAAGCGAAAATCCATGGACGCGGCAACCATGGAGCAGTGGCTGCAACCGGTATTGGGATACGATCCAACATGATACCACCCGGCGACGTTTCTACCATCAGACGATTGGTTTTAGAACATACGCCATGTTTGAATGCCCGTGTGGGCCCCGCACTCACCAATAATTTCGGTGTGGTCCTGGGTGAAGATGTATTGGCTGATGGCGATATGCCAGCTTTGCCCACATCGAGGATGGACGGATACGCGCTTCGTGCTACAGATGTGGTACTTCATCGGGTTCTGGAAATCGCTGGCACCACTCGGGCGGGGGATCATCGAGGCCAACCATTGCCTGCCGAAATGTGTCACAAGATTACAACCGGAGCCGCACTTCCCGAAAATGCCGACTGCGTGATACCCGTTGAAGACACCCGGACAGTCGATGGCGGAATTGAAATCATTGCTGTCCATTGCACCGACCACAGGTTTATAAGGTTCCCGGGCGAGGAATTCCGCCAAGGGCAGGTCCTAGTTCCAGCGGGTACTGTGCTTGGCCCGGTCGAATATGGGTTGCTTGCGTTGGCAGGCCGAACCGCAGCGCTTCAGTATGACGCACCTAGGGTTGCCGTGTTGTCTACTGGCAACGAAATTGTCGAACCCGGCATGCGACCTGGGCAGCATCAAGTGCGCAATTCAAATGGCCCAATGTTGATGGCTCAACTCTGCAGAGCAGGGGCATTACCACGATTCCTAGGGATCGCTCCCGATTCCGAAGCTTCCCTGCGATCACTCATACGTGAAGGTCTTTGGCATAATGTTCTTGTGATATCAGGCGGAATATCTGCTGGAGACAGGGATCTGGTTCCTTCAGTCCTAAAATCAGAAGGCGCGCGGATTTTGGCCCACGGAGTGTCCATGCGCCCTGGTAAACCATTCCTTTTTGCCACACACCCATGCGGCCCTATCATTTTCGGTCTTCCTGGAAATCCTGTGAGCGCTTTCACATGCATGGAGTTATTTGTAAGGCCTGCCATTGAATCGATGCGCGGCTTGCAGGCCCCTGCCGAGAAACAATGGCAGAAAGCACCATTAGCTACCGACTTCAGTTGGAAAGGTGACAGGCCGTTTTATCCCCCCATGCGCCTTGATTCCAAGGGATTGTTACACCCAACGCACCTGTCTGGTTCAGCCGACCTGCGTTCAATTGCCGGGTGCAATGTTCTGGCGCGCCTCGCCCCCCAAGGAATGCTCCACGCCGGCGATCCGGTTGACATTGCAATTTTGGAGTAATCCCATGGCACCGGTGACGACTCCACTAAAAACATATTCCCTCTTTTTGCTTGCCATGGGCGGCGCACTGTTGCAATACCTTTGTTTTTTTCCATTCAATTGGGGAATCCTTGGTTGGATTGCGCTCGTCCCATGGCTTCTGCTCATACGCCTTCCCACAACTCAATTGACGCCATGGATTCTGTATCTGGGTGCTCTCTCCCTGAATCTGGCGCAACTCAAGTGGATGACCGTCGCCGACGTGCGGATGATCGGAACATGGTTATTGCTGGCCTGGTGGTGCTCACTGTTCCCAATGGCTGCGTATTTTCTGATTCGTAGGCTTACTTTCCGTTGGCAGGTACCATTGGCTTTATCCGTCCCCGTGGTTTGGGTAACCCTTGAATACGCCAAATCGTTCCTGATGACTGGTTTTCCCTGGTATTTTCTGGCACACACACAACACGAATCTCTCCCCCTGATTCAGTCAGCTGATTTTGCCAGCACTCAAGCACTATCGTTCATTGTGGGAATGGCGAACGGTTGGGTCGCAGATTTGATACTTTGTCGCTTGAAATTGGATAACGTCCGGATCGTTTCACGCGGCACTTTAGCCGTGACTGCTGCTGTGACCTTGGCTCTTATCTCCGGCATGTGGGGATATGGCATCTGGCGCATCAACACAATTAAAATCAACAACGGACCTACCGTTGCCTTGTTGCAAGGCAATCATGCGCAATCAGTCCGCAACAGCGAAGAGCATTTCCGCCAGACTTGGCTCGATTACAAATCAATGTTAGCCACTGCCAAAAGTCTCCAACCTGACCTGATTGTATGGCCGGAAACTAGCTTTCCATTTGAACTTCCCGCTCGAATCGACTCACCAGGTCCCATTCTCGGACAGAATGACGAGCAGGAAATATGGTCTGGCCCACCACAATTGCTGGGGGTCAATGTCGCTGTGTACGAAGGGCGAGACGTAATCTCCCGACACAACAGTTCCATGCTTCAGGACTTCAAAACTGGAAACGTGACACGCTACGACAAAATCCACCGTGTTCCATTCGGTGAATACATCCCGTTCAAGGACTGGATTCCCGCCATGAACTGGTTGTCACCTTATGATTTCGATTACAGTATCAGGGCAGGGGTTGAGGCGACTCGTTTCCCGCTGGCTTGGAATGGGCAAAATCTTTCATTTTGCACCCTATTATGCTACGAAGACAGTGATTTTGCCCAGACACGTTGGGCTATGAACTCAGCTCCTCCCCCCGATTTCTGGGTCAATCAGTCCAATGATGGCTGGTTTCAGGGCACAGAAGAACATGCGCAGCATCTGGCCACTGCGCGATTTCGCACCATCGAGACCAGAAGATCGATGGCCCGCGCCGTGAATTCAGGTATCTCCGCCCTCATTGACCCGCTAGGCCGCATTCTTGCACCCAGTCCAATTGAGGGGAACACATGGCGCGCAAACGCCTCTCCTGCTGAAGTTCCGCATGAGACATGGGACCGGTTCAAGGCCATGGACATGGTCCTAGTTGGCGAACTTCCGCTTTGCTCAGCCAAGGCCCCTTATTTGATTTTGGGAGATTGGGTTGCTTGGCTTTGCATAGTGTTGGTGGGCGCGGGATTGTTCATAAGACCACGCTCCGCCAGACCTACCTGACCTTTCGCCCAAGTACACCTCCGTGGTATGCAAAACATCACATTGGAGGAATGACCATGTTGTTGTTTTGCTGCGCAATCATTACCAGCTCCCTGCTTTCCGGACAAAATCTGGCCTTCCGCTTTCAGGCCGGGCAGGCCATTACTTATCGCATTGAGCAGGAAACAACTGCGACAGACACCATGGGCGACAATTCCAGCAGCGTGAAAAATCGCACTCGCGTTCTCAAGCGGTGGACTGTCGTTGAAGTTTCATCCGCCGGTGTTGCTACTTTGGAAATGCGACTACTTGAGCTAGTTCTTGAGACAACCCGTCCTAATGGTGAAGTTTTGAAGTTCAATTCAGGCACACCTGATGGGCCTTTGAAAGACAGCTTGGCACCACTGATTGGCCCTGTTGTGGCAAGGCTAAAAGTTGATTCATTGGGCCGTGTGCTTGAAGTGATTGAATCAAAATTTGGCAAAGCTTCCCGCTATGAAACTGAACCTCCATTTATTGCCATCCTCCATGGACAAGGCCCTGTGCCTGAACAATCCTGGCAGCGCACCTACCAGCACACGCTGGAACCGCCAGCGGGTACTGGTGAGAAGGTCGACCTTGTGCAGAAATATGTCACAAAAGAAGCTCAGGAAGGTATCGTCCGATTGGAAATGGAAACCACCCCAGCTAAACCCGCCGCCACCCCAGCCGACGAGGCCCCCTTGTTGCAGTTACTTCCCAAGGGGACCGTTGTCATCAACACAAAAACCGGACTATTGCAATCTGCCGCATTGACTATCGACCGCGAGGTCAAAAATGCAACCGGACAAGGCAGCACATACCGGTTCCAGAGCAGTTACAAAGAAACAATGGTAGAACGCTAAAAAATGCGTCAACCCAGTAGCTCGGAAACCGCTTCGCGCTCTACCTGAAGTTCCTGTAGAGTGACGGCCAATTTGTTCTGACCGTATGCGTCGTGGCTGAGTCCTTCCACCACTTCGTAACGGCCTTCACCAAGAGTGCGGCACGGGAAACCAAATATCAAACCCTTGGGAATCCCGTACTGACCCTGAGAGACCACCGCCATGCTGACCCAATCGTTGGCTGGCGTGGTTTTTAGCAAGCTCTTAACGTGATCAAGAGCTCCGTTGGCCGCTGATAATGCAGAAGACAATCCGCGCGCTTTGATGACCGCGGCGCCGCGTTGCTGCACTTCTGGCACAAAATTGTTTTCAAGCCAAGCGCGGTCCTTGATGACCTCAGTCACGGGTTTGCCGCTAATCAGGGCATTACCAAAGTCGGGGAACTGCGTGTTACTGTGATTTCCCCAAATGGTCATGCGGGTCACTTCGCTCACTGGAACACCTGCTTTGCGGGCGAGCGAACTGAGAGCGCGGTTGTGATCCAATCGGGTCAAAGCCGTGAACCGATCGTCTGGAATGTTTGGAGCCTGGCTCCGTGCCACCAGACAGTTGGTATTACATGGGTTGCCAACCACTAAAACGCGGACATTTCCAGCAGCACCGGCAGCAATCGCTTTACCCTGACCTACAAAAATTTTGCCGTTGATGCCCAGCAATTCCTTGCGTTCCATCCCCTCCTTACGGGGAAATGAACCAACAAGAAGTGCCCAGTTGACGCCATCAAAGGCGCGAGAAGCATCGTCGGTAACGATAACCTCTTTGAGCGCAGTAGATGCGCAATCATCGAGTTCCATGGCCACGCCGCCAAGCGTGGGTAGTGCTGGAGTGATTTCAAGCAATCGAAGCGATACGCGCACGCCCGGGCCAAAGACTTCGCCAGAGGCGATACGCCCCAACATGGCATAAGCCACCTGACCTGCTGCACCTGTAACCGTCACGTTCACCGTTTCCGACATCCGTCTCTCCCCCGAACCAAGAGTGGAGCAGCCAAGGCAATTGGCCACCTGTTCATGAACCGTCCCCTGTTCTCCGAAGACGGCATCGCTAGGCTAAGGACTGTCAGTGGGAAGTCCACGGGGTGCGCGAGGCCGCGGCCCGGACTACCGCCAACGGAGTCATTACGCACCATGGCAATCAAGGTCGCCATCAACGGTTTCGGACGCATCGGTCGGCTTGTTTTCCGTGCTATGATCGAGCAAGGGCTCGTCGGTACCACGGTTGAAGTCGTTGCTGTGGGAGATATTGTTCCCGCAGACAATCTTGCCTACCTCGTGAAATACGATTCCACCCAAGGCAAGTTTGACGGAACTGTAACTTCCAAAAAATCCAGCCCTGACAAAGCCGAGGATGACGTCCTCGTTGTCAACGGTAAGGAAATCAGGGTTGTCAGCGCCCGTTCACCAAAGGATCTACCATGGAAGGCCATGGGGGTTGATGTTGTCATCGAATCGACAGGGCTGTTCACCGAAGGATCGAAAGATCCAGCGGAAGTAGATAAGTCGGCATACGGCCACATCGTGGCAGGCGCCAAGCGCGTGATTATTTCGGCCCCGGCCAAGAATGAAGACATCACCGTGGTGATGGGCGTCAATCACGACAAGTACGATCCAGCCAAGCATGTTGTTATTTCCAATGCCAGTTGCACCACCAACTGCCTTGCACCACTTGTTCATGTGTTGCTGAAAGAAGGTTTTGGCATCGAAGAAGGTTTGATGACAACCGTTCACGCTTACACCGCCACCCAGAAAACGGTTGACGGACCAAGCAAGAAGGATTGGAAAGGTGGTCGCAGTGCCGCTATCAACCTGATCCCCTCAGCAACGGGCGCAGCACGCGCTGTGGGCCTAGTATGCCCTGAAGTCAAAGGTAAACTGACTGGCATGGCATTCCGCGTGCCAACGCCAACTGTCTCGGTGGTGGACCTGACGGTTCGCACTGTCAAACCAACGAGCTACAAGGAAATCGTTGCCGCTATGAAGCGCGCCAGCGAAACCTACCTCAAGGGAATTCTGGAAACGACAGCCGATGAGGTTGTTTCGAGCGACTTCATCCACTGCAAATCGTCGAGCATTTTTGACGAAACCAGCGGCATGGAATTGAACGACCGCTTCTTCAAGCTGGTGAGCTGGTACGACAACGAGTGGGGTTACTCCTGCCGCGTTGGCGATCTGCTCAAGATGATCGTGGAGAAGGGTGTTTGACCCTACTGCTATTGAATGACTTCAATCGATAAGAGGACGCCCAAGCCATGGCAAAGAAGACCCTTGAGCACCTGCCCGACTTGAAGGGCAAAAAAGTGCTGGTTCGAGTCGATTTCAACGTGCCCCAAGATGCCGCCGGCGTGATTACCAACGACCGGCGCATCCGTGGAGCAGTTCCCACGATTCGGGCACTGCTCGACAAGGGTGCGGCAGTAATTGCCATGAGTCATCTTGGGCGTCCCAAAGGCGACCCTGTCAAAGACAAACCGTTTCGGATGGACAGAGTTGCCGTCCGACTCGGAGAACTCCTGGGATGCCCGGTCAGCAAGGTTGATGACAGTGCTGGCCCCTTGGCGAAAGCCGCTGCCCAAGCACTGAAACCGGGCGAAGTTCTTGTCCTTGAAAACCTGCGATTCCATCCAGGAGAGCAGGGCGGAGAAGAATCTTTCGCATCCGCGATCGCCTCACTCGGCGACGCCTACGTTAACGATGCGTTTGGAACATGTCACCGCAAGGATGCCTCGATGGTGGCGGTTCCTGCGGCATTAGCGGGAAAGCCCAGAGTGGTGGGATTGCTGGTTCAAAAAGAACTCGTAATTCTTGACCGTCTCTTGGCCAACCCAGCACGTCCATTCATCTCCCTGCTGGGAGGAGGGAAGGTTTCCGACAAAATTGGTTTTATCAAGGCTCTCTTAAGCCGAGTTGATCTGGTTTTGGTAGGTGGCGCGATGAGCTATACCTTCCTCAAGGCCGAGGGCAAAAACATTGGAGCCAGTCGCTGCGAAGCAGACAAGCTGGATCTCGCCCGCGAGCTTCTGCAACTCGGAGCAGGTCGCATTCACCTTCCAGTCGATCACCTGGTTGTTGACGCGCTTGATCGGCCAGAAACCGCGCGCGTGGTGGAAGGCGAAATTCCCGATGGCACCATCGGCATCGATATCGGTCCCAAAACCCGTGAATTGTACTCCTCGAAAATCGCAACAGCCGGCACCGTTGTGTGGAACGGCCCCATGGGCAAGTTCGAAGATGATCCGTATAGCCATGGGACCCGTGCTATTGCCCAAGCATTGGCCCAATGCCCTGGGATAACCGTTGTTGGTGGTGGGGAAACGGCTGAAGCTGTTGAGGCTTTTGGCCTCGATACCCTCATCAAGCATGTCTCCACGGGCGGCGGAGCCTTCCTCGAATATGTCGAGGGGACCCCATTTGCGGCTTTGGCCGAAATCGACGACGCCTGATTTCCTCTAGAAGGTTGTAATGCCATGCCAGTATTCCGGAGCTTTTTGGCCGAATTTATTGGCACATTCGCTCTGGTACTTGCTGGCACGGGGGCGATTGTTGTTAATGAAGTGACGGTTGGGGCCATCACGCATGTGGGTATCGCCCTCACATTTGGGTTGATCGTGGTTGCGATGGCGTACGCTATCGGGCCCGTCAGTGGCGGGCACATGAACCCCGCAGTTACTCTGGCTCTCACTGCCCATGGTTCATTCCCCGTTAAATCTCTGGGAATTCACATCACGGCACAGGTGCTGGGTGCTTGCGCAGCTAGCGGCCTTCTCCTAGCCATGTTTCCTGCTTCGTCAAATCTGGGAGCGACCATTCCTCGCGCTGGATTTGTAACGGCATCGTTCATTCTGGAATTCATCACGACCATGCTTCTTGTGATCGTGATACTGGGTGTTTCCAGTAGCAGTGCTCATATTTTGACTGGTTTGGCAGCCGGGGCCACTGTCGGCCTTGAAGCTTTGTTTGCAGGCCCCATTTCCGGCGCCTCCATGAATCCAGCGAGATCTCTTGCACCTGCCTTAATTTCAGGCCACACAGAATACCTCTGGATCTATCTGACATCACCTTGGGCCGGTGCCCTCGTTGGTGTTGCCATTCACCGCCTGATGAACCCCAAGGATACCTCACCATGAGCTCAAAAAAGGTTTTGCTGTTTGTTTGCGTTGAAAATGCCAACCGAAGTCAAATGGCAGAAGCCTTTGCTCGGATTCATGGCGGCGAACATGTTGAGCCATATAGCGCTGGATCGAAGCCTTCAGGTGTGGTCAATCCTCGGGCCATCGAATTCATGGCTGAAAAGGGCTATGATTTATCCAAACATGACTCCAAAACCTTAGAATCGTTCAACGGCAAACCTGTGGAAGTTGCTGTAACCATGGGCTGTGGAGATGCATGTCCACTGGTTGTCGCAAATCGTCGCGAGGAATGGCAAATTCCCGACCCCAAACACTTGCCTGCGGATGAATTCCGCCAAATCCGCGATCTGATCGAAAGCAAGGTCAAAGACCTGCTCAAATCGTTGTAAAGCCTTGTGATTTGTCGTAAGGCTCCAGTCTTTCAATTGTTTATTACTGTTTACATTGAAAGGACCACTATGACAAATTCAGAGCCGGGCCCCAACAGGCGAAGCGTCCTGGCAGCAGGGTTGGCAGCAACAACGACCGGGGCCTCTACAATTGCTGCAGATACCCCGGCCAATGTGGCTCCGGAAATAAAATCTTCCGTACGCGTGGCTGCCGTAAGCTTTGCTCTTCCATTTCACGATCATCGCGCCGATGGCGTGAATCTGAAGGGATTACGCGAAATAACAGCAAAAATTGTCAACGACAAACCAGACTTCATATGTTTTCCTGAGGCATGCGCTTGCGCCGCGAAAGGATTTGCTGCTGGCATCAAAACGGCACCCCAACTCGATCCTTATGTGGCCGAAGTTGCCCGGATTGCCAAAGAATTCAAAGTTAACATCATCGCGCCATTTCTCGAGCGATCAGGTGACCGCGTATATAATTCTGTTCCTATTGTTGATCGCCAAGGGCGTCTTATACTGGTATACCGTAAAAACTATCCCACTATTGGTGAATTAGAAGCAGGAATCAGCCCAGGCCGGGAAGTTCCCGTTGCGGAATGCGATGGCATAAGGGTTGGCGCAGCCGTGTGTTTCGACGCCAACTTCGACTCTATTGCAGCAGAATTAGAACGTCAAAAAGCCCGGCTAGTGTTTTGGCCATCCATGTACTGGGGAGGGCAACTGCTTCAGCATTGGGCAGTGCGCTACGGGTTCTCGGTTGTGATCGCTTACAATGCCGAAAGCGCGATCATCGACATGACTGGAAAATACCTAGCACGGCAAGGTAACGATTCCTTGAAGGTACGCCAAAAGCTATTGCCACCATGGGCTCTGGCCGATATCCGAATTAATCGCGAATTGTTTCATCTCGATGACAATCAAAACAAATTCCCGGCTATGCGTGAAAAATATGGTCCTAACATCGACATCCATGTCATGGAACCAGAGGGTTTCTTTTTACTGGAATCGAAGCAGCCCGGTCTAACCGTTGAATCGATAGCAGCTTCCTTCAAACTCGAAACCCTGCGTGATTACCTTGCCCGCAGCAAGGCAATGCGGGAGAAGAAAATTTAGCTCAAAATCAGGCTATTCCAAGCCAACGGCTCCATAAATCATCGGCCCAACCAAGACTCATGGTCATGCCTGAACCACCCGGAGCCAGCACGGCAACAACATCGCGATCGAGGTCTTCCACAACCAATGGCTTTTCAGGGTGTTTGGCATATTGGCCGTGCCAGCGAGCCTGAATGCGACTATCACCCAAATCAACTCTGTCATAAAGATATTCGAGAATAAGACTTTCAATTTTATCGCTGTCAAATGGAGTGATGTCATTTCCGTAAACATGGCTGTCACCCAGCACCAATTCGTTGCGCTGGTTTCTTGAAGCCATCACATGAATTCCCAAAGCCAGATGCTCAGCGTAATCCTGTTCAAGGCGTGCCCGCAAGGCTGGCAGTGTTGGACAATCCTGAAACGCGGCATAGTGAAGTAGTGTGAGACCAAAGGCTAAATGAGGGCCAAATCGGTCAGCTTCCAGTTGTGGAACCGTGCGCAACATCTGAAGCTTCGTTACCCGCATACCTAGCGAACTTAATCGAGACGGATACAGTGTGGTGAAATCCACACCACTTGCGATCAAAACCCGACCTCCCACATATTCGGTTCCATCCGATGTACGCACATAACCTGACCCAGCAGCCACCACTGGAAGTCCCTGCCTGATTTCCACCCCCATGGCGGAAAGGTAATTGGTCAACGCCGCGATCGCTTGCGGAGGGTCCACCACGCATTCCTCGCGACTATGAAGCGCTCCACGCAACTGATCGGGCTTCAAGCCCGGACACAAACGCCTTGCTTCCAGAGGATCAACGATTTCAGCCGAAAAACCATCTTGGCGCGCATCTGATGCAAACTCCTGCAGCACTGCCATTTCATCCTCAGCATGCGCCACATGGAGCGATCCGCACGGATTGATCCAAATTCCGGCTGGCTCGGCCAATTCAAGCCATAAATTACGACTCCTGATAGCCCTGTCACGCAATTCTCCCGCGGGCTGGCCCACAGGCCATATCATGCCGAAATTCCTGACAGATCCGCCTTGGGCACGGTGGCTACGTTCCAACAAAACAACCTTCATGCCTCGACGTTGCGCATGATATGCCAAAGATAGACCGAGGATTCCTCCCCCCACCACAAGAACATCAGCGGTGACTGCCATTGACAAATCCCCTTCCAACAACGTGTCCGAAAATGCCTGCATTACATAAACATGTATTAGGAATCGTTGGGAATATGACGATCCACCACGGACTAGAACTCATGAACAGCAACGATCAATATCCCCGTCTTGTGGTTCTGGACTGGGCAGGAACCATCATCGATTCCGGAAGCAAAGCTCCACTCGAAACGTTTATCCGCCTGTTTGCCAACGAGGGTATTGATGTGCCGGAAAATGTAGCCAGTGAACCCATGGGATTGGGAAAACGAGAGCACATCGAACGGATTTTGGCCAGCAAGAATGTTGGTGATGCGTGGACTAAACAGTTCGGAAGGCCACACATTTCTACCGATATTGACCGGTTGTACCATGCCTATGAACCAATCCAACTTGAAGCTGTGCGGCGTCACGGAACATTGGTGAACGGTGCTTGCGAAACCGTAGCATGGTTACGAACAAATGGAATCAAAGTGGCAGGGACTACTGGGTATCCCAAAGTCATTGCTCAGGTCATTTGGGATTTGGCACGGGAACAAGGTTTGCAACTCGATGCGAATGTTTGCAATAACGAGGTGGCCAACGGCAGGCCAACACCGTTCATGCTGTTCCGCGCTATGGAACTCACCAATGTGTACCCCGCAACAAAAGTGCTGAAAGTAGGCGACACCGTACCCGACATCATGGAAGGTATTGGCGGTGGTGCTCGGGCCATCAGCGTTTTGAAAACGGGAAGTGGATGGCTGGGAGAATCTTCCCGGGCCAATCTCACAGCTAAATTTATGGCGGCAGGAAGCAGCGCGGTAATTGAATCTATTGCTGATTTACCCAGATGGATCTCAAGCCACTGGCGAACTTGAATTAAAATCCGGAAAACGCGCAAATCTACTCAGCCATCACCTGCGTCATGATTATGCAAGGCTCATTAAAGCAATTCGGTACATCGAGCCACAAAAACCAACAGGATTGCTGAAAACCCTGTTCTTTGATTTGCCACGAGCAATGCCGCGAGCCATTGTTGTTCCAGATCCTCGGCCCTTTACGAGGAGTTGGAACTTCTACTCAACAGGTGGTGCACCATGCGCAACAAGTCGTTTCTGAACCTTGAAGGATTGACTGAGCGAGTAACTCCTGCCGTCAGCGGCATCAGCTTCATGGGCGGAAATCTTTCCGTTCGCCTCGATAGCCAGGGCGGCACACTTTCGCTCCTCGGCAATGCAAACAACTACAAAATCACATTCGGGACCGCAACGATTGGTAACACCGCGGGCTACAATGTGACAGGTAGCATCAGTGTCCTTAGCGCCAACGGCAACGATATTATCAATATCCAACCACAGGCAGCAGGAAATACATTTGTTGTTCCAGGCAATTTGAACATCAACACGGGTAATGGTAACGATACCATTAACATTCTTGGTACGGTAGCTACTGGAACCGCAACCATTGCGGGCAACGTTGCAATCAACGCGGGAAATGGAGCCGACAGTTTAAACCTGTCAACCCAAGCCACCACCGATAGTCTGACGATCAACGGGCGCCTTAACTTTATTGGCGGCAATGGGCTCGATACAGTAACCTCCAATAACGGTAGTTTACAGATCAATGGCCTGACCACTCTAAATCAGGTCAACGCGCTTACTCTCAACCCAGATGCAACTGCAGTCGATGGCATCAATTTGGTAAGTCTGCAGATCAGCAATCCAATGGCTGAATCTTCAGTTAACGCAATCAACCTTATTGGTGACGCCGCAGTAAATCCGGTAACCATTAACGGTTCATTCAACTACACCGGTAACATGCGGGACGACAACATCGCTATTGATGGGGCTACCATTCTTGGCAACACGGTTCTGAACTTGTACGGGGCAGATACTGATAACACAGTAACATTGGCCGGCACTGCAGATACACTTCTGCAAGGAAACCTAACCATTATTGCTGGCAATGGTGCCGATACCATCCTCGCCGGATCTGCCAACGACACAACAATCAATGGTTCAGTATCAATGAACCTCGGAAGCGGCACCAACAATGTTACACTCGACAACGGTACCATTGGTGGAAACATGACTGTTTATGGTGGCAACGGTAACGATGTCATCAATATTGGTGTAACCACCGCGTTTGTTATCAATGGATCGCTCACAGTTTCTGTTGGCAATACGGTTGGAGGCGTAGCTGACCAAAATGAGCTTCAGCTCAACGACACAACTATTGGCGGCGGTGTCAGCTACACCGGTGGATCTGGGATTGACAGTGTAACGCTCGATGGGACAACCACCGTCGCTAACAGCTTGAATGTTTATCTTGGTGCAGGTATTGATGAATTGACGCTCAATGCTGCTACGGTTGATCTGGGCGCCCTGTTTGTTGACTTCGGTGTTGATCTGGTCGATGACGTATTCACCAACAATTCGGCTCAGGACTTTGATATCCAGATCCGCAACTTCCCATGATTCTAAATCGTTAAATTAAAAGGGCCCGGGATCACCATCC
>Ga0255133_1000138_pt1 | contig 20137 bp, 14 predicted proteins | sample Law_Law_RepB_8d_FD_188553 | JGI IMG/M metagenome (GOLD analysis project Ga0255133, IMG submission 188553) | Freshwater microbial communities from St. Lawrence River, New York, United States - Law_Law_RepB_8d | ecosystem: Environmental > Aquatic > Freshwater > River | place: USA: New York... | reverse complement strand
GGCCCCGGTGGCCCGGGGGGGCCTGTGGGTGGTGGAGGCTTTGGCGGTGGTGGATTTATGATGATGATGCCTCAGCCTGGCCAACTATTGCCCGCACCACTGGTGGAGCAATTGAAGTTGACCGGTGAGCAAAAGGAAAAGCTTGAAAAGCTGCAGAAAGAAACCAACGACAAGCTAGATAGCATTCTTACCGAGGACCAAAAGGGGCGCATGAAGGAAATGCGGGAACGCATGCGTGGGTTTGGTGGCCCCGGAGGACCGGGTGGAGGTATGGGTTCTGGCCCAGGTGGATCTCGTGGGCCCGGTGGCCCCGGTGGCCCCGGTGGAGGTCGAGGCCCTGGTGGGGCAGGTGGCCCAGATCGCCCAGATGGTGAGGGGCGTCGTCCGTCACGGCCCGATCAGGATTGAGATTGGCTACTAAAGACAGAAGCGGGGCGGGATGTTGCAACATCCCGCCCCGCTTGTCAATTCAGTGGGCTTTTCCCTTAACGGGGGCCGCCGCGAGAGGGTTTGCGAGGACCACCCTTGCTACTGCGGCCGCGCGGTGGACTGTTGGGCCTGCCTGCCCGGGCAGGGACGCTAAAGCCGCTGGAGGAGGCTGGGCCTCCTGGGCCTTCTGGGCCACCGCCAAAACGGGCTGGGCCTGAGCGACTGCCATATTTTACGGGGCCACCTTTGCCAGCGGGGCGACGGCCCCGGTTGCCAAAGCCTGGTCCGCCGGGAGGGCCAGCGAATTCGCCACGAGGGCCGCCACGGAAGCCATCAGAAGGTGGGCGGTCATCGAATGACTCAAACTCGTCATCGGCGTGGGAAGGAAGCTGCATGGGCAGTTCGGCCAGCAGGGCTGGGTCGAGGCGTTCGATCGGGATCTTGCGGCCCGCCATGCGCTCGAGGACCAAAATCATGCGGCGTTCTTCTGGTTGGCACAGCGAAACCGCTTTGCCACTAGCCCCGGCGCGGCCAGTACGGCCCACGCGGTGGACATAGGTTTCAGCATCGCCGGGCATGTCGAAGTTGATGACATGGCTGATTCCACTGACATCAATACCGCGAGCGGCGATGTCGGTGGCAACCAAGACCCGGATGCGTCCACTCTTGAAATCAGCCAAGGCCTTCATGCGGGCCGTTTGTCGTTTGTCGCCATGGATAGCGCCCGAGGGCACGCCTGAGCGGGCCAGAACAGTTGCCACTCGGTCGGCACCGTGCTTGGTACGGGTGAAGACAATGGCTCGTTCCGGCTCGTGGAGGCGGAAATAGGCTGTCAGGGTGAAGTTTTTGGCATCGCGAGGCACGATCATCACGCATTGGTCGATGATCTGCATTGGAGTTTTTTCAGGCTTGATCTCCACGCGGATTGGGTCTTTCAGCAGCGATCGGCACAGCTCGGCGATGGGCCCGGGCATGGTGGCTGAGAAAAGCATGTTTTGCCTTTTGGCGGGCAAGGCTCCAGTGATGAACTTCAGGTCAGGGGCAAAACCCATGTCGAACATGCGGTCAGCCTCATCGAGGATGAGCATCTCGACCGCAGAGAGGTCGATGAGCCTTTGGCGCATGAGGTCGACCAGACGACCTGGGGTGGCGATGAGGGCATCGACCCCATTGCGCAGTGCCCTTGTCTGGATGTCTTGGCTGATACCACCGACCACTGCGATGACGCGAATAGGGGTGTTTTTGCCATAGGTGATGAAGCTGTCGCGGATTTGCATGGCCAATTCGCGGGTTGGCGCGATGACCAAAGTGCGAATGGGACGCCTTGCACCTGGCTTGGGCAGAGGGCCTGAGAAGAGGCGGTGGATTGCTGGCAGGGCAAAGGCAGCAGTTTTGCCTGTCCCGGTTTGGGCGACACCCAGCACGTCCTTGCCCTCAAGCGCGGCGGGAATGGCCCCGGCTTGGATAGGGCTTGGGGTGGTGTAACCTTCGGCCTCGACGGCCTTGAGAACAGGTTCAATCAAGCCGAATTCACTAAAAAGCATGGGCGTGCACATCCATCAGGTCTAGGAAAAAAACCACCGGACGCGTCCTTTAGGGAGCACGCTGGCGGCGGTTCCAGAACCAAATGAATGGAGCGCTACGCGCCCGAAAGAAACATTGGCCTGGTGAAATCCAGTGCCAATCAAGTGGGGCAAGTGGACTTGTTCAACCAAGATAACAGAAAGGGGGCAATTGACCAATGGGGAATGGCGGCAGGCTGACTCGATGCCGTGACCAAGGGGAGGGTTGATAGGGATGTAGTGACTGGGAAAGGACTTGGGTGCGCGGTCAGGTATGACAAAAGGTTCTTTTTGGTGGAACAGGGGCGGGAAATTTTTAAGAGAGGGTGCCTGATGGAGGTGGTGTCTGGATTGGGGCTTGTTTTTTTGGGGCTTTTTGTCGCTCAAGTTGCATTGAAAACGCCAGCGCCCCGGGGCCTTGCGGCTTGCCGGGGCGCTGGTTCATCCGGGAAGGATGGTTGGGGCGATCAGGGCATGTCGAGTGCCTGCTCGGTGGCCAGGTGGCGGAGTTTGCGCATGCTGCGGGCGTGCAACTGGCGGACGCGCTCCTTGGTGATGCCGAAACGCTGGCCGATTTCCTCGAGTGTCATGCCGCGCTCGCGGGTGAGTTGCGGGTTGTCGATGCCAGCACGCAGGCGAATGATCTCGCGCTCGCGGGGGTCGAGCTTGCCCAAGAGGGTGTGGACGCTTTCAGCCACCAGCTCCTGGCGGGAGAGGATCGACTGCTCGTCGGTGCGGGCGTCTGGGCTGAGCATCAGCACCTCGTCTTGGCCGGTGACGAACCGTTCGCGGCGCTGCATCTCGTCGGGGACGCTTCGGGAGAAGTTCTTGATGATGGCCCAGCTTGCGTAGGTGCTGAACTTGAAGCCGCGGCCGAAATCAAATTTCTCGACAGCGCGGATGAGGGACATGTTTCCGTCGCTCATGCGCTCGAAGAGATTTTCGCCGATAGCCAGACCGCGCTTGGCGATGTTGACCACCAGACGCATGTTGGCGTTGATGAGCAGCTCCTTGACCTCATTCGACTGCTGAAGCAGCAGGTTGATGCGGTCGAGTGTGCCGGTGCGCACTTTGCCGGGAACCAGTTCGCGGATGCCTTCCTCGTTGACGCGGCTGAAGGTGTCGCGCAACTGGGCGGCCTTGAACTTGAGGAAGTTCATTTTGCGGAAGAGGTGCTGCTCTTGCTCCTTGTTGAGCAGGGGCAGGCGGTAAAGCGGCGCCAACTCGGCCGGGACATCGCGGGGCACTTTCATGGAAGCGCGTTTGGCCTCGTATTCGATGGCACCTGGCATGGCGGCGACAAAGTCGCGCTCATTTGCCTGGTCCTCGAAGGAGAGGTGATGGATGTGATCGAGCGGCTGGTCCACCAGACGCTGGGCCATCACCTCATGGATTACCCGGTACATAGAGTTACGAGTCCTATGATGCTTTTTGGCGAGAGTTTCCACTGCTTGGCCCCTCCTGTACTGGGTAAAGATCTCTACCTTGGTACGCTCATCCAGCGGTCCGGTTCGCTTGGGATATAAAGGCTTTAAAGCATTCTCACGATCGTGCTGTTTCAGCAGTGCCCGCATGGTTTCGACAGCGCGTCCGAACCGCCTGGCCAGAACTTTGCTGGCTCTCAGCAGGGGAATCCCCTTGCCAGCCAGCCTCTTGGCCTTGCGCAGGATGGCGGCCTTTTCTTCGGCCTCCATCCTCTCGAACCGCGCGCCGCGCTCCACACGCGCCGCGTTGCGGGCGACAAACCGCTCCACTTCGCCCCAGCGGAAAAGGAGCCTGCTCTTGCCATCCACCACAGAGCGATTGCCGGTCAGGCCCAAGGCCTGCCACCTGCGCAGTGTGCGGACATTGACGGCCAGCCTTTTGGCCAACTCGTCCAGAGTGAGCACCTCTTCGGGTTCGGCCTCGGGCAAAGCTGGCAGGCTGTCGTTGAGCAGCTTGACCAGAAGCTCGAGGTCGGAGGCGAGTTCCCTGCCCGGAAGCACCAGCCTGCCTCTGTCGGTTGGGCGGAAGCCCGTTACCCGCCAGACCAGGTACTGGTAGGGATAGACCCGGTCAGTCCGGACCTCACCCAAAAGCTTTCGGGCATTGGAGGCCTGCATGGCCTGCTGGCCGGAGGGGGAAAAACGGGTGAGTTGGTCAGCCAACTCTCGCAGTGGTTCTAGATGAAATCCCTGCATGCCTGTAACTCCCCTATCCAACCATCTTCAGCCGTGCGGTGTCAGTCGCCTCACCCTTGCACGATCGCGAAACCTCTCCTTTCAGATAACACCCCCCTTGCGGCGGGCGTTGGGCCTTTCGGCCCTAGGTTTTTATCCCAGTCAAATCGGTCCTGGGGGTATTCGTGCGAGCGTTCGGGGTTTTTCCACGGTTAACCGGAATGCCGGTGAATCTTTCCGTGGGTAACCTAGCTCACTTTTTTCCCCCAAGCCGGAAAGTTTTCGCGGGTTTTCTTTTTTCCCGCTTAACCTTCCTGCCCCGCCCTTCTTGCAAGGAACACGCCGTTCCTTGCCAAAAACGAAAAGGAAATTTTTCCTGAGCGCTGTTATTGAGACGCAAACCCATGTGCGATAGATCTTTGCGGTTTTAAGATTTTTGGTATTTTTTCAGGTCTTGGCTCTTGACCGGCAGGGCTGGGGAGGGATAGCGGCCTGGCTTGAACCGGTAAAAATGCCAAAAATACCCGTCCTTTGACCGGGTCGTGTGGCAAACTTTTCAAAGGTGAGGCTTTGGTACAGGCTTTTTTCTTTGCTTTGTGAAGCCGAGAGGCGGTCGAGGATCCCATGCAGATTTTCACTTGGGTGTTCCTACTGGTTTCGGCCCAGCCTTTGCCTGCTGAGGCGTTGGTGGAGGAGCGGTTTCAGGTGGGGCAGGGCTGGAAGGTTAAATCTCGCTCTGAAATTAGTGGCACGCTGCATTTGCCAGCCCCCGGAGGAAAATCGACCCGCTCGCTGTTAGTTAATGGCGAGAGTGCGCTGGAATATGAGGAAGCGATTTTGGCCATGGGTGACGGGGGCGGGGTGAACCGCAGTGTTCGGCTGTACAAAAGGGCAGATTTAAAGCGGAAGATGGGTGATCAGAATCAGTCCAGCGGCATTCGGCAGCAGGTGCGCAAAGTGGTTGTGGTACGGCAGGGTAGCCAAGAGGTGCCCTTCAGCCCGGATGGGCCACTCACCCTGAACGAGATTGAAATGGTTCGAACCGATCTTTTCACTCCGGCACTTGCAGGACTATTACCCGGCAAGGTGGTTGCGCCTGGGGCGAGCTGGGAAGCCAAACCCGAAGCGCTGCGCGAGTTGACCGATTTGGTGCGGGTGGACGAAGGGAAACTGGAATGCACCCTGGCCGAGTTTCAGAATATCCAGAACCAGCAGGTGGCCCGGATTCGTTTTTCGGGGAAGGTGACGGGGGCCAATCAGGATGGGCCGTGTACGCAAGAATTGGACGGCCAAGCCTATTTTGACCTGAATTCCAAGCATTTGGCCTATTTGTCGCTGAATGGGAAGCACATGCTGCCTGGAGGGGTTGGGTATCCGGCGAGCACCTTGCAGGGGCGGTTTGTTCTCACCCGCGAGCGGCTGGAGGGGCCCGGCGAGCTGGGGGCTGTGCAGCCGGGCGATTCCAAATTTGAGCCAGGGGAGGATAACACTTTGTTGGTAGAAGAACTGCCCAACCTGCGGTTAGAGTACCCCCGGAGGTGGAAGTTCATTCAGGGGGGTGCCAGGCAAATCACGCTCGACGGTGCGGATGGTTCGGGCGTGCTGATCACGCTGGAGCCAGCTGGGAGGGTGCCTGCTGCAGCCGTATATCAAGCGGAAAGCCGGGCATTTCTCGAAAAGGGCGGCCACCGGGTGGTTGGGGGCGAAACCCCGCAAATGCTTTCGGCAGAGGTTGCCCGCTTCACGCTGGAGGCGGAAAAGGACGGAAAGCGGATTCACCTGGAATATTATGTTCGAAACACGCAACTAGGCGGAATTTTGCTGGCAGCGCGGTTTCCGGGGGACTTTCGCAATGCCCGGCCAGACCTGGAACGATTGGTGCGAAGAACGGTGATTACCAGTCCAATAAAATAGACTTATAGCCTTTGCAATCATATGGCAATTGAGGTTAAATATTAAATAACCGTAAAAAATAGTCAAAAACAACAAAAAAAACTTTGCTTGGTAAGCCGATTTATTTAACTTGTTGGGAATCGGGAGTTTGGAGTACACGCTCCCGGGTCAAACGCCTTGTTCAGGCAGTTGCTTGGCAGGGAGCGTGGCGAATGTGTTGCATCAAGGCGTGCCTTGGTGAGAAGTAGGGAGTGGTTTAATGCGTAACCTAGTTATGGGTCTGTTGGGTCTGTCGGCAGTATTGGGCGCTGGCTATGTTTATGCCGACGAGCCCAAGTACACCATCAAACAAGTGATGAAGGAAGCGATGAAGGGTGGCCTGTGTGCCAAGGTCGCCAAGGGCGAAGGCAGCAAGGAAGACAAAGAGAAGCTGGTGGAAATGTTCACCGCCATGGGCCAGAACACTCCACCCAAGGGTGACAAGGGAGAATGGGACAAGCTGTGCGCCAAGTTGGTAGCCGATGCCAAGGCAGCCCAGAAGGCAGAAGGTAAATCAGCGATCAAGAGCGCCAACTGCAAAGCATGCCACGACAACTTCAAGTAATGCTATGACTTGGTAGTAGAATTTATGCCAAGGCCCGGGTCTAAAAACCCGGGCCTTGGTGTTCCTGAGGGGTAGGTATTGGCATGGCCATGACGGCTGACAGGGTAAGGTTGATCACAAAAGCCCGCGTGGTGGTGGTCAAGGTGGGCACGCAGGTGCTGGCTGATGAATCAGGCCGGCTTTCCAGTGAGCGGATAGCCACTTTGGCCGAGCAAATTGATCGCTTGGCGAAGGGTGGAAGGCGGGTCATTCTGGTGAGCTCGGGTGCCATTGGCGCTGGGGTTGGTCGATTGAAGTTGTCAGCCCGGCCCACCGAGTTGCCCGGGCTGCAAGCTTGCGCAGCGGTTGGTCAGCCTTATTTGATGACCGCTTGGGAGAGTGCCTTTGGCCCGCTAGGCATGCCCACGGCGCAGATTTTGCTGAACGCGGCCGATTTTGATAATAGGTCGCGCTATCTGAACATGCGCAACACCCTGGCCAGCCTGTTTGAAATGGGCTGCGTGCCGATCATCAATGAGAACGACACCACCAGCGTTGCCGAGATCAAGTTTGGTGACAACGACAGGCTGGCGGCACTGGTGGCTGGCCTGATTCAGGCAGACCTGCTGGTGTTGCTGAGTGGCGTGGATGGGCTTTTTAACGGTGATCCGCGGGTGGACCAGTCGGCAAGCCGGGTGAGTTGGGTGGATGACATTGATAGCGTGCTGGGCTTGGCGCAGGCGACCAAGAGCCGGCTGGGAACCGGTGGCATGCGCAGCAAGCTGAAGGCCGCCAGCCTGGCGGTGCGTTCGGGCACCCATGTCTGGCTGGCTGATGGCGGCATGGATGGGGTGCTGGACAAGCTTGGCGCGGGCGAAGATGTGGGCACGGTGTTCCCGGCCCGATTAGGCGAGGCGATGCCCGCTTGGAAGCGCTGGCTGGGTTTTTCAACCCGCCCGCAGGGGAGCCTTATTTTGGACGCGGGGGCCAGCCGGGCGGTGCGCGAGCAGGGCAAGAGCCTGTTACCGATCGGCATCGCTGGAGTGAAGGGTCACTTTGGCAAGGGTGCGGCTATCAGCCTGGTGGACGATGCCGGCGTGGAATTTGGCCGGGGATTGTCCAATTTCAGCTCTGGTGAGTTGGAGAAAATAAAGGGTTTGCGCACTGAGCAGATCCACAAGGTGGCAGGGCCTGTGGCCTATGATGAGGCGGTGCATCGCGACAATCTGGTGCTAACGGGTGAGGGAGACAGCCCCGCATGATGCTCTGTGGTCTAATCATGGCTTTTGCGGCAGGGGAAACGGCCCCCACGCCAGCCCCCGTGCCGGCCCAGACCCGACAGCAGTTGGGTCTGGCGCCTTTTTATGCCAAGCATCTGTTTGCCGGGCCTTTGTCGGTGGTTTCAAGTGCCAAGGTTTCGGATGCGGCGCTGATTGAGGCGCAGGGTATTGTGCTGCAGATGCTCAAAAACAGGCCAGATATTTTGGAACAATTGGTGAAGAACAAGACCAGACTGGCGGTGATGGCACCCGACGAGCAAACCACCGACATTCCCGAGCACAGTGACTTGAAGCCGAAAGAGTATTGGGACCAGCGCGCTCGGGGACTGGGAGCGACAAAGCACCGCCCGGCGGTGAGTTGTGCCGAGGAGAACCTGCTAGGGCTGAAGGGGGACCGCTACCCCAAGGAAAGCATTCTCATTCATGAGTTTGCCCATGCCATTCATCTGATGGCGTTGGTTGATATGGATGGCGGATTCAACCCCAAACTGAAAGCCCTTCGGGCAGAGGCTGCCAAGCGGGAGCTGTGGAAAGGCACTTACGCTGACAGTAACGATGAGGAGTATTGGGCCGAAGGGGTGCAGTCGTACTTCAACGCCAACAACCCCAAAGACAGCCAACACAACGGGGTGGACACACGAGCCAAGCTGAAGACCCACGACCCGGCGCTGTTCGGGTTAATTGAGGAAGTGTTTCGGGCCAACCCCTGGACTTGGCCGGGCCGGCCGAAAGTTGGCGGCTAGGCTGGCGTATCACACCTTCTCTTTAAAAGCCTTCACTTGATCGCGGATGGCGCGCTCGGTGGGTAGGCGCTCCATGGAGCTGGCGCCGTAGAAGCCGTCGCACGCCTCCAGGCGGGAGAGCACATAGCGGGCATCTTCGGGTTCGGCGATGGGGCCGCCGTGGCAGATCACCAGGCAATCGGGCCGGATGGTTTTCACAGCATCGACAATGGCGCCCACATCGCGCACGCTGTCATCGAGGGTGCGGGCGGTTTTGGCGCCGATGGAGCCGGCAGTGGTGAGCCCCATGTGCGCTACCACCATGTCGGCCCCGGCCTTCGTCATGGCGCGGGCCTCCTCAGGGTTGAAGGCGTAGGGGCTGGTGAACAGGTCTTTTTTGTTGGCGGCGGCAATAAGTTCCACCTCCTTGTCGTAGCCCATGTCGGTTTCTTCCAGGTTCTGGCGGAACTGGCCATCGATCAGGCCCACGGTGGGGAAGTTCTGTACGCCTGAGAAGCCCATGGAGATCAATTGGTCGAGGAAGTGGTCGCGCAGCAGGAACGGGTCGGTGCCGCAAACACCTGCCAGCACAGGCGTGTGCTTCACCACGGTGAGCACCTCGCGGCCCAGTTCCAGCACGATCTCGTTGGCGTTGCCGTAGGGCATCATGCCGGCCAGTGAGCCTCGGCCGGCCATGCGGAACTTGCCCGAGTTGTAGATCACCAGCAGGTCGATGCCGCCGGCCTCGGCCGCCTTGGCGGACAGGCCTGTGCCCGCGCCGCCGCCCACGATGGCAATGTTGTCGGCCCGCAGCTTGCGGAAGCGGGTGAGCATGTCGTGTCGTTTGCTGGCCATGGGGCGGGGTTCCTTAAAAAGTGATTCAACTGATTAGCTTTTGGTATTCAAGCACAAGCCGATCGGCAAACGCCGGGTCGTTGATATGCAAGGGGCATTGCACCACCTGATGGCCGGTTTTGGCTGTTAGTTGGCTCTTCAGGCCAGCCACCAGGGCGGCCAGTGCCTCGGGGTTGTGGAAGGGTTTGCCTGGCGCATCGAGCGCTGAGAGCCCCTGCTGGGGGATGACCAAGGTCCAGCGGCCGGGGGCCGCATCCAGTTTGCGGCCCATCCATTCGCCAATTTGGCGGTTTTCGTCTACCGTGGTGCGCATGAGGGTGACTTGGGCGTTGTGTTCGTGGAACAAGCGGCCTTTGAACCGCTCGGGCACCGACGATTTGGCGCCGAAATTGACCATGTCGAGCGCGCCCAAACTAACTACATAGGGGATGCGTTTTGCAAGGATAATGTCCATGCGTTCGGGGCCGGCGGTCAAAACTCCTCCCACCAACTCATCGGCCACCTCGGTGGTGGTGACATCGAGCACACCCTCCACCAGATCGGCGGCCACCAGTTTTTCCATGGCCCTGCCACCCGCCCCGGTGGCGTGGAATACCAGCACCTCTTGGCCGCTGGCTTCCAAAAGTTGCCGGGCATGGGTGACGCAGGGGGTGGTGACACCAAACATGGTGGCGGCTAGCAAAGGCTTGGTTGAGTGTGGTGTTGGCAACTCAGCAGCACGCATCATGCCCGCCATGGCACCGGCGGCACGAGTCAGCACCAAAGCGGAAATGCGGTTCAGGCCGGCCAAGTCGACCAAGGCAGGCATGAGCACCAGATCGGATTCGCCCACATAGCCACGGGTATCGCCGCTGGCCATGGTGCTGACAATGAGCTTGGGGATGGTGATGGGCAGCGCGGTGAAGGCGGAACTGCACAAAATAGTGCCGCCGCTGCCGCCTAGCCCCAAAAGCCCGGCAACCTTGCCCGCCTGATGATGGGCCAGCAGCCAGTCGCGCAGGGCTTGGGCCATGGCTGTCACGGCTTGGCCGCGGTCAGGCAGGTTCCAGGGAAAGGGGGGGCTTGTGGCAATATCGGCAGGCTGCACATCTAGGCCGCCCGGGCCATGGGGCCCTTCGTTCACACCCGCATCGACTGTAACCACCTCCAGACCCAGCCTGCGCAATTGGCCTGCGGCAAAAAGCAGTTCGACCTTCTTGGTGTCGGCGGTGGCCACCACATATACTTTTTTGGATGGAGTCATGAAAGTTACCCCGGCCGTCACGCAAAAAAAGGGCGGCGATTCGTTCTCAAGGTGCAAGGTATTAGCCTTGGGAATGTTGTAACATGAATACCCGGTGGCTGAAGGGCCTGGAGGGCGGATGCCTCCAAATTTGCCAGGGAGGATTGGAGCATGAAAATGTTAACCGGTCTGAAGAAGGTAGTTAGCGGGCTTGTGGCTGTGGGGCTGGTGGCTTTGGTTGGCTCGGACGCCAACGCAAATTGGTATCGGCGTGGTTGTGGCCCTTATGGCGTTGGCTATGTGGGCGGTTTTGGTTGGGGCGGTTACGGGGCCATGGGCTATGGCTACCGTACTTTCGGCTATAGTTCTGGCTTTGGCTACAGGCCTTATTACCCTGCGTTTTACGGCCCGATAGGCTATCCGGCTTACTACGGTTACCAGCCCATGGGCTTCAGGTCTTTCTATTCGTACTCGTACCCTAATTACGGTTTTGCGCCGCTGGCTTATGGTGGTGTGTGGTCTTATGGCCAGGGGTTGGGTTTTAACCCGGTGTTTTTGCCCAACGAGGCCAAGCCGGCGGTGGATGCCGAATTTCTGCCCCTGACAAAAGCCCCGCACGAAGAGTCTGCATTGGCGAAAGCTTTAGAACCAGAATCAAGGCAAGTGTTGAAGCCCGCAGCAGTGCGACGGGTGATAGCAAGCAGCCCGCTAGACAGGGGCATGGCGTCGCTGGAAGTTGGCAATTTTGGCCTGGCTAGCCGCGAGTTGCAAAAGGCGGTTGCCGCAGAGCCGAAGTCTGCCAAATCGCGTTGGCTGTTGGCCCAGTCGTTGTGGATGACCGGCAAGTACCAAGACGCGGCAACCCAAGCCCGCAGGGTTCTTGAAGATCCGCTGGTCGACGCAGGTGCGCTGCTTCAAGCCAGCCGCTTTTTGAGCGATACGCCATTTTGGGAAGCCAGTCTGGCCAAGTTGCGGCAAGCACGCGAAGTGTTTCCGGCAGACAAAGACCTGGTGTTGTTGGAAGCGGTGGCGCTGCAGGTGCATGGCAATGCCCAGAAGGCCAACCCGCTGTGGAAAGAGCTTGCAGCCAGCCCGCACGACCAGTTCACCGCCCGGCGGATGCTGGCCCGCAACCCCTGATCCATTCACCTTCCGGTTAGCTAACAACGCATGCCTTCTTTGCTCCTCAGCGCGACTGAACTTTCCCGTGGGTTTGACCGTGGACCGCTCTTCGAGCACCTCAACTTAGAGGTGTTCTCAGGCGAGCGCATCGGCTTGGTGGGGCCGAACGGTTGCGGCAAAACCACTTTGATGAAGACCCTGGCTTTTGAGGAGGAGCCCGACCGTGGCAGTGTGAACCGCCACGCGGGGGCGCGGGTAGCCATGCTAGAGCAGGTGCCCCGTTTCAAGCCGGACACCACGCTGCGCGAGGAGGCCAGTTCGGCCCTGGAGGAGCTGCTTGCCGCCCAAACCGAACTGGAACAGGTGGCCATTGAGCTCTCGGCCCTGACCGACGATAACCAGCGCCCCGCGCTGGAGGCACGCTACGACCGCCTGCACGCGCTGTTGGCCCATAACGGGGCCTTCACTATCGAGCACCGGGTGGAAGGCATTCTGCATGGCTTGGGATTTCCCGACAGCGAATTAGACCGGGCGGTGGAAACCTTCTCAGGCGGGCAGAAAAACCGGCTGCTTTTGGCCCGATTGCTGTTGTCGGCACCCGATGTGATGCTGCTCGATGAGCCGACCAACCACCTCGATATCGCCACAGTGAATTGGCTGGAAAGCTACCTGCTGAACCAGCCGCAGGGCATGATTATCATCAGCCACGACCGCGCATTTCTCGACCGAGTGGCCAACCGCATCATCGAGATTGGCCCTCGTGGGCTGGAGAGCTATCCGGGCAATTTCACGCACTATTGGCGTTTGCGCCGTGAACGGCATGAGCAGGCCTTGAAAGCCTTTGAAAAGCAGCAGGAAGAAATCGACAGGCAGGTCGATTACATCCGCCGGGTGAACTACGGGCAGTTGCACAAGCAGGCCGCCAGTCGGCAAAAGCAGCTCGACAAGATGGATCGGCTCGACCGCCCGGTGCTGCACGAGGGGCCGCGCATTCGCTTTGGCGAGGCGGGGCACACGGGTGAGACGGTGCTGGAAGGGGTGGACCTGACCAAGAAATATTCCGCCCCGCTGTTTAAAAAGTTGTCGTTCCAGATTCGCCGGGGCAGCCGCATTGGCATTGTCGGGCCGAACGGTTGCGGCAAGTCGACGCTGTTGAAAATACTATTAGGACAGGAGAATGCCGATTCTGGCGAGGTGCGCACCGGCGCCCATGTGAAGGTGGGCTATTACGACCAGCAATTGGCCTGCCTGCCAACGGGCAAAACACTGGCCGAGGCGGTGCGCCCACCCGACCAGCCCACCTACCCCGAGCAGCGGGTGCGCGACCTGCTGGGCTCTTTTGGTTTGGAAGGCGCGCAGGTCAACCAGAAGGTGGATGAGCTTTCAGGGGGCGAGAAGAGCCGAGTGGCCATGGCGGCGCTGGCCGCGCGCGACATCAACACGCTGGTACTCGACGAACCGACCAACCACCTCGATCTGTGGGCCTGCGACAGCCTGGAGGAGGCGCTGCGCGGTTTTCCGGGCACGGTGCTGGTGGTGAGCCATGACCGCTGGTTTTTGAACCGTGTCACCGACATGCTGATCGTCTTCAATGGCAAGGGCGATGTGGAAGTGGTGCATGGCAACTGGGATATTTACGAGCGCCTGGTCGCCAGTCGCGTGGCCGCGGCGGCCGAGAAAGAAGACCGCAAGGCGGCCGGCCGGCCCCAGTCTTCCAGCACCGCCCAGGGGGGGAGCGCCCCGGCAACTGAAGCCTCTAAGCGCAAGCGCAAATATCCGTTTCGCAAAGTGCCCGATATTGAGGCCGACATCGACACCTTCGAGGAGCAGAAGCTCGATCTGGAAGCGGCCCTGGAAGATCCTGAAACCTATCGCGATGGCCGCAGGGCGCTGGAAGTTCAGGAGAAACTGGCCGATGCCCAAACCAAGCTGGCCCAGCTTTATGACCATTGGGAAGAGGCGATGGAGCTGAACCCGAAAATCTGAATCGGTGCCACACCCGGGAGCCTTTGATGATGCGCGCGCTGAAACCTTGGGCTCTGGCATTTGCGGTGCTAGCCGCATGGGTGGCCACTAACCGTGCGATAGCGGCCGACCGGCCCAACCTGCTGATTATATTGGCCGATGACCTGGGCTATTCTGATATTGGCTGCCAGGGCAGCGAGATACCCACACCCAATCTGGACCGGTTGGCGAAAAACGGTGTGCGGCTGAACCATTTCTACAACACGGCCCGCTGCTGGCCCACACGCTCCTCGCTGCTGTCGGGCTATTATGCGCAGCAAATTCGCCGCGATACCGTGCCGGGTTTGCAGTCGGGCGGGCAGGGCAAGCGGCCGGGTTGGGCGCCGCTATTGCCAGAAAAGCTGGCCGGGGCAGCTTACCGCTCGTACCTGTCGGGTAAATGGCATGTCGATGGCAACCCGGTTGGCAAGGGCCAGGGGTTTGCCCGCTCGTGGGTGCTGGAAGACCACGACCGCAATTTCTCACCGAAAAACATCAGCATCAACGGCAAACCCGCCCGGGATTTTGCCCTGGGTAAACAAGACTTTTTCACCAGCACGGCCATTGCGGACCACGCGATCGATTGCCTAGCCGAGCATGGCGACAAGCATGTGGGCCAGCCATTTTTTCATTTGGTGGCATTCACCTCGCCGCACTTCCCTCTGCAGGCGCCGGCGGCTGACATCGCCAGGCACCGGGGCAAATATGCTGCAGGCTGGGACGCGCTGCGGCAGGCGCGTGTGGCCCGGCAAAGGGAGTTGGGGCTGCCGGCGGTGAACCCTGCCGCCTTTGAGCGTGATTTGGGTCCGCCTTATCCTTTTCCCAAGGCGATGGAGGCCTTGGGGGCCAACGAGGTGAACCGCCCTGTGGCTTGGGACACGCTCAATGCCGCCCAGAAAGCCTTTCAGGCGGCGAAGATGGAGGTGCATGCCGCCATGGTGGAGCGGATGGATCTGGAGATTGGCCGCATTGTCGCCCAACTGGAAAAAGGGGGCATGCTCGACAACACGCTGGTGCTGTTCCTTTCGGATAACGGCGCCAGTGCCGAGATCATGGTGCGGGGCGATGGCCACAAGCCTGAGGCCCCGGCCGGCTCGGCGGAGACATTCCTGTGCCTGGGGCCAGGCTGGTCGACCGCCTGCAACGCGCCCATGCGCCGACACAAGACCTGGAACCACGAGGGTGGGATTGCGACGCCGCTGGTAGCACACTGGCCGGCAGGTATTGCCAAGGAACGCCAGGGCAAGGTGGACCCATCGCTTGGACATGTGGTGGATCTTTTGCCCACAGCGCTCGAGCTAGCGGGCCTGCCGGTGGTGGCAGGGCCGGGTGCTCCAGAGTTGCCGGGCAAATCGCTGTTGGCGGTGCTCAAGGGGCAAGCAGCGCGCACCGATGGGGTTCTCTGGTTCAAGCACGAGAAAAGCCGGGCCCTGCGCCAGGGTGATTGGAAAATCGTCGCCACCGCCCAAGCACAGGAGGGGGAGGCCCCCTGGGAGCTGTACAACTTGGCAACCGACCGGGGTGAGACCACCAACTTGGCAGATGCCCAGCCCGAGCGGGTGAAAGCCATGGCGCAAGTTTGGCAAACCCGCTGGCAAGCCTACCAGGCCGATGCGAAGCGGGAGTGACACCAAGCTGCTGTGCAGCGCGACACGGCAGGCAGAACTAGGCTTTGAGGAAATCAGCCAAAGGCAGCGAGATGCCGAGGGTTTCCGAGCGGGCGGTGTCGGTGGCAGTGAGGCGCAGGTGGCTTTGGTAAGTGCCAGCTTGTGGCAGGCTGAAACATTCCAAGGTGTTTGCCGGCAGGTTGAAAACCCAATACTCAGGAATGCCGGCTTGGGCGTATAGCTCGAGCTTTTTACCCAAATCGATATCGGTGGTGGTGTCGGCCACTTCGATGAGCAGGCGGATTTGGCTCACCACCGGGTGGGCTGTGGAGTAGTGATCGCTCCGAAAAGGAACGATGGCGAAATCTGGCTGGGGCAAATCGCGTTTGGTCAGGGCCACCGGGTTTTGGCACAGCACCAGCCACTCTTCAGCCAAATGGGCATGCAGCCAACGATTGAGTTGATTGACTAACCCTCCATGCCTGGGGCCAATCGGGCTCATGGGATGGATCTCGCCGTCGATGAGTTCGAGATGTTCGTCGGGTTGGAAGAAGCGCATTTGGTCGAGTTGGATGAACTCTTCCACGGTGAACTTGCGTGTGGTGATGGTGGCAGACATGGTGTTTTCCCGCTTCCTTCGCCCAATTTTAAAGGCAGGCAGGCTTTGGCGCAAAGCCCTTACAAAAGTGACCAGCTTTGCAACTATGCAACTCTACAAGCTACCCCACCACAATTTTATTCTTGCAAAGTTGTAGGCGCTAAGTCAGGCAGAACTAAGCTTTGAGGAAATCAGCCAAAGGCAGCGAGATGCCCAGCGTGGTGGAGTGAGCCGTGTTGTCGGCAGCCAGGCGCAAGTGGCTTTGGTAAGTGCCCGCTTGTGGCAGGCTAAAACATTCCAAGGTGTTTGCCGGCAGGTTGAAAACCCAATACTCAGGAATGCCGGCTTGGGCGTATAGCTCGAGCTTTTTACCCAGATCGATACCGGTGGTGGTGTCGGCCACTTCGATCAGCAGGCATGCGTCTGAGTGGGAGGGAAGCCTGGCATGGAAAGATTCCCGAAGGAATCGAACCACGGCAATATCTGGTTGCGGCAAGCTGCTTTTGCCCAAACGGATATTGCTCTGGCAGAGAACCAACCAAGAGTCGTTCAGGTTGCGATGAAGCCAACGGTCGAGCAGGGCCAAAATCAGGACATGCCTGCTACCACTGGGGCTCATGGGATGGATCTCGCCGTCGATGAGTTCGAGATGTTCGTCTGGTTGGAAGAAGCGCAATTGGTCGAGTTGGATGAACTCTTCCACGGTGAACTTGCGTGTGGTGATAGTGGCAGACATGGTGGTTTCCCGCTTCCTTCATCCCATTTTAAGGGCAGGCAGGCTATGGCGCAAAGGCCCCTACAAAAGTGACCAGCTTTGCAACTGTGCAACTCTACAGGCTACCCCCCCAAATTTTATTCTTGCAAAGTTGATCGCGACCAGAAGGTTAGTGGTGCCCAGCGGGAGCAGGGGCAGGTGTGTGGGCAGCGGGCGGCTTGGCTGTAACTTTGCCGCCGGTTAGCCACTGAATCACAAAGAAGAACACAGGCGTGAGGAAGATGCCGAACAGGGTCACTCCCAGCATGCCCGAAAACACCGCCAGCCCCAAGGTGCGGCGCATCTCAGCGCCTGCACCCTCGGCCACCACCAATGGCACAACGCCCAAAATGAACGCGAACGAGGTCATCAGGATGGGCCTCAAGCGCAGCCGGCAGGCCTCTAGTACCGCATCGCGGCAGGCCTTGCCCTCTTCCATTTGCTGCTTGGCAAACTCAACGATGAGGATGGCGTTCTTGCTAGCCAGCCCCACCAACACCACAAAGCCGATCTGCGTGAAGATGTTGATATCCATGCGGGCCATCATCACACCCAGCACCGAGCAGAGTAGGCACATGGGCACCACCAGAATCACCGCCATGGGCATCGACCAGCTTTCGTACTGGGCGGCCAGCACCAAAAATACAAACACCACTGCCAGGGCGAAAACGATCATGGCGGTGTTGCCAGCCGCCAGTTGCAGATAGGTCAGTTCGGTCCATTCATAGGCCATGGCTGCCGGCAATTCGGTGTCGGCCAAAGATTGGATGCGCTCCACCGCTTGGCCCGAGCTGGTACCGGGCAGGCTGTTGCCGTAGATGGCCGAGGCCGAGTACATGTTGTACCGCATGAGCAGCGCGGGGCCGCTTGAGTCTTTCACCTGGGCCATGGTGCCAAGGGGAACCATCTGCCCGAGCTTGTTTTTCACCTTGATGAGCAGAATGTCTTCCACGCGGTAGCGGAACTCCTGGTCGGCCATCACATTGAGCTGCCAGGTGCGGCCGAACTGGTTGAAGTTGTTCACATAGTACGAGCCCAGAAACGATTGCAGCGAGTTGAACACATCGCCCAAATCGACACCCATGGTCATGCACTTGTCGCGGTCGATGTCGAGGTAAAGCCAAGGGGTGTTGGTGCGAGTGCTGGTGAACAGGCCGGTGAGCCCCTCGGCCTTGTTGCCCTTCGAGACGATCGCATCGCTCACCTGCTGCAAGGCAGGCAGCCCCAGCGGGCCGCGGTCTTCCACCATCAATTTGAAGCCGCCGGCATTGCCCAGCCCGTCGATGGCGGGCGGCCCAAAGACGCCCACACTGGCTTCGCGCACCTCTTTGCCCAGCCGCTCGCGCAGCGTGATGGCGATATCGTCGCCCGAGAGGCCGCGACGCTCTTCAAAGGGCTTGAGGATCACATTCAGCGAGCCATAGTAAGGGGCGTTGGCGCCCAGCAGCAGCGACTGGCCCGCGATGGCGACCGTGTGGCCCACCCCCTCGGTCGACCGGGCGATGGCCTCAATTTTGCGCACCACAGCCTGGGTGCGCTGCACGCTGGCGCCGTCGGGCAGTTGCACATTCAGCAGCAGGTAGCCCTTGTCTTGGGGCGGGATGAAGCCGGTGGGGGTGTGGGTGAAGCTCCAGTAGGTGCCATAGAGCAGGCCCACATACACCACCAGCACCAACAAGCTGATTCGCAAGAGGCCAGCCACAATGCGGGTGTATACCCCGGTGGCGAAATCAAAGGTGGCGTTGAACAGCTTGAAAAACCAGCCCAAGGTGACATCCATCAGCCAGGTGAGCGGGTCGCGCTTGGCGCCGTGCGGCTTGAGCAAGATGGCCGCGAGGGCGGGAGACAGGGTGAGCGAGTTGAAGGCCGAGATCACCGTGGAGACGGCGATGGTGATGGCGAACTGGCGGAAGAACTGGCCGGTGATACCGCTGATGAAGGCGCAAGGCACAAACACCGCGCACAGCACCAGCGCCACCGCGATGACCGGGCCGGTCACCTCGTCCATCGCCTTGCGGGCCGCGTCGCGCGGGGTGTAGCCCTCGGCCAACCAGCGCTCGACATTCTCCACCACCACGATGGCGTCGTCGACCACGATGCCAATGGCCAGCACCAGGCCGAACAGCGACAGGTTGTTCAGGCTGAAGCCCATGGCGGCCATGGCGGCGAAGGTGCCCACAATAGCCACAGGCACGGCAATGAGCGGGATGATGGTGGCGCGCCAGTTTTGCAGGAAGATGAGCACCACAATCGCCACCAGAGCGATGGCGTCGCGCAGGGTCTTGAACACCTCGACAATCGATTCCTTGATGAAAGGCGTGGTGTCGTAAACGATTTTATAATCCAGCCCCTTGGGGAAGCGCTTTTTCAGTTGGTCCATCTTGTCATACACACCCTTGGCGGTGGCCAGGGCGTTGGAGCCGGGCAACTGGAAGATGGACAGCGCCACAGAAGGCTCGCCGTCGAGGGCGCACGATTGATCATATTGCTGGGCCCCCAGCTCCAGCCGGGCGATGTCGCCCAGGCGGATGATGCCCTCGGTGTTGCCTTCCTTGCCCGGGGTGACGATGGGCCCGCCCACTTTCACCACCACATCGCGGAACTGCTCGGGGTCGGTCAGACGGCCCAGGGTGTTGATGATGAGCTGGAACTGCTGGCCTGTGGGCACGGGCTGCTGGCCGATGGAGCCGGCGGCCACCTGCAGGTTTTGCTGGTTCAGCGCCATCACCACCTGGTCGGTGGTCAGGCCCAGGCTGGCCATTTTCTCGGGGTTGAGCCAGGCGCGCATGGAGTAGTCGCGCTCGCCCATGAAGGTGACATTGCCCACGCCGGGCAGGCGGAGCAGCTCGTCACGGATCTGGATGGTGGCGTAGTTGCTCAGGTAGAGGTCATCATAAACGGCTTGGCCGTTGTCGCCTTTGCCGCTGACCAGGTTGACGATCATCATGGTGCTGGGCGAGATTTTCTTCACCGGCACGCCTTGGCGCTGCACCAAGTCGGGCACCACAGGCAGGCCCAGCGAGACGCGGTTCTGCACCAGCACCTGGGCCATATTGGCATCCATGCCCTCTTTGAAGGTGACCATGAGGGAGTAGTTGCCATCGTTGGTGCATTGCGAGGTCATGTAGAGGGCGTTTTCAACGCCCGAGACTTGCTGCTCGATGGGGGCCGCCACGGTGTCGAGCACGGTCTGGGCGTTGGCGCCCGGGTAACTGGCGGTAACGAGAACTGTGGGCGGGGTGATCTCGGGGTACTGCGCCACGGGCAGGCCCAGCACCGCCACCGAGCCGGCGATGGTGATCAGGATGGACAACACGGCGGCAAAGATGGGCCGGTCGATGAAAAAG
>Ga0255133_1000133_pt1 | contig 20452 bp, 12 predicted proteins | sample Law_Law_RepB_8d_FD_188553 | JGI IMG/M metagenome (GOLD analysis project Ga0255133, IMG submission 188553) | Freshwater microbial communities from St. Lawrence River, New York, United States - Law_Law_RepB_8d | ecosystem: Environmental > Aquatic > Freshwater > River | place: USA: New York... | reverse complement strand
GCGCAGGAGTAGGCACACAAGGCGCAGGCGCAGGCGGTAACAAAGGTGGTGGCGACGGCACCAAGGGCGCCGGCGCAGGAGTGGGCACACAAGGCGCAGGCGCAGGCGGTAACAAAGGTGGTGGCGACGGCACCAAGGGCGCCGGCGCAGGCGAAGCCTTGAAGGGAATTGGTTCACGATTGAGGGCAGGTTCAACCACCTCAACCGATGACATGGCAAAACTACCCCGGGCGGAGAAAACCGCTTCTGATCCCCTCGCCAAGGTGGGTGAGAACACCAAGCTTGATCCGGCCGAAGTGGATGCAAAGAAGCTGTCTCGCAAGCAAGAGAGGCGCACCTGGGCAATGGCCATGCGCCTTGGCATGAACAACAACAATCATCAGGACGATGATTCCGCCGATGGTTCCACAGAGGGTGATGGCAGTCGTCGTGGTCGCCGTTTTGGTCGCCTACTAGGTGCTGGGCCACTCTTGGCAGCCGGGGTCGATCCCAACGAGGTGCCAGAAAACCTCATCCCCGAAAATCCAATGCCAAGCGGCACCCCAAGCGCTCCACCCGTGGTGAACCTCAGCGCGCCGGTTTTCAATGGCCCTGCTGTGCAGCCCATCCAAGCTCGACCTTGGAGGCCTGATGGTGGCGTGCCCCGCGGCATGGCCAACGCCTTCACCAATGCAAGCGACACCCGACCTGTGCCCGCTGACTTTGGCAAAAACCATATCGGCCACAATGCCTTCGCCAACCCGCCCCAGGGTGGTGAGAATATGCCGGCTCCTTATGTGATGCCTGATGGTGTGCATCCCGCCCTGATGGATGCTCTGAAAAAGAACCCCCAGTTGGCCCAGCAGATGGCTACCAACCCTGACTTGGCCAACATGATCATCGCCCAGGCCAATTCCAAAGCAGGTATGGGTAACATGATGCTTGCACCGGGCCAAATGCCCCCGGGCCAAATGCCCCCTGGAATGTTGCCTCCGGGCATGATGCCGCCAGGAATGATGCCTTCTGGCATGGCTGCTCCCGGCATGATGCCAGGCGCCCCCGTGGTGAACAATCCAGGTGCATTGCAACTGGCCCCGGGCGGCGTGATGGGTACACCGGTCAGCCGGGCTCCAGGTCATCAGGTGGAAGTGCCTCTGAACCTACTGCGCGATTCGCTGCTGCCTTCAGAGCGTGAAGCGGCGCTGGACATGCTAGCCAAGCCTCAGCTCTCTTCCTCGAACCAGGTGGTGGGAGCCGTGGTGAAATGTCTGGCAAGCGATCCAGCCCCAGCGGTGCGCGCAGCGGCAGCACGAACTTTGGGCCAAATGGGTTGCAAGGCACCAGAGGCAATTCAAACCCTGCAGGCTAGCCGTACCGATGGTGATGCCAATGTTCGACTCGAAGTGGACAACACCCTACTGTTGCTCTCTAACCGAAAATAATCCACCAAGCCCCTGACAGGGCTACCAACCCTTGGAGAGGCAGATTGAGGGACGCCACAGACCGCCATTTGGGCATTCCCTGATCTGCTCCCCCTACGCCCCAGCCGCCCCCGCGCATTTGCAGCGCCTGGGCGGCTGGTGACATTCAAGCGAGGCAAAGTTGCCCCGCATCGACGAAGGATCTACCTGAATTCAGCACACGGTTTCAGCCAAATATCAAAATTTGGGCAGTTTGGGCAATATCTGCGCAAGTTCCCCTTGATCCCAAGCCTGTAGGTTTCTAGACGAAAGGTAAGAAGGAATGGGTGATTGTCGCAAAATGCGACAAAAACCTTTCTCTTTTCCAGCGTGGAACTTTTCAGGCGCAACACAGGACCGAACATGATTTCCATCGACTTGAACGGCAAAGTGGCTCTCGTCACCGGCGTGGGTGATAACCTCAGCTTCGCTTGGTTCATCTCCAAAAAGCTTCAGGCCGCCGGGGCCAAGGTGGTTCTTGCATGCCATCCACGCATGCTGGGAATTGTCGAGGGGCTCTTACGCAGCGACAAGCCCGATGATGTCGAAGCACGCAAACTGTGCAACGGCGGTGAATTCAAGCCCGAGAAGCTGTACCCTTGCGATGTCAGCTACGACACCATGGCCGATGTGCCCGATGAGGTGCGGAACGACCGTCGCTATTCGAAATACCCCCAGTACGCCATCCAGGAAACGGTAGATGCCGTGGGCAAGGAATATGGCGCCATTGATATCCTCATCCACTCGGTTGCCTTCAGCCGCGAGATCACCAAGCCGCTGATTGAAACCAGTCGCAAGGGCTACAGCGAGGCCATGGGCATCAGTGCCTACTCGCTGGTCAGCCTCACCCGAGCCGCTGCGCCTTACATGGCGAACCGCCCCGACGGCGCTAGTGTGGTCGGCCTCACCTACATCGCCGGCGAACGCGTGGTGCCGCACTATGGCGGCGGCATGGGCACTTGCAAGGCGGCCCTGCAGATGGATGCCAAGCAACTGGCTTGGTTCGTGGGTGACAAAAATGTCCGCGTGAACCTGATTTCCGCCGGTCCCTATGGCAGCCGTGCCGCGCGTGCGATCAATAAGGAATTCGATCGTCTGATCGAGCACGCCGCCGAGCACTCGCCTTTGCGCCGGCCCATTGGAGCCGACGATGTCTCCAACAGCGTTCTGTACCTTTGCAGTCCGCTGGCCTCGGCGGTGACGGGCCAGATTCTTTATGTCGATTGTGGCTACCACGCCATGGTCATCTGACCATGTTTTTATGATACTTTTAGCATCAGCACGGGCCTCCCAGGTGGAGGCCCGTTTGCTTGGGGCGCCAAAAAACAGGAATGAAAGCGATGACGGAAAAGGCGGCTGTGGCTCCAAACCCACTTTGGCATCTGGCTAAAGGGTGGAATTTTGCCGGTGAAGCTTGCGGCATGCGCGGCGACAAGGGCCGGCGCGACATGGCGTTGTTCGTTTCCGACGCTCCGGCCAGTGCCGCCGGCGTCTTCACCACCAACCTGGTCCACGCCGCACCGGTCAAGATCAGCCGTACAGCCATTGCCCAAAGCGGTGGCAAGGGCTTCCAAGGGGTGGTCATCTGCTCAGGCAACGCCAACGCCTGCACCGGCGCCCAAGGCATGGCCGACGCTGCGGAGATGCTCGACCTGGCCGCAAAAGCCACTAGAAAACCCAAGGGATCTTTTTTGGTGGCAAGCACCGGCGTGATTGGCCGCAAGCTGCCCATGGACCGGGTACGCGCTGGCATCAACACAGCGGGCGACAACCTCGCACCCACCGCAGAGGGCTTGGCCCATGCCGCCGAGTCCATCATGACCACCGATACCCGCATCAAGGTGGCCTCCCGCCGTATCGAGCACCCCAAGGGAGCTATCACACTGACGGGCGTGGCCAAGGGTGCCGCCATGATCGGCCCCAACATGGCAACCATGCTGGCCTGTGTGTTCACCGATGCCCCGCTGAACCATGATCAATTGAAGCCGGCTCTGGTCATGGCGGTGGATCGCAGTTTCCACTGCGTTTCGGTGGAAGGCCACACCAGCACTAACGATACCGTTCTGGTTTTGGCCAATGGCCTGGCCTGGCTGCCTAACGCCGGCCCGGTCGATGATGCCACATTGCATGCCTTCAATCAGGCATTAGAAGAGGTTTGCCGTGATCTGTCCCGCGCCATCGCCGAGGATGCCGAGGGGGCGGGACATTTGGTGATTTTGGAGATCAAGGGGGCAGTGGATGAGCAGGCTGCCCGCACGGTAGCCCGCCGCGTCGCCGAGAGCGCCTTGGTGAAAACGGCTGTTCATGGTGCCGACCCCAACTGGGGCCGCATAGTTTCGGCCGCAGGTTATGCGGGCGTGACCTTCCGCGAGGAAGATGTCTGCCTTGAGTTGGACGGAATACCCCTTTTTCGGCAGGGTGAGCCCGTCGAATTCAATGCCAAGGCTGTCAGTGCCCACATGCGCAATAACCGCAAGCTCACCTTCACGCTCACCCTGGGCAATGGGCCGGGGCACTGCACCTTTTACACTTGCGACCTGACCGAGGAATACATTCGCCTGAACGCCGATTACACCACATGATGGTCGCGTGCAGGCGGGTGGGCTGATAGCAGCGCGGTTAGGTGGGGAAATCCCGATGACCCTGTCAAAAAATTGCTTGGCGATGCTGTTGGCTATTATGGCTGGGGCGTTTTGCCCTTCCATGGCAGATACGCTCGTTGTTTGTTCCGCTGCCAGCGACAAAAGTTTGGTGATCTATCGGTTTGATCCGGCCAAGGCTTCCCTCACTGAACTTTCCCGGTCGCTGCTGCCCGGTGAACCCGGCGCACTTTTGGCATCGGCCGATGGTCGAACGCTGTTTGTTACCTTGCGTTCCACCGGCCAGCTCGCCAGTTTGCGAGTGGATGGCGCCACTGGCAAGCTCACCTTGCTGCGCGTCGTGAACGCTGGGGCAGATCCAGCCCAATTGGCCCTCGATAAAAATGGCCAGTACCTGCTCACCGCTTACTATGAGGCTGGCAAAATCTCCGCCCATAAGGTGCTGGACGACGGGTCGTTGTCGGAAAAAGCGGTTTGGGAAATCCCCACTCTTGATAAGGCTCACGCTGTTGCATTTGACCACCCAGGCGAATTGCTGGTCGTGCCGCATACCGGCCCCAATGCCATTTTTCAGTTTCGCTACCAGCTAGGCGGGGTGCCTGCCAAGCCGCTAGCCCAACTCCGCCTCGAACTGCCGGCCAACACCGGGCCTCGCCATGCCGTCTGGCATCCCAAATTTCCCATCGCTTATATCAACAATGAGCAAGCCTCGACGGTGAGCGCTTACAGTTCCGGTCCGGATGGCTTGAAACTGATCGATGGCTCAACCGTATCGACTCTGCCGGCAGGTTTTCAGGGGCCAAATAGCACCGCCGAAATTGCCATCCACAGTGGCGGGCGCATGCTGGTGGTGGCCAACCGTGGCCATGACAGCCTGGCGCTAATCCGGGTGGATGAGACCGGGAAAAAGCTGACCCCGGTGAACCATCATCCCACAGAAAAGACCCCCCGTTCCTTTTGCTTCGACCCCTTTGGCCGCTTTGTTTTCACCGCAGGCGAATCGAGTGGTTTCCTCGAGGTGAGCCGGGCCATGCCGCGGGGCGAAAAGGGCGAGGCCGAAAGCCTGAAACCAATTGGCCGGGTTCGCGTGGGCGAAAGGTTATGGTGGGTGACAGCGTTTGAGGCACCGGTTGCGAAAACCGTTTTCCCCCAAGTACTGGCCCAAAATCCACCACCACCGCCCGCGCCTCCGCAGCCGTCTCCCGATCCATCACCTTGGTGGAAATGGCCCGTCACCGGGTTGCCCATCGCAGGGTCATTGGGAGCACTTCTGGCTTACCGCCGGCGGTTGCGTTTGGCACGGTTAATGGAAGACCTGCCAACCTCCAAGGCTCATGGCGTGTTCATTGGCTTGGTTCAGGTGGAAGGCACCGCAGAGGCAGAAGAGCCGTTGGCCACCCACATGGAAAACAAGCTCTGTGTACAACACGCTTGGCGGGTAGAAGAGGAATGGCGCCGGTTGGTCACCGAAACTTCCACCGACAGCAAGGGAAATGTGGTGACCAAAACCAAAGTGGAATCCGGTTGGACCACGGTTGCGGATGGCGGTGGTGCCATACCTTTTTACCTGCGCGATGAATCAGGCACTGTCCGGGTCTGTCCAGCGGGTGCCAAAATCGAATCCCGTACGGTTTTCAATGTCACATGCGGCACCGACAGTGATTTGTATTTTGGTCTGGGTCCCAATCGCATCATTGCTAACAGCACCCAGCGTCGTCGTTTTACCGAGCAGGCCATCCAACTGCATGAGCCTGTGGTGGTGGTGGGCCAATCCCGCGTTCGGGACGATTTGCCTGCACCTGAAATTGCGGCCGATCCCTCGGCACCCCTGTTCCTGATAACGATTCGCAATGAGAAGCAGGTTTTGGGAAGTTACCGTTGGGCTCGGGTATTCTTTTTGATGTTGGGTTCGGTTCTCATCTCGGCCGGGGTTCTTGCCTGGCACCTGATTGCAGGGCACAAGCCGGGAACCCAAGGTTTTAACGCTTGGATATTCGTGCCTGCCTTGGCGGCTTTCTGGTGCATGGCACTGGTCATGTATGTTTGGCAGATGTTCAACAGCATGGTGGACCTGCGCAACCGTACCCAGCGCGCTTGGTCCCTCATCGATATCGAACTGAAGCGCAGGGCCGAACTCGTTCCGGGGCTGGTTGCCTGTGTGCAGGCAGCAAGGGGGCACGAGCGACAGGTGCAGCAGGCCTTGGCCCTGCTTCGATCCCAAGCCGATGCGACAGACACAACGGGTGTTCAAGGTCTTTCTTCCACCCTGATTGCCCTGCGCGAATCGTATCCCAATTTGACCGCAAACCAAAACCATGCCAGTTTGATGGATAGCCTAGCCGATACCGAAAACCGCATCGCCATGGCCCGCGAGTATTACAACGACCAAGTGATGTGGCACAACACCCGGGTCGAGAGAATTCCCGACTTTCTCTTTGCCATGCTCGCCGGCCTCCACAAGCGCCAACCCTTCCTGGCCACCGGCATGGAGCGCAAGGAGGTGGAGGTGCATTTGCACGAGTGAGCCGCTCCCAAACCACCTCCGGTTGCCCTGCAAGCACAAACTGTGGCAGCATGGGTGGCTATTGCCATCCAGGAGGGACGGGCCATGCGCAAGCGTTTGTTAATGGGAACGGTTTTGGGTAGCTTCGCGGCACTGGCCGGAATTGACACAAGTTTATACATTGCAAAGGTTTACGGCCAATTTGGCCTGCCAGAAAAGGCTTCCGCCTACCAGAGGGCCCCCGGCGTTGTGCTAGAGGCCGAGCAAATGCTCCTTCTAGACGGTTTTGAGCCTGTTCGCATGGGCCATGGCAACCTTTTGGTCGATACCGGGGCTACTCACGCGCTTTCCGGTGAGCGGGTGGCCCTGTTGGGCACTTCCGAGGGCGGTTTGGCCCGCGGGCAGATTCATATCCCAGAAAAAGGCGCCTACCGCTTGTGGGTGCGCTATGAGCATGTGCCGGGAACCTGTGCCCCTTTCTTGGTACGCGTTACCCAAGGAAGTGCCTGCTTTGAGAAAAATTTCAACGCGGCAGGGGCCCAGCGCTACGCTCCGGGTGATCTGGAGCCACACGCCAAGCATTCTCACACCACCGAGGCCATGGGCCTCTATGAAGAGGCTTTCACACTCGATGCGTTGCAAGAGGGGCAAGCCACAGTCGAGCTGGTTGCCTCGCCCCTATCAGGCGTGAATCGCTCCGATATGACAGCCCGTAGTGTCGACCTGCTTCTTCTCACACGCGACCTGAAAGACTCTTGGCGGGCTCATCACGCTAAACAAACTCCGCGTTATCCTATTCTTGACCTGGTGCGCGATATGCAAGCTCCCCGCTGGGAGGCCCGTTTTCGCCATCAGGCCGCCCAGCCGGTCAGCCCGTCGGCAACTCACCTCCTCACCCGTCAGCCTTGGGGCGCATCGACTGGGCCCCTGCTGGTTCGGGCGGACAACACCACAGGCCAGTTGCAAGCCAACGCCTGGAGCGAATGGGCATCGATTCCCTTGGCAGATACCAGCAGTTCAGGCACGACTGTTTTCAACGGGCCCGATGCGCCCTTTGAAGTGGAGATCCGGCCGGCTGGTGGAGGCATGGTCATTAATCTCAGCGGAAAAAAGACGATTCGCGCTTTTCTGCCACCCTATTCTGCCTGGAATGAAAAACCCATGGCTGCTGAGGCAGCACAAGAAAGCGCCCTCAAAGCCTTGGCTAGCAGCAAAGCCCCAGGCAAGAAGCCAACGCTGCCCTTGGTCTTTGGTGGCAACCTGCCAGCAGGCGCTGAAGGGGACTATGGGCTCAACTACGCCAAGCTGCATAATGCGCTTGGGTTGGTGGCTTGGCACCCGGGTAATAGCGGAGCCAAATGGCGCGAAAATTTGAAAGCCGTTGGGGCACCCCAGCCGGTATCGTCAGGAATTGCCGCACAAGACAACGCTCCCCTTGCCCGAAATATCGAGCCGGCCAAATTGCAACTCAAACGCGAGGGCCTGCTAGAGCAGGTGGCATGGTACGACCATGGCGACGATTGGAATCTCCAAAATTGGGTGAAGCTGTATCTCGAAGAAGAAGTCACCAAGGCCCGTGATAGCCACCAAAAGCAAACCCCCGAAAAGCTGCTCAACAAACTGTGGCTGGATTGGTTGGTGAAAAACCGCTCCACCACCCGCCTGCAAGATTACTGGGTTCAAGGCTGGGGTGTTTTCGACCGCCAAAAGCTGAAACCCGATGCTTCCGCCGAGGCATCCCGCGCTAATCCGGCCCTTTATCTAGACTCGCAGGCTTTTTATGAGGATCTGATTCTTCCATGGCTGAATGAAGGCGCCATGCGTGTTCGTCGCCAATTGGGAAGGAATGTTCGGGTGGGGGGTACTCTCACCACCGGGTCTGAGGGGCTGCTCGATCCCGTGGCCTTGAAATTGGTGAATTCCAAGGCGACCGACTGGGTCCGCCCGTCTGGCCCCTCCTGGCAGCAGGGACTCTATGGCTCCGTGGCCGCCGGCTTGGTCGATGAAGATTGCCGCGCGGCGATGGCCGCTAACGAAAGGGGCCTTCTGCGCGCCCTGGTTCCAGCCACTTCACCTGGTGCCCGGTCAGGAGATTTTTTGCGCGAGGCCTTCACCCATCTGGCCCATGGCGCTCGTGCAATTGATATTAGTGGCGTGGGCATGGAAGAGACCAACGCCTCGCAACATATCGACCACCGCGATCACGCCATGTTCAAAGCGGTGCGCGACCTCACCCATGCCATCGGTTTTGCGGAGGATTTGCTGGCTGAATCAAGCCCTGTCCAATCTCCGGTAGCCTTGCTACTAAGCGAGACCACCCTCCGGTGGGATGTGGCTAGTATTTCGGGCGAACGCGGCAGTCCTGATTGGAAGGTTGCGGTGGCAGCTAATCTGCGCACCACCTTCCAGCTCGAGCGCCAGGGAATTCATGCCGCCCTCACCGCCTTGGGTACGGCCCCTGATGTGGTTTTGGAAAGCGACTGCACCACCGAAGGTTTGGCGGGCCGCAAATTGCTGGTGGTGGTGGGCGACTGTTTGACAGAAGATCTGGCCAACAGGCTCGATACATGGGTGCGACAGGGCGGTACCCTGCTGGCCACAGCCTCCGCCGGCCGTTTCGACGCCCAGCGCAAGCCACATAAGGCCTTTGATAACCTTCTCGGTTTGGCCAAGCGTGTCAGCGCCGAGAAAGACAGCCTGGTTCGCAGCCAATGGGAATTGCCCGGCCTGACCACCGTGGATGCGGTTGCCGGTCCCTCGTGGTTGTTGCCCGCGCTGGCAGTGCACGAGAGAGTGGAGCCCGCTGAGGGAACCCAGGTGGTGGCCCGTTTTCAATCAGACAACTCCCCCGCTGTTTGCTTCCGCAGCCTGGGAAAAGGCAAAGTGATTAGCGTCTCCGCCCTGCCCGGTCTGGCTGCCTTGTGGACCGCATCACAACCCGGTGAAGCACCTGACTTGGGCGAGCAATCCCGAAAGTCCCCCATTCGACTCGATCCCGGAACCCGTCAACTGCTCGAAGAGGCCCTCAACGCTGCCGACATTCAGCCAGTCGTTCGGGTGGAGCTGGAGGCTGGCAAGCACCTGGTCGATACACGCCTTATCGAGTCTGAAAAAGGTTATGTGCTGCCTTTGGTCCACCATGGCAAACCCGAAACTGTTCCGGTCACAGTGCGCCTTCGCTTACCCAAAGCCCCTGCCAAAGTATCCAGTGCCTGGCACGGCTTGCTGCCTTGCGAATACAAAGATGGCGAAGCCGTCATCACCCTGCCCAGCCTGGATGCGGTCGACCTCCTGCGAATCGATAGCAACCAATAACTCGCCAAATCCCACTTGGTTCAAACCGAAAGTAGGCGCTTTGTGCGCCTGCTTTCACATTTTTGGCCATATGTTCCCAAGAAGCCGCACGGCAAAATAAAAGGCTAAGTGCCAAAAATGGCCTCGATATGAATCGTCGAGCCACAGTTTCTTGAATGAGGGGCCAACCTGCTTGCGCTGAACCACTTGGCTGGCAGCGGATAATTTGGGTAATTTGACAAAGGTTTTATGCTTGGGGCGGGCGATATTCTACCAGCCCGGCTTTTATGAAAATGCTTCGACTGCAATAGAAACAAAATACAGCCGATGAAATGTCAAGCCGACAAGGATTGTTGGCTCCCAGCCCATCCATTGCAAAAGTTGGAATATACCCATGGAACGGGGTCAGTTGATCTGGATTATGGTAACCGGGGGCCTACTGCTCCTGGGTGCCGGCACCCTCAAGGCCGCAGCGCCTGCTCCCGACCAAATTGTCGCTCAGCAGAAGTGATTCACCTTCCTGCAATGTGAACGCCCATCCCGCTGTAGGGATGGGTTTTTTGTTTCAACCCACCCGCCAATCGCAAAACTGCTCGCCACGGCTAACCTCTTGGTACAGCGTGTCGCGCTCACGCGGCTCACGCCCCGCCTCGATAATCAAATGGCGAATCTCCTTTATCTGCAATTCTTGCGGCGTATCAGATCCCGCCTCGTGGTAGATCTTCTCGTGCACCACAGTGCCATCAATATCGTCGGCCCCATAAGAAAGGGCCACTTGCGCAGTCTTGATTCCCAACATGATCCAATAGGCCTTGATATGCTGGAAATTGTCCAGCATAAGTCGGCTGATCGCCATCACCCGCAGGTCCATCAGGCCTGATGGCTTGGGCATGTGCGACATCCGGGTGTTGTCGGGATGAAAGGCCAGCGGGATAAAAGTTTGGAAGCCCCCTGTGCGGTCCTGCAATGCGCGCAGCGCCAAAAGATGGTCGATGCGGTGCTCCGCCTCCTCATAATGCCCGTAGAGCATGGTTGCGTTACTGCGCAGGCCTAGCTTGTGGGCCTCCTCGTGAACACGCAGCCAGGTGGAGGCATCGGCTTTGTGCTCGCAGATCTTGCCACGCACTACCGGGTCGAAAATCTCCGCCCCACCACCAGGCAGGCTACCAAGGCCCGTTTCCCTGAACTCGGCCAGCAACTCCTCCACTGGCTTGCCCGTGATGCGCTCAAACCAGTCCCACTCCACTGCCGTGTAAGCTTTCAGGTGAATCTGCGAATATTCGCTTTTAACGAGCGTTAAAATATCTTTATACCATTCGCACGGCATCTTGTTGTGCAGCCCGCCAACGATGTGCATCTCGGTGCAGCCACGCTGCTTCGCTTCACGGGCCCGCCCGATGATGTCAGCATCGCTCATGCGATAGGCCTTCGCATCTTTCAAATCCGCGCGAAAGGCGCAAAAGGTGCAGCGGTACGCGCACACATTGGTCGGGTTCAAATGCACATTCACATTGAACCAACCGATGTTCCCGTTCTTTCGCTCACGCGCCAGATTGGCCAGTTCGCCCAACAGGTTGATATCAGCGTGCCGTTCTAGGGCAAGCCCGTCCTCACGGTCAAGCCGGTCACCCTTCTCCACCTTGCGGATAATTTCCTTCAACACAGCGCTAGATTGGCCAATAGTTGGCTCCATAGTGCCTGACGGCATGGTCTGCTCTCCTTGAAACTTGTTCTAGTGCTAACCGTTGAAACCCATAGCCAGACAACCAACATAAAGGCCAACCTGCTGGCTAATCATCCAGCGTTTCCGGGGGCCGGGGTGCATTTTTGTTGCCTCCTTGAAAACGGTCGAGTTGCCGGCGGTAATAAACCCGCTTGGGGTCCAGGTCCAAAGCCTTTTTCTGGGCCTCAATCGCTCCGGGGGTGTCGCCGTTTTGGAACCGCGCCTCAGCTAGCGTGTCCCAATACCCCGCGCTTTGCGGGCTAAGGACAGTGGCTTTGTTGGCATGTTCAACCGCCCGTGGCAAATCCCGCTTGCAGCAAGCCATCAGCCACGCTGCCGAATTGCGTGCCCAAGCGCAATCAGGGTGTGCTTTCAGCAGATTCTCGTGCGCGGTCAGGCTTTCCTGATACAGCGAATCCGCCTCCGATTTTTTGCCGCGTTTGTTAAGCTCTTCCAGCATCAAGATGGGTAATTCCACATCCCTTGGCATTAGTTTTTGGCAAGCCCTCATCTCTGCCATGGCACCGACCAGATCATCCTTGGCCAACAGGCCGCGAGCCTTCAGCCGATGCACCTGCGCTGGCACCGCCACATAGGCCGATGGGAAAACAAAACTCACCTGCCTGGAAAGGCAGCGTAAAAGCCCCAACTCCTGATAACGGGCGGCATCCAGAAATGCTTCCCGCCTTTCAGCATCCTGTGCCAATTGACGATACGCCTGACCCGACTGGTAAGTTCCCGGCACACTCACCCCTTGCAAAACCGCGCCATGTTTCATGGCCTCCTCACCTATGCCACGCTTCAGCAATGCAGTCACCAGTGCCGAACGCGCCGCCTCATCGCCCAAGGGCAACCGCAGGGCCAGCTCTTCCAGCCGCTTGCCTTTTTCCTGCCACTCCTGCGAGTTCTTCCCTTGGGGTTCCTGCTTTGCCAGTTGCAGCATGGTTTTGCCTTGTAGCGTCCACGCCAGGGTGTTTTCCGGTTCCCGTTTGCAGGCGATCTCATACTGTTCAAGCGCCTTGGCCCATTCTTTCTTGCCAGCATGCAAGTCACCTAACAAAATCGAAACCTGTGCCCGCTGCCCGCCTTGCAGTAGCCTCGCCTCCCATGCATCCAAACCCGCGCGGTGTGCCGCCTCGGCCGCCGCCAGCCGCAACCCATCGTGGCCCGGTTGCGCTTTCAGGGCCTTCTCAACTGATTTCAGTTCGGTTTCAAGCTTGTCCCGGGCTATGCGGCCATTCAGCAGCCCGATCATGGTTTTCAGATGATGCTCGTAGGGTATTTCCGGTTCTTGGGTGCGCAGGTGCTGCCACCAGATTTCAGCGTCAGTCTGATTTTCACCAAACAGCCGGAAAAACAGCCGCGTGCGCCACCCATCGATGCTGCCCAAACGGAAGATGTTGGCAGCGTGCAGACAAGCCTCGTCGGTGCGCCCGGCCAAAACCTGCTGCTCAATCAGCGATTCATACCAAACCGGTTCGGCACCTGCTTGCAGTTGAGCAGCATATTGGTCGAAAAGCGCGGCCCCCTTCTTTTTTTCTCCCAACAAATAAAGGGTCTTGGCCTCTAGCAAATCCAGCAGGGGTTGGTCATGGCGGTTGTCCTTCCGCGAATCAGCAGCTAGGTCAAAAGCTTCCTTAAGCCGCATTTGCGCCGCAAAAATTTCAAATGCCGCCGGCCTTGCGTCCGACTTGCTAAGCGAGCTGATTGCCTCGCCCGACTTGCCGTTAATGAACAAAACGCGCGCAGGGTAGGGGACCCGGTCGCCCTCGTTCTCGCGGCCAGCCTGATCTAAAAGCTGTCTGACCGCCTCTTCAAAACCCGCCTTGTCCCCTGCCAATCGGGCGAAGGTGGCCTTCATGCCCAGCTTTTCGCCGGGATCGCTTTCTTCCGACAACGGAAGCTTGTTCAACTCAGCCCAATTGCCTTGCTCCATTAGCAGTGCGGTGAGCAGGTTCCGGTGGTTCAAAGATTCTGCCGCCTCCTGGCCGAATCGGTTCACTTCGGGTGGGGCAATTTTCACCAGCTCCCGGGCCGCTGCCAGGGCCGCCGCGCTATCCCCTGCTGCCCGAGCCAGCCACACCTTGGTTTCAAGTGCGCGTTTTTTATCCCAACCTTTGAAGGGGCCTTCACCTTTGCCAAGCAATTCCAACCAAGGTTTCAACTGTCCGGTGGTGGTTGCCCAGGCGCAAAGCACCACCGGCCCACGCTGACCATATTGACCAGCTAGCAGTAGCAAGTTATCCAACGCCTTGGCATCCAAATCCTTGGTTTGGTACAGCGCCATCAGCGACCCGGGCAAAACCTGAACGAATTGGTCCAACATCACAGCACGCAGGGTTTTATCTTCCTGCGACAGCAAACGCTCCAAGGCACGAAGCCCCTGGTTGCCCAGCGCCAAAAATTTCTTCATGATCGGCCCGCGCACCGAGGGGTCGGCAGCGTTGTACTCCCCAGCCAAGTCAATGACCTGTTTGGGTGAATCAGGAAATATCCCCAACCTAAAACGGCCAAGGATTTCCTCAGCCCGCCGCCGGGTTTCAACATCCTCGCTCATTTGCGCTTTTTTCAACGCTTCTTCCGCAGCCAATCCTGCCCGCCATAGGCTATCAGCGGCTTTTTCCCGGGTTTCAAAGTCGGCATCGCCCAGTTGCTCAATCCATTTGGCGATTTGGGCCGAATTGCCCTGGGCGTCAACCTTCGGGGCACTTTCCTGCAACACCAACGCCGCCGAATATCCGCTGGCCAATAGTGCCATACCAAGGACCAAGCTCGAGCCAAACAGGCGCATGATGAACCCTCCAGCCAGCAATCAGTCACCAGAATTCAATCAGTTACCAGAATTTAAAATTCTGCCTTTAATTCTTGGCGATACCCGCATGCTGCAACCTCATTCTAACCCGTCCAAGGGCCTCCAGGGCGAGAGCAGTGGCTAATTGCTGATCCACGGGAAAATGAAGCAAGTCTTTTCCAGCAATGGCTTTGTAGTGGGTTTGAGAACTCGGTCCCTAGTGGTTACCAAACGCAAACTATGGCAAGATGGGTGCAAGTTAAGCTTTTCCCGCCTGCTTGGAATCAAAAATGCCGCATCCTCTCACAGCCATTCGCTCAACATTTACCTACACGGTACTGATGATAGGTCTGGCCCTAACCACTTTGCTTCAGGCCGGTTGTGGCGATTCAGGCGCCAGCAAGCATGCCAAAGGCGACAAGGCTGATGCCAACAAACCCTTGGTTGGCGTCAGCCTGCTCACCCTCGATAACCCCTTCTTCCGGGTCATAGGCGACAATGTCACCGAAGTCCTTGGCAAGGCCGGCTACAGGGTGGTCGTTGTCAGTGCCGACAAAGACCCCGCCCGCCAATCCAACCAAGTGCAAGACTTCCTGCAGCAGGGCGCGCGCGCGATTGTTCTCAGCCCCTGCGAGGCCAAGGCGGTAGTTCCGGTAATTCAAGAAGCCAACAAAAAAGGCGTTCCCGTTTTTACCGTCGACATTCCCTGCCGCGAAGAGGGCGTGAAGATTGTCAGCCAAGTCGCCACCGACAACCTCGGCGGTGGCCGCGAGGCTGCCAAGGGTATGATCGAGGTGCTAGGCAAGGCCGGCGGCAAAGTGGCCATCATCCATTTCAAACAGGCCGAAAGCTGCCGCCTGCGCGTGCAAGGATTTCGCGAGGTGATCGACGAGCACAATAAAGCCAACCCAGCCTCCAAAATTGATCCAGTCACCGAACTCGAAGGCGGAGCCGCCAAAGACCTCAGCTTCAAGGCCACCGAAGACGCGCTGCAGGCCCACCCGGGTCTGCGTGGCATATTCGCCATCAACGATCCCAGTGCCCTTGGTTGCAGCGCTGCGCTCGAAAAAGCTGGCAAGGCCAACAGCATTACCATCATCGGCTTCGATGGCCAACCCGAGGGCAAAAAGGCCATTCGCGAAGGTAAGATATTTGCCGACCCAGTCCAGTTCCCCGATAGGCTGGGTACCGAGGTAGCCGAAGCGATCCTGCGCCATTCCCGAGGCGAGGAGGTGAAGCCCGAAATCCTCATCCCCACCAAGCTTTACCGCCAAGCCGACGCCAAGGATGATCCCGAAGCCAAGTAGTCCCTCTGCCAAGCGGTTCCTACCATGCTCAAAACACTGGCCAAAGGCTGGAAATCGATGGGCAGCGCCAGCATGACACTGGTGCTGCTGCTGGTCTGCATCGGCCTGTCCCTGGCGACAATCGACCGCGTCGAACCCACAGGCACCGCCGCTGGGGAATGGCTGGCTGAAGAAACGCTGTCACGGTTCGGCCAGCAAGCTACTGTGCTGCTGGTCAGCGAGGCGGGTGAAAATTCAAACCAATTGGCCGAAGGCTTTCAGCAGGTTATCAAAAGTCAATCAAGAGTCCAAAATAGCCAAGTGATCGGCGATCCGTCCGATGTCCGTAAGGCACTTCAGGCCTGGGCCGCCAACCACGGCAAGCTCGATGCAATCGCCTGCTCACCCGCCATGGCAGACCAGTTGGTAGTGCGCGAGGCGGCCAAGCAGTTCCCAGCGCTGGGCCAACCAGAAATCCTGCGGCCCGCAGGCTCCTCCTGGCCACGCTTTCTGGGTCGTCAGAACCTGCTCAACATCATGGGCCAAATTGCCGTGATCGCCATCGTGGCGGTGGGCATGACGCTGGTGGTGATTTCCGGCGGCATCGATCTATCGGTGGGCTCGCTCGTCGGGCTGTCGGCCATCCTCACCGCAGCATGGATCGAGTGGCATGGCGGCGGCGACAACGCCGGCACCAGCCAAATGGTGCTTGGCTCATTAATCGGCATCAGCGTCTGCGCCTTCATCGGCGCAGCCACCGGCAGCCTCGTGGCCTGGGCCGGAGCACCGCCCTTCCTGGTCACGCTGGGCGTGATGCTGATCGCCCGGGGCACCGCTCAGCAACTCACCGGCGGCGAATCTCTGGCCCATCTGCCCGACCGGTTTGTCTGGCTGGGCCGCGGGGCCGACTGGGGCATCCCTAATGCGGTGATCCTGATGCTGGTCCTGTACGCCTTGGCCGAATGGATCCTGCGCAGCACGGTTTTTGGCCGCCACCTGTTGGCACTGGGTAGCAACGCCAAGGCCGCGGGCTTCGCCGGCATTCCGGTCCGCCGGGTGCAGGTTCTGGCCTACCTGGCATCCGGCTGCATGGCCGGCTTGGGCGGCGTGGTGCTGGCCTCGCAACTGAAAAGCGCCTCACCCACCTACGGCGACGGCTACGAGCTGATGGTGATCGCCGCCGTGGTGGTGGGCGGCACCTCGCTGTCCGGCGGCCAGGGCAGCCTGCTGGGCACCCTCGTCGGCGCCCTGCTGATCGCCGTCATCAACAACGGCATGAACCTGCTGGGCATCGATCCCTTCGCCCAGAAAATCGTCCTGGGCTGCGTGATTTTGCTGGCGGTTTTGTTGGATCGGTTGCGGCACCGGTAACTACCTTGCTGGGTTAAAACCTTCCCGACTGTATCAATGACAGGCCATTGGGAATTACCAAAGCCCTGAACTTGCAGGCAATTATCCTACCATTGGGATCACTTTTCAGGGGTGGAACAATGGTTGTACAATTTAATCTGACTTCAAAGTCTGTTCAGGTGCTCAATATGAGGTTCATATCCTTCAAAACTTTGTTGTTTTGTTTCATAACCGTCATTTTTCTAGCCTCCGTGGGTCTGGTTACGGCACAAGCAGATCCTCAACAAAAAACAGGGCCCAATACGCCCGACAGACCCGTTGCCCTCACTGGCAAGCACTCTTTCAAAACCTTTTCAGAAGTAACTGATCCAAGGATTCTTACCTGCCTCCCTCTAAAAGCGAAAGAAATCTCCATCGTGAGCGAACGCGGAGGTCACTTTGCGCGCTACAAGATCGGAGAAGCCGATTTCATGAATTTCCAGGACTATCTATGGGAAGCTAGCATGGGCACATCAGCCCATAAACGTGGTTCTATGGGATCCGATGGTGAGCCAGTTACCTGGAAATATATAAGCCAGCGTTTCAAGGCCTCCGGATTGGATCTCCAGGCAAACGGATGGGAACCCCTTGAAAATGCCACCTTATATTACGGTCCATCTAAAAATAACGGGGCCATCACCGCATACTTCTACGACCGGAAGGCCGGCATCGCCTACCACAATGCGGGCTACTGGTGATGGCACTCAAAACTTTTGCTTTCATTTGGATCGGGTGATAGCGAGCACAGTTCAAGTGCCTCTGGGTCCTGTTGGCGGTTTTGCTGAATCGGTTGCGGCAGAGGTAGATTGACGGGGCACAATAACCAGAAAAAGCCCCAACATCCCCAAATCCTTGCATAAATGTTGCAATAAACGAGAGGAAAAGAAGTGATAAATGCGAAATCCACGCCTGATTCGAATGGCATTCTACGAGGCCTCAGACGGACCAAGGGTCATGCTATTTGGCCCACAAGAAGCGGATTTTGAATTCCTTCAACAGTGTTTTGATGAACTTGGCGAGGTCAGCGAAACCCGTTCCACGGATTTGGACCAATTTCCCTGGGTGCACCCGGCCGGCGGAATAAAATTGCGACTTATTTCGCTCGAATCAAACCTTGAATCACTAAAATTAATTGCCCCTCCCGGAATCCGAAAAACTGATGACTATCCCCCTGCTTTCGAATGGAGGCAAACAAGTAACGAATGGAAACATACAGCGGAATTAACCCAAGGTTTCCTGAGTTCGAATTCCCCCTGCCATCAATACTTGACCATTTACCCCATCGAAGAAGCGACTGTCGTCTTGTCCAAAGGCGAATACGCGGACGAAGTTTTGAATCCTTGATGAGCCAAAATACACCGTCCTAGCGTTCATTCTCATGGTAATTAATAATAATTAATCTTACTGCATCTTTAATATGATTATTTTATCGCCTCTAAGCACAGCCTCAAACACTTTATAGGCTCTAACCATGCAACCGTTGATCCGCAAACGATACCCAATTTTGTGCCGATTCTGGTCATTCAACGAGGCTGTCCTCAGGCAAATCCAACATCGCTACCTCCCGGAGGGGAAACAACAATCCTTGGTAAATTTGTCAGCCAAGGACCAGAATGCAGAAAACGGCTGGTCCAATATGATGACTTTGATCCTCACCGGCGTCTCTGAAATACTTTTTGAAAAGGCCAATCAACTCGCCAAATTCTGTCGGACGGATTGACAAACCAATGGTTCGATGGGCAGTTTTGGTGTGACTTTTCCCCATACAGCAGCGATCCGAAAAACCAGACCGATACGCGTCGATCAGATTTTTACATCACAGCCAACTCATTGGCCTAGACCACAGCACCCTACTCCGAATACGCCGGCTGAAATTCCCCGGGGTCTGTTCCTGTCCATCCTCATCTCCGATCCAATGAAAATCCCTTAACCCCAATTCCAAAAACCCCCTTTCCAGCCAGATTCCCTGCAACCCGGCCAGCCCAGGTCGGGTATCATGTAGGAATAGCTCCTCACCCCTCCACGCGGATTGGTCGCCATGCGCCGGCTGTTTGTCTCCCTCTGCACCGTTTGCCTGATCACCATGGCCTGCCGCGCGGGCGATCCCGCCGAGATGCTCCCCACCGGGGCCATCGCCTCGGTTCAGCTGAACAATCTGGCCGGCCTGATCGACCGGGTGGAGAAGGCAGGCCTAATCGAGGCGTTTTATTCCACCCCCCAAGGCATAGAGCTGCTCAAGCGGCCCGATTTCAAGAAGGCGCTCGCGGTAAAGGCCATCGTCGAGCAGCAGACCGGCATGCCGGTCCTCGAGCTGGCTAAGACCCTGGCGGGAGGCGAAGTGGCGCTGGGCATGTACGGAAAGCTGGCTGCACAGCCGGAATTCATCCTCGCCGCCCGGATCAAGAACCGCGACCAATGGGACCAGTTTCGCAAACGGCTGCAGCCGTTTCTCGACCTGGCGGAAGGCCAGGTGTCCCTGTCCAGTCCCGCCAAGGGGGTCACCCTGGTTTCCATCCAGAAGGTGGGCAGCATAGCTCTGGGGAACGATTGGCTGGTGGCCGGCACCCAGGCCGCCGCGGCGCAATCGGTCTGGCAGCGGCTGGCAAATGACCAAAACGGTATCGATGCCGCCAAGAACACCTTCAAGGCGCTAACCGCCGACCCCGACTACCAATCTGTCCGGAAACAGTCAGGCGACCAGCCCGTGGTCACCGCCTACTTGGCCACCAAAGCCCTGAAGGGGCCGCTGGGCAACCGGCTCATCCCTTCCAAGATGGACAACCCTCTGGCCTCGCTATGGTTTGGTGGACTGGTAGAAATGGCCGCCCGCAGCCCGGCCGTGGGCGCCAGCCTCACCGTGCGCGACAATGATTTCGACCTGCGCGTGGTCGCGCCCGGCGAACTCGGCAAGCTCGATGCCGGCCGGCGAGCGCTGTTCCCCCCCGACGGCAAACCGGGGACAATCCCATTCCCCGCAATCCCCACCCTGATCGGCGGCATTTCGTTCGACCGGGATATCGCCACCTGGTACACCAACCGCGAGCAACTACTAGAGAGCAAGGCCCTGCCCGGCTTCGACCAGTTCGAGACCGGCCTAGCCAACATCCTGCCCGGCAAGGATTTCGCCAAAGATGTGCTCAGTGTACTAGGCCGGGGCATCACGGTGGTGGCCGCCCCCCAAGACTACAGCCACCTCGATGGCACTCCCGGCGTGAAGCTGCCCGGCTTCGCCGTCATCATCGACCTCGCCAAGCCAAAGGAAGGCGCCAACCTGCTGAACCTGTTCCTGCAAACCCTGTCGGCCATCCTCAACATCGAGGCCGGCCAGCAGGGCCGCCAGCCTTGGGTGATGACCTCCGAGACCCACCAGGGGGTGCAGGTCACCTTCGCCGACTACCTCAACAAGCCCAAGGGCAAGGACCTGCCC
>Ga0255133_1000130_pt1 | contig 20573 bp, 8 predicted proteins | sample Law_Law_RepB_8d_FD_188553 | JGI IMG/M metagenome (GOLD analysis project Ga0255133, IMG submission 188553) | Freshwater microbial communities from St. Lawrence River, New York, United States - Law_Law_RepB_8d | ecosystem: Environmental > Aquatic > Freshwater > River | place: USA: New York... | reverse complement strand
ATTTTAGCGACTGGCGGTTCGGTGTTTGTTAGAAGAATGTTGGCTGGTTTTGGGTCGCGATGTATCAATCCCTGATCGTGTGCCGCTTGGATGCCCCTCAGGATCTGTATTGCGATTTGCGAGAAAGCAGCTAGCGAGAGTTTACCGTTTCGGTTTAGAAAGCTCTCGAGCGATTGGCCTTCAACATACTCCATGGCGATAAACGGGATCGGTTGTATTTCGACACGATAGACTTCGACAACGTTGGGATGTTTAATCCGACCCATCGCTCGAGCTTCTTTTTGCAGGCGAGCGATCGCGACATCTGTATTTCCTTGGGCTGAGTGCAAGACCTTGAGTGCGACGGTTTTCTCGATCGAAGGATCGAATGCTCGGTAAACCATTGCCGAGCCACCGAAACCGATAGGCGAGAGGATCTCATAACCTGCTATTGTGTGTGGTGTTTTGGTAACATCAGGCGATGGTGGATTCGAAACGACGGGAGTATTCGTGGTTTGTTGGTTGGGGACTTCGATACGCCGGATTTTCTCACCAATCTCTTCGTGTTGAGGTTTGGAGATTATCTCTGGGATACTTTCTTCAAGAAAGGTTTCATTGGGCGTATAGTTTTCGAGCATTGAGCGGAGATCCGCAGCAAGCTCCGGGTCAGTTTGTGCTATTTGATCAAGTCGCTCAGATCTTTGCTCCGGGTCAGGGATTCCAATGAGTTCGTTGAAGAGATCTGATTGTTTCATTTCTAGATTCCAATGCGTTGCACTGCGTCATCCGCGCATGAGCTTTAAATGGTGGCTGCTGAATTGGACGACGAGGAGCCAATAACTCAGGTTGGAATGGAAGATGTTTTGCGGAGGTAGAATGAGCGAGTTGAGGCTAGCTGACAGAATGAGACTTCATCGAGGTCTTGATCCACGTGCGACCGTAGATCCAAAGTTTGTTAGCTTCTTGAACGGAGCATTTGCGGATTGAGGCAATTTCGCTCATTTTCAGTCCAAGAAAGAACTTCATGCGGACGACCGTTGCGGCGTCTGTATCGTGTTGTTCCAGAAGTGACAAGGTTTCCGATATGGCGAGGATATCTTCAGAGCGGGAATCTTGTGAGATACGATCAAGGTCCATTTGGATGCGTTTCCGTTGACCTTCACGTTTATCTGCGGAGCGGCGTCGAAGCTCATCGATGATGGCTTGTTGCATTGTTTTTGCGACGGTGTTGAAGAAGTGAGTGCGGCTTTGCCAAGGTTTCCGATCGCGCTTGCGTTTGATGATGCGTAGCCAAGATTCATTGACTAGATCGGAGACTTGCATGCCGCCACTTTTTTCGCGCAGCCAAGCTTGATTCGCGATCGACCGTATTTCTTGATAGACACGTTCGAGAAGTTGGTGATCTGGGGAATCTGGTTTTGGAGAGTACCCATCACGAATTTTCGTCACGAGTGCCGTGATGCCTGGAAATTCTTTGAGACGGACATCCCGTTGTTTGATTGTCTGAGTCGTAACAGCTTCAGGGGGAGTAATCGAAGGGTGTTTGATCTCAGAGTAAATGAACTGAGAATGATCACTTACTTTGGTCAGGGCGCTCACTTGAGTGGGTCTCCTGGGCAGAAGGGACTGGCTGACGAGTGATGAGAGCAATATAGCCGCTCACTAGAGGGAGTTGGGTTATGAGAAAAATATTTCTTGAGAAATTCTCAAGATCGAATCTGAGAGAGTGTTTTTTTACGGATTCGAGGTAAGTGGGGAAAGCGTTCCACAGTAGCCAACGAAACGTCTAGCAAGGCAATAGGATTAGAAACGAAGATGAGACTTACAGAAGTTTTTCAAATGCTCCGATCGTTGGAAAACAGGGTTGCGGGAATCTATGGGCGGCTTGTATCGAAGAGATTTCGGGCGAGAAGAGCCTTTCGCCGCGCGTTGGTGGTCGAAGGCTTGGAAAATCGACAGGTGTTTGCGAATGATGTACTTGTCGTTACGGTGGAAGACGGAAATGGCCCAGGGACATTATCGCAAATGATTCAGCTTGCTAATGCGCAACCGGGTCCGGATAAAATCATTTTTGCAACAGTGCTTGATACCATTCGTCCAATGGTTACGTTGCCGCCCATCACAGATGCGTTAGTGATAGACGGTCAGAATGGAGTTCGAATCGATGGGATCGGATCACTTGGCGATGGATTGACAATTTCCGGACCGGATGTGGTACTTCAGGATTTTGCGATTGTAGGGTTTCAATCCGGAGCGGGAGTGAAACTCTATGGCGGTTACAATACCCGACTTCATGGGATGAGGATTGGTATCGACTATGGCGATGTTGCGGCGAGGCCTAACAAAACCGGGGTCGATATCATTGGGAGTGCGATTACTTTCATAGGGACTAATGGAGACGGTGTTCGTGACGTTGAGGAAGGTAATATCATCAGCGGCAATTCGCAGGATGGTATTTATATTTCCGACTCAGTCAGCACCGTTGTCGCCGGCAATCGAATAGGCACAAAATCAAATGGCATTCATGCGATGGCGAACGGGAGAAATGGCATTTTTGTCTATCAAATGGCTGCCGATACGCGAATCGGGTCGGATAACAACGGCATCAGCGACATTCAAGAGCGGAATATCATCTCTGGAAATGCCGGTAGTGGTGTGTTGGTCGCTGATACGGGGCCATCGAGGAAAACGCTAATCTCCGGCAATTATGTCGGGATAGCAAGTGATTATATCACAGCGACTCCGAACGGGTCTGATGGTGTTAGTATACGATACACGACTGTGATGAAAGGTACTGATCGAGTCTTAGGAAACGTGATCTCAGGAAATGCTGGATCTGGTGTCAGTATTGCGGGTGCAAGCGGGACAATCTTAGAGGGTAACATAGTTGGTCTGACGGCAGATGGGCTTTCGCCTTTAGGGAACCTGGGGACGGCAGGAGTTGTGGTTTCCAATGATTCGTCGAAGGTGAGGATAGGCACGAACGGCGATAACCTCAACGATACGATGGAACGGAACATCATCGCTGGCAATAGTCAAAAAGGTATCGTCATTGAGGGGGCAAGTGACTCGGTAGTTTCGGGTAACTACATCGGAACAAATCGGGATGGTGCTGCGGCAGTACCAAATCGAACCGGAGGAATCCATGTAAAGGGTGGATCGAATACACGGATTGGAACAGACGGGAGTAACGACGTTTTCAATGCCAATGAACGAAACCTTATCTCTGGTAATGGCGCGAACGGGGTGACAATTTCCCAGTCTGCTCAGAACACGGTTGTTGCGGGTAATTGGATTGGACTGAATGCCAGCGGGGTTGGGGTAATATCCAACACCGGGAATGGTATCGAGCTCTCTGGGGATTCCGCCAACACAATCGTGGGGACAAACGGTGACGGAAGTGGAGACTCCGACGAACGTAACATCATCAGCGGGAATAATCGAGGTATTGCTGTTGGTGGAGCCGGTCAAGCTAGAAAGACGATCGCGGGTAATTGGGTTGGGCTTGATGCGGGAGGAGCGAACGCTCTCGGGAATAATATCGGTGGTGGCGACGGTATTTGGCTAGTCAACGGAGCAAGTAATGTTGTGGTGGGTACCAATGGGGACGGGGTCAGCGATACTCTTGAACGCAATACGGTTGCCGGACACACGTGGGCTGGCATCGGAATATACAATGCGAACACATCGGGTAATGTTGTTGCCGGCAATTTGGTCGGAATGAATAGTGCCGGTACTTTGCCACTTGGTAATTTATGGGGAATCAGTGTCGGCTTTCCGAACGGCAGCAACGGCCCAAGAAACAATTTGATTGGGACTAACAGTGACGGAATCAGCGATGATTTGGAACAAAATGTCGTGTCGGGGAATTCCGTTGGTGTATATCTTTTCGGTGTAGGGACGAACAATAATTCTATTGCAGGTAATTTTGTTGGGATTAATCCCGCAGGTACAACCTCGGTCCCAAACTCGATCGGAGTATCGATAGCTGACGGTCCGTCAGGAACTCGAATCGGTACGAATAGCGATGGTTTGAGAGATTCAAGCGAACGCAATTTCATTTCCGGTAACAATACCGGGATCCAGCTGACAGGAGCTTCGACTTCGAACGTAAGCATAGCTGGAAACTACATTGGCGCTGGCCCTGACCTTAGGCCGATTGGAAATCTAGGGGCCGGTGTAGTCGTGAATCCCGGGCCAACTGGAGTGAGCATCGGTGGAGCTCAAGCAGGATCTGGGAATGTAATTGCCAACAATAGTGTTGGGGTTCGACTGAGCAAGACGGCGGCTTCGATTCAATCCTTCGGAAATACTCGATTCTGGAGCAATTCCTCCGTTGCGGTTGACGTAGGTACAGACGGGCAGACTCCTAATGATCTAAATGACCTCGATGGTGTACTCAATGCTCCGGTGATAACGTCGGTTCTGCATACTGGAGATTCGGTGATTGTCGAGGGATTCGCAAGACCAGGCGTAAGCCTCGACTTCTACAAGACTTCTTCCTATGCGAATGGATTTGGTCAGGGAGAAGCCTTTTTACGGAATGCTCTTGAAGGTGGTGTGCTTGATACAGATGCCACGGTTGGATCTTATGATTCAAGTTCCGTTGGTGGAATTCCCGTGGGAGTGGACACGACGAATCGATTCCGATTTGTTTTTCCTTCTAGCTCCTTAGGCTATGCTCTGTCGTCAGGGGATTATTTAACAGCAAGAGTATCTTTGCCGTCATCTGAATTTGGAAATCAGGCAGTGGTGCGAAGTGATTTCAAGCTCACTCACGCTAAAATTCTTGAGAATGCCGGGGCTAATGCCGCTGTGGGTGCTTTTCTTGCGTTGGCTCCCTCCGTACAGAGCGATTTCACGTATTCGCTGGTGGCTGGGGTCGGTGGAAATGATAATTCATCGTTCAACGTATTGGGGAATGTGCTACGTGCTAACTCCAGTTTCGATTTCGAGACCAAGTCTTCGTATTCGATTCGAGTTCGTTCTACCGATAGTTTGGGTTACTTCACGGAACGAGTATTTTCCATATCTGTAATTGATCGTCAGGAAACGGCCCCAGTAGATATTCGTTTCGCTTCAACGATCTTTTCTGATGACTTCAGCAGCGGCCTCGGACAATGGTCCAACCTAAGTGGAAGGATTGTTTCTGATCCGAATTATTCCGGACGTGGCGGAGTGCTTACTTTCGGGCAACTGAATGCGGGTGGTGACATTTTCACCAATATGTCGTTCTCTGCAAACGAATCACTTACGGTTGCTTTCGACTACTTGGGTGTCCCTGGAATGGGTGGCGTCGCGAATGACCTTGGTGGCTTTGTTGGTGTCCATCCGCGAGATTTTTGGCTGGCAGGCACTTCGCCGACTTGGGCAACCCCCACGAATCTGATCGATGACAATCTTTGGCGAAAGTACGCTATCGACTGGACAGAATCTGTCGCACAAAGACTGAAATTTGAAGACTGGAACGGTTCTGGAGGAGTGGCTGGAGATGCTCTTTTCGACAACATTCGAGTGACTAGAAATTCAATTTCCGCAACGATACCAGAGAATTCAGGTGCAAATGCGCTCGTGTCGATGCTTGATGCAAAAGACGCTGATCCCTCCAGTAGTTTTGTGTTCACACTTGTGCCAGGTGCGGGCGATACAAATAATTCTGACTTCACGATCGTAGAGGGTAACCTGCGAGCAATTAACAGCTTCGACTTTGAGGTGAAGTCAAGTTACTCTGTACGCGTTCGAGCGACAGATGAATCGGGGCTTTTCGTTGAGAAAGCATTAACGATCAATGTCGCCGATCTCGATGAGAACCGCTATTTCGACGGTCTAGCCACTGCCGACTCTTTTATTGCCACTTACACCGGTGATGGAACCCAAGCCGCGTGGACATTGACGCGTAACGGCGCTTCTGTCTTCAGTGGATCTATCCCCAATGGTGGAGCGTTGATCATCAACGCTTTAGCTGGCGTGGATACTCTTCAAGTCAACGGCCGAGCTGTGGATGATCTGATGACTATCGATGCAAACCGGATCACGGTCAATAACGCACCGATTTTGTTCTCGAACACCGAAATAGTCAAAGTCGTTGCAGGGCTAGGGAATGACAATTTGTTATTCGTTGCGCCTGCTGCAAGTGGCGTGACTCTTTCGTACGACGGGGGGGCTGGAAGCGATCGGATCGAAACGCCGTCCGGTAGCAACATTTGGAATGTGACCGGGACGGGAATCGGCACTGTAAACGCAAAACTCTCGTTCCTCGGAACAGAGACGTTAGTAGGCGGTTCCGGAAACGATCAGTTTATTCTTGCGAACGCCGGTAAGGTTACCGGACAAATCCTGGGTGGCACCGGAAGCGATACGCTCAATCTTGCGGCGAAAACCACAGCCCATACGATCAATCTTCAGAGCAATACAGCTACATCTACCGGCGGGATTAGTGGCATCGAGAGCTTTATCGGTGGAAACACTGCATCGGTAATCGATGTTTTAGTAGGTCCGAATAGCGATACGAATTGGAACATTAATGGGAGCAACGCAGGCTCGGTGTCGAATCCATCCGTTGGCACTGTGACCTTTAGTAATTTCGAAAGCTTAACCGGTGGTACTGCCGCCGATAACTTTGTCTTTACCAATTCCGGGAGCATTTCCAATGTGCTTACAGGCGGAACGACCGCTGGAATATTCGACACCTTAGATTTGTCGGCTAAAACTGCGGCTTTGGATTTTAGGTTGGATGCAACTACAAGTAGCATTCCGAGTTCAGTAGGTAGTTATTTGGGGTTCGAGACTATTACAGGCAACTCGGTAACAGGATCAAAAATCACTCGCGTCAACAATACGACAACCGCTTGGTCGGTGAATACATTGGGGCAAATCGTTGTAAGCAATGTGACTTATCGCAATGTGCCAGGCATTGCCGGCGGAATTGGTGCCGACACACTGACGGGACCTTCGCTAGCAAGTGGAATCGCTACATGGAAAGTCAATTCAGCTAACGGCGGAACGCTTTCGATTCCAAGTCTTGCAACGATTGCCTTTAGTGGTGTCGATGGACTGACGGGTGGAACTGGCGAAGATGCGTTTGAGATTTCGCCGACCGGGTCACTCAGCGGGTCGCTCAACGGCGGCACTGGTGTCGGGCTTAATTCGCTAAGTTACTCACAGTGGGTAGCTGGCGTTACGGTCAATCTCGCTGTGGCAACCGCCGCCAATTCGACCGCAATTGCTGGCTTGACTAGCAATATTCAGATCGTCACCGGCGGATCGGGCAACGATACACTCCGCGGAGCGGCATCCAAAGCAACGGTACTAATTGGATTGGCAGGCAACGACACGCTTGCAGGTGGTAGTCAGCGCGATTTGCTCATAGGTGGCGTCGGTCTAGATCTGTTGCAGAGTGCCAATGGAGACGATTTGCTTGTCTCGGGGCGTACATCATTCGATACCAACAGGGATGCTTTGAAGGCAATTTACAATGAGTGGAATTCTGCCAGGACGTTCAGTCAGCGGACTGCGAATATTTGGGGTAACGGAACCGGAGTTCGCAACAACGGATCGTATTTCTTCAACAGCAATTTGGCCGATGCCATTACCGATACTGTGTTTGCGGATAGCGACGCGGATTCATTGACTGGCGGGTTGAATCAAGACTGGTTCTTTGCGAGTGGCAATGATTTAACCGACTTTGTTGGGGCAGGGACTGCGCCGGATCGTTTGGACAACTGAATCCCAGAATGAAGTTCTGTGTATCGCAGCATCATCCCTTGGAGCGAGGGCATACACTCCCCCTAGTAGTGCGGGCATGCATGCCCGCACTACTAGGGGGGAGAGGAAGTTGAGGGTTGGTAAACGGAGAACGGACGGAGCCAAATCTGCGCGAGCACTGCGCCGTTCTTCGCGGCGGATTATGAGAAGCGATGTTAATACAGACGCCTGGGTTTTTTGGATAAAAAGAAAAATCTAGAAATTCTTTCTCAAGTTGGCTCAGAATTCGTATTTCATTCCGAAGGGACTGTTTTCTCAGTTTGTCTTGCAATCTGTTAGTGAGCATCTCCCCGCCAATACATAAGTGACATAAATCCTAAGTGCTGTGCGAGCTTTCTAATCCGGAAAAAGTTCGCAATTGGATTTCGCTTCTCACTGGATTTGCGTTCCTAGGTGTATGTGATGTCGCTGCGCGGCATGAGTTGGTCTGTTCTTTTTGCAGTTTTCGAAGTCTTTGAATTAGATTGTTTTCTTGAGGTATTAGCGATGAGATTTGACGCCACTAAGAAGGCTTTGCAGGATCGATTTTTACAAGCGTATCGTGGGCTTTTGCCTAACTCGGGAAAGCAGTTATGTAAGGTGTCGAAGCAGCGATCGCGTCGGATGCCGCAATTCGAAACGCTTGAGGTTCGGACGGTTTTCGCGATTAGTGAAATAATTGGGTTCGAGAATAATGCGCTCGCATCGGAAGGGTGGCGTACAACCGTTAATCAGGTTGGGGGGACGATCGCACGTGTCGCTAGTGATTCCGATCGTGATAGCCCTTCTCCGTTAGTCGGCCAGAACATGCTATTGTTGCATTCACCTTCGAACCCTGGGAATTTGCAAACAACTGTTGTTAAGCAGGCGCTGAAGGGAGACCAGTTCTATGTATTTGCGGCGTTTGACCCGAACGCGACTCCTCCGAATATGGGCCGAGCGAGGGTTTTTATGTCCGATGCGAACAACGCAAATAACTCAGTCGACCTCTGGAGGTTAACGACAAAAAACACTGTTTGGACAACGCAACCTGTTGAAACCGTGCCTTCTTCGTGGGGAAGTGCAAGTCCAATTACAAATGTTCGATTGGGGGTCGAGCTCAACCAGTACCCGGGTAGTGCAATTGGGTATCATCCCATGAATTTTTTTGTTGATAAGTTGGTTTGGGTGCACAATTCTGTGATCGATAGCAACGATGCGGCTAATGTGATATCCGAGGATGATCCCGCCGGTACAGGTACCGGGGTTAGTGCGTATGTTGGTGGATATCTACCCTATACTTACTCGCTTGACGATGATGCCGGTGGGCGATTTTGGATCGATGGATCCGGGCAGGTGGTGAAAAGTGATTTGGCCGTACAGTCGGGTGGTACTTTCCACATAAGGATTCGCGCTTCCTACGGAGGAGAATCCGTCGTGAGTGGTTTGATTCCCATTTTTGTGACCGATGTTAATGATCCCCCGACATTGGATCCGCTTCAGTCTATCACGCATCCCGAAGATTCCGCGCGGCGTGATATACCGCTCTCCGGAATTACGGATGGAGATTCTGGATCTCAGCCACTGTTGGTAACTGCAATTAGCGATAACCAGGGGCTAATTCCTAACCCAATTGTAGAATACACATCTCCGAACAGCACCGGAAATCTTAAAATCGATACAGTGCCGAATGGAAATGGCTCAGCGAATATTTTCGTCACCGTCACCGATGGTGGTTTGGACAATGATCTTGGCACACCAGGTGATAACTTATCGACGACTCGAGTTTTCAACGTCAATGTAACTCCAGTTAATGACGCGCCGGTCGCAACCGGTACCGCACGACTTGATTCTATCAACGAAGACAATGCAGCTCCCGGTGGAGCAACGATTGCGAAATTGTTCGCAGCGAATTTCAATGACTCGGCTGACAGTTTCCCCGGCGGGTCTTCGGCGAATGCATTCGCAGGCATTGCCGTGACTTCGTACACGGTCGATGCATCCAAGGGCCAATGGCAGTATTCTTCTGGTGCTGGCTGGACCAATTTAGGGAATGTCACCGGACAAGCCGCCGCGACGCTGATTCCAGTGGGGCATTTGCTTCGATTCCTGCCAGCCGCGAATTTCAACGGAGCCGCTCCGACGATCACAGCGTTGCTCATCGATGATAGCCAAGGGGCTGTCTCCTTCGCCACCGGCGTGAATATCTCCGGGAAAGGTGGTACAACCCGTTATTCTGATGCGACGGTGCCCTTGAACCATACGGTCAATCCTGTCAATGATGCGCCTGGCGCAACCAATGGTGCGTCATTAGCTGCCATCAACGAAGACAATGCAAATCCCCCCGGAGCAACGGTTGCGACATTGTTCGCCGCCAATTTCAGTGACGCGGCTGACATTGTTCTCGGCGGGTCTTCTGCGAATGCAATCGCAGGCATCGCTGTTACGTTGTACACGGCCGATGCATCCAAGGGCCAATGGCAGTACTCCTCCGGCGCTGGTTGGGCAACGTTAGCAAGTGTCACCGGACAAGCCGCCGCGACGCTGATTCCAGTGGGGCATTCGCTCCGATTCCTGCCCGCCGCGAATTTCAACGGAGCCGCTCCGACAATCACAGCTTTGCTCATCGATGATAGTGCCGGTCCAATTTCATTCCTCCCTGGAGTGAATATTGCAGCGAAGGGCGGTTCAACCCGTTATTCTGATGCAGCGGTGGCCTTGAACCATACGGTCAATCCTGTCAATGACGCGCCTGTCGCAACCAATGGTGCGTCATTAGCTGCCATTAACGAAGACAATGCAGCTCCCCCAGGAGCAACTGTTGCGACGTTGTTCGCCGCCAATTTCAGTGACGCGGCTGACAGTGTGCCCGGCGGGTCTTCGGCGAATGCACTAGCAGGCATCGCCGTGACGTTGTATACGGCCGATGCATCCAAGGGTCAATGGCAGTACTCCTCCGGCGCTGGCTGGACAAATTTAGGGAATGTCACCGGACAATCCGCCGCAACGCTGATTCCAGTGGGGCATTCGCTCCGATTCCTCCCAGTCGCGAATTTCAACGGAGCCGCTCCGACCATTACAGCATTGCTCATCGACGATAGTTCCGGCCCAATTAACTTCATGACCGGAGTGAATATCCCAGAGAAGGGAGGTGCAACCCCTTATTCGGCTTCAACGGTGCCCTTGAACCATACGGTTAATCCCGTCAATGACGCCCCCGTCGCAACCGGTGTCGCGCGACTCGCTCCTATCAACGAAGACAACGCCAATCCGCCCGGAGCAACCGTTACTTCGTTGTTCATCGCTGATTTTGATGACTCAAAGGACAACGTTGCCGGCGGTTCATCCGCAAACTCACTCGCAGGTATTGCAGTGATTCTCTATACCGCCAATGCTGCCAAGGGCCAATGGCAGTATTCCTCCGGCGCTGGCTGGACAACCTTAGCCAGTGTCACCGGACAATCCGCCGCGACACTGATTCCTGCAGGACATTTGCTCCGATTCCTTCCAGCCGCGAATTTCAATGGACCCGCTCCGACGATAACAGCCTTGCTCATTGATGATAGCTCAGGACCAGTTCCCTTACTCCCAGTACTGAATATTTCCGAGAAAGGTGGTACAACCCGTTACTCTGCCTCAGCGGTGACATTGAGCCATACTGTCAACGCCATTAATGATGGCCCAACCGATATCGCGCTGGCGCCAAACTCCATCCCGGAGAATGCCGTTGCCAATGCGACGGTCGGTACCCTCCGAACTGTTGATGCCGACGTTGGAAACACTTTCACGTACACATTCGTAGCTGGGACGGGCGATAGTGATAACGCGATGTTCCGAATCAGCGGTTCGACCCTTCGCGCCGCACCAAGCTTCGACTACGAGACGAAATCAAGCTACACGATCCGGGTCAAAACCACGGATCAAGGTGGTTTGTCGGTCGAGAAGGCTTTAAACATCAACGTCACCAACGTAAACGATGTACCCGTATTCAATGCTCCTGAGTACGAGTTCGAAGTTGAAAACGGTAGTCAGCACCGACCCAGCTTGCAACCAAACAACGGGCAATGGAAGCCCAGCATTAGCCGAGATGGTAGACTTGTTAGTTTCGTAAGCTACGCTACCAATTTCGTCGATGTCGATTTCGACATGGATGTCTTTGTTAAAAACACCCGAAGCGGAGCTTTCATTGAAGCTTCGAACACGAGCACGGGTGGTCGCTCGAACGGGGATTCGTTCAATCCAACATTAACCCCTGATGGTCGCTACGTGGTGTTCGAAAGCTATGCATCGAACTTGGTCCCTGAAGATACGAGTAGTGTTGGGGATATCTTCATCCGAGATCTCGTTCTCGGAACCCTTACGCGCGTGTCGACAAGCTCTTCTGGGGAAGAAGCCAATGGAAGGTCGTATAGCCCAAGTATCAGCGACGATGGTCGTTATATTGTGTTCCGAAGCGATGCGACCAACCTTGTGGAAGGAGACACAAATAACTTTGGTGACGTATTCGTCAAAGACTTAGTAGTGGGTACTCTGACCCGTGTTTCCGTTGCTGAAAACGGAGCGCAAGGAAACAACCACTCATTTGAACCGATCATCAGCGGTGATGGGAATTATGTGGTCTTCCGTAGTTATGCGTCCAACCTCGTTCCTGGGCCTGACAACAATTTCGAAGATGTTTATCGGAAGAATTTGTCCACAGGTGAAATAGTCCGGGTCAATACGAGCTCATCCGGACAGCAAGGTAACAATGCGGTTTGGTATCCAACCATCAGTTACGATGGAAGGTATGTCAGCTTCCCGAGCACCGCTAACAACCTTGTCGTTGGTGACACCAACAACAGCTGGGATGTCTTCGTCAAGGATATGGTAACGGGAACGACCGTCCGAGCCTCCACCAGTAGCACCGGTGGGCAAGGTGACGGAATTTCCAACTATGCGAATATCAGTGGTGATGGTCGCTATGTCTCGTTCGTAAGTTTTGCAACGAATTTTGTTCCTGGCGACACGAACGCTAAGTCTGATATCTTCGTTAAAGACTTGGTAACAGGGCTGCTCACGAGGGTCTCGACGGATAGTGCAGGCTCGCAAGCAAACGATGCTTCAACAGAAGCAATCATAGGAGCAAGTGGTGTCTATGTAGCTTTCGCATCTACGGCGACAAATCTCATTCCTAACGACACGAATGGCGTCGCGGATATTTTCGTTAAGAATATCGAGACTGGCGAAACGACACGAGCTGCAAGCCGAAACACCGGTGTGTTCATTGGAACCGTCTCGGGTAGCGATCAAGACGCCGGAGCCTCGCTTAGCTACTCGTTGAGTGGACCTGGTGCCGATCAGTTTGTGATGGATCCGTCGTCCGGACAAATCACTTTGTCACCGACTGCGCTTATGAATTACGACCTGCAACCTACCTACTCGTTGACTGCAACCATCAGTGATGGCCAACTTAGCAGTACCGTACCTGTGACAATTCACGTCACCATCGGGTTCAACAGACCGTCTGACATCCTACTCTCTCCATCTTCGATCGAAGAGAATGCAGGTGACAACGTTGTGGTTGGAAATCTCTCGTCGATCGATCCAAACACAGGTGATACATTTACGTATACGCTAGTGGAGGGACTTGGAAGCACCGATAACGCGGCGTTTACCATCGAAGGCAATCAGTTGCGTGCAGTCAACAGCTTTGATTACGAAACTAAAAACAGTTACTCCATTCGCATCCGATCGACCGATCAAAGCGATCTTTTTAAAGAAAAGATTCTCACGATTCGTGTGATCGATGTTGACGAAGGATTCCCGTTGTTCGGTACGGTTGGCAACGATGTTTTTGTCGCTAACTATACTGGCGATGGTACCACTCACTCTTGGGCTGTAACTCGCAATGGTGTCTCTGTTTTCAACGGAACACTGCCAGGTATGCTAATGATCGATGGTCTGGGTGGTACAGACAGTTTGGATGTCGTAGGCAGGGGAGTGGATGATTCATTCCAGTTGGAAGGTGGGCAGATTTTCGTCAACAGCGGCAAACTACGTTTCCCACGAATCGAATCGATTAAAGTGCTCGGCGGGCTTGGTAACGACGCTTTGGTAACTGTTACTCCACTTACGTCCGGAGTCGCCGGCACGTTCGATGGTGGTGCAGGTAGCGATCGATTTGAAGCTGCATCGGCTTCAAACGTTTGGAATATCACCGGCACAGATGCTGGACAATTGAACAGCGGCTTTTCGTTCGTTGCAACCGAGTCGCTGGTTGGCGGGGCCGGTGACGACCAATTCGTGTTATCTGCACTCGGGAAAACCACTGGCCCGATCTTGGGTGGTGCTGGTAGCGACACTTTGAACCTGTCCGCGAAAACTACTGCACACACTGTGAACTTGCAGGCTAATTCGGCCACCTCCACAGGGGGTATCGGTGGCTTGGAGGTTGTCATCGGTGGTTCAGCGGCCGCGATTGTCGACGTCCTGATTGGAGCAAATAGCGATACGAACTGGACGATTAATGCGGCAGATGCAGGATCGTTGACGAGTGCTGCCACAGGTACCGTTCAGTTTAGAGGTTTCGAAAGCCTCACCGGTGGAACCTCCGTCGATAACTTTGTGATAAGCAGCACTGGTAGCGTGTCAAAGGTACTCACAGGAGGTACAGCAGCAGGCGTCGTCGATACCTTGGATTTGTCATCGAAAACCGCTGCATTGGATTTCCGTGTTGATGCAACGGCGAGCACCGTTCCGGGGATCGTTGGCAGTTATGTTGGTTTGGAAACTATTACCGGCAACGGTGTAGCTGGCTCGAAGGTGACCCGTGTGAATAACACAACAACCGCTTGGGCCGTGAATAACCTGGGGCAAATCGTTGTCAATTCTGTCGCTTATGCAAACGTATCCACGATTGTCGGTGGCATTGGTTCTGACACATTGACTGGTCCGTCCTTGGCCAGTGGAGTAGCTACTTGGACCGTTAATGCCGCAAACGGCGGAACACTATCGATCCCAAGTGTCGCAACCATCGCCTTTAGTGGGGTCGACGGATTGACGGGAGGTACCGGAGACGATGCGTTCGAGATTTTGCCAGCAGGATCACTCAGTGGCTTGCTTAATGGTGGAACGGGAACCGGCTTTAATTCACTGAGTTACGCACAGTGGACAACGGGTGTTGCGGTTAATTTATCTGTTGCCACTGCGGCCAATTCGACTGTGGTAGCCGGAGTGACCAGTAACATTCAAATGGTAACAGGTGGAAGTGGCAACGACACGCTTCGTGGTTCTACATCGAAAGCGGCGGTGCTTGTCGGCTTAGCAGGTAACGACACGTTGGTGGGTGGCAGCCAACGCGATCTGCTCATCGGAGGTACCGGTGCTGACCTGTTGCAAAGTGCTAACGGGGATGATTTGCTTGTCTCTGGTCGCACTGCATACGACACCAACTGGGATGCTCTAAAGGCGATTCACTCTGAATGGACTTCCGCGAGGACTTTCGCTCAACGCACCGCCAACATCTGGGGCAACGGAACTGGGACTCGCAACAATGGGGCGTATTTCCTCAACAGCAATCCGGCTGATGCGATCACCGATACGGTGTTTGCCGATACCGATGCCGATTCATTGACCGGTGGGTTGAACCAAGACTGGTTCTTCGCAAGCGTTAACGACCTGACCGACTTTGTCGGAACAGGAACCGCTCCAGATCGTTTGGATAACTAATCCCTAGTCGTTCACCGATCGTCCAAAATCAATCTTCCAAAACAGGTAGCGTGCTCTGCAGCTACCTGTTTTCGTTTCTACAAATGCCGAGCTTCAATTACCAGCCTATCGGGAGCTTTCAAGCGACTCGATGCGTTAGGAGCATTCGAGATGAATGCACCAACGGCGCGATGCAGCTCGCGGCATAACGGCTCGCGGAATAAAGGCTGATCGCCGCAAGCAAATGGCGATTCTCTCCAAATCCACCCCAACACTACTGCCCCCAGCCCTGCTAACCCCAGCCCTACGCAGCGCACAACTCGCGACAGACGAGCGATAATCCCGACACTCAATAAGGGAAAATCCTTACAGCCAGTTCAATGCTCTAGAGCATCCAGATGGTCACAATGAACCGCCAAGTTGGAACAGTTGGCACGAAAGGTTTTTATTCCGATTCATTTTCAACGCGAGGATGTCATGAAGCCCGTTCTTCGAACGATTTTCACGCAATACCACGATTATATTGGCGTCGAGAAATCATGCTTCTTGGTCTTCAAAGCCGCACTCTTCTTCTTGATCCTGACGAACTGCGTCAACGCTCAAGAAGCAGGTGCCGATGCCGAACCTCAACAAGTCAACGCACTGTTCTGGCTCCTAAAAGTCTCCGGATGGATCGGTGTCTTCATCCTCCTGCTTTCGATTTACTTCGTCTCGCTGCTGATCCGCTCGATCCTGGAAATTCGTGAATCGGTAGTCCGACCTCCGGAAGTCTGCGAAGCGGTCAATTCCCTCCTCGCCGAGAACAAAACAAAAGAAGCGATCGATGTCCTCCAAGCTGACGACTCGGCGTACAGCAAGGTCCTCTTGGCCGGTATCGCCGATCTGAAATACGGATTTGAAGATGCCCGAGAAAAGCTTTATCGAACCATCGATGACGTGGCTGGGGGTATGGAACGATCCATCAGCAATCTCGCGGTCCTGGGAACCCTCGGCCCAATGATCGGTCTGCTCGGAACCCTCAAAGGAATGATCTCGAGTTTCGCGGCAATCGCGATTTCCGGAACAAGCCTTGAAGCTGCGAAAATTGCAGAAGGGATTTCCGAAGCACTCGTGCTGACATTCGAAGGTGTGCTGCTCTCCGTGCCGGCGATCTTCTTCTACTCGTACTTCCGCAACAAAATCGCAGCAGTTATCTCGAAATTAGCTGCAAACGCGGAAGACGAACTTCGCGCTTTTGCTTCTAGGCTGAAAACTAAACAACCGCCTCAGGTCTAAAAGTATGTCAGGCTCAATTCCAGGATCCGCTGACAAAGCTGAACCAAATTTGGTTCCCGTCCTCGACATGGTTTTCCAATTGATCACCTTCTTCATGCTTGTAATCAATTTCAAAGCCGCGATGGTCGATCGCGATCTCGCTCTGCCAGTCCTCGGTTCGGCAATGCCCGTCGAAGAACCCGCAGATAACGAAGTGCTCGTCTTGAACATAAGAGCCAACGGTGAACTTTGGGTTCGCGGCGAACATCAACCCAATCCACTCGGATTCATCGGTGTTGAAGCGTCGTTGATCGCCACAAGCAAAAGCATTCCCCGGGGTAGCAAACTGCCAACCCGAGTGGTGATACGAGCCGACAAGACCATCAAGGTCAAGCAGGTGCTCGAGCTTACAGATATTTGCCGAGATAAAGGATTCGAGCGTTTCGATTTTCTCGTGGTTCGTTCAGGGAAATAGATGAAGGAAACATGCGAAAGTACTCCAGGTTGGTGAGACGTAGACAATTTGGGAAAACAGCCGGCGATGAGGTCGAACTCAACGTGGCGGCTATGCTTGACATGGCCTTTCAACTCCTAGCCTTCTTTATTTTGACATTCAATCCTTCCGACGTTGAAACCCAGATAACCATGTTCATGCCGGCGACGAAGTCGGTTATCCAATCAGGCGCCGGGGTCTCCGATTCGGCAGAGAAATCCGAACTCGATAGCTTCGGCTTCCCCCTCTCGATCCAAGTTTCCGGAGATGCTGAAGGGGGCCTGACGACGATCACGCTCGGTGATCAAGTGATCAAGAATGACGATGCTAACAAACTGCTAGCAGCCTTTGAGACCGAACTCGTACGCGTGCTACAAGTCCCTGGCTTCGAAGGCGTAGATCTGAATATTGATTCAAACCTCAATTACGACTGGATGATACGAGTCGTCGATACCTTGACGAAGCAAAAGCTTCCCAATGGCGATTACCTAAAGTCCATCAACATCAAGCAATCCCGCTAGTATGCCATTCTCCATAACCATAGTCATACTGCGTCTTGCCCCTCTTTGCATGGCCGTTGTCTGCATGCTCGGTAACTTCAGCTACGGGCAAAATGCAGATCCTGCGGAGGCAACTGGCGGTGCTGAAGTTTTTAACATCAAAGAATCGAGTCCTGAGCTTGATGAACTCTTTACCATCGTTACCGACAAGACGATGGAACTGCGAAAACGTGAAATGCCAGGCTATTGGATTCTGCATAGTTTCTTCAAGGATAAGTCCATCGAAGAATTAAGAACCGATTATCGTTCTCGAAGCGATTTGAAACCGCTTTACCTGCATCCCGGGGATCATCGCGGAGAACTGGTCTACCAAAAGCAAGTTGTGCGTAGGATTGATAAGGAATCGAACAGTGACATTTTCCAAATATGGTGCAGTCGTGACTCCAGCCCATTTTGGCTTCAAGTCTTATTGACCGACAGACTACCACCACCGTTTGCAGACGGCAACGAAAAGAAGTTGGTTGGTAAGCCAATCGAGTTTATTGGGGCTTTCTATAAACTGCATGGTTTTTACCCGGCTTCGTCGAAACCCAATGATAAGCCCAGTATGGCACCACTCTTTATCGGTGTTTTGAATCCACTAGAAGTTCAATCAGCCATCCCTGGGAATGCGAAAACCTTTGCGCAATCCTTCCGGCCCTTGGCGCTCGCTGTCATCGGTTGCTTTTTCCTGTTATCGATGACGCTGTTCCTCGCACGCTTTCAGAAGCGATGGAAAGGACGTTCCTTGAGCGTCTCAAGTGACGCTAAACCAGATCTGTCATGGATGCACATCGAAGAGCAAGCGGTCGAGCAATCCAAAATCAAAGATTCAGAAGCTAGCTGACGAGGGAATCGAAGCCACTCAATCGGCGATGACGGGAGTAATTTCGAGGGAGATCTTCTCCAAGCCACGCATGAGGGTCAGAGGGTAGGGTTTGTCGGCCGGCAGTTGCTCGACAATGCTGCGGAAATCCTCAGGGGTAAAGACTCGCTGGGAGGCAATCTCAAGTATCACGTCGTCGATCTGCAAGCCTGCTTTGAATGCCGGACTGTCCGGATTGATCCGTAGTACCGTTACACCACCTCGTACCGGTAACTTCAACTCTCTGGCTTGCTCCTGCGTCATCGGTTCGACCCGCATTCCAACCTTCGCTCGCCGTACTTTACCCACCTCGGATAACTCACTGGTGATCCACTGCACCCGCGAACTTGGAATCGCAAAACCAACACCTTGGAACGATCCACTGGTGGTCATGATCGCCGTGTTGATCCCAACTAACTCCCCTTCGATGTCGACCAAAGCTCCACCGGAATTCCCCGGATTGATCGCCGCATCGGTCTGTAACAACTGGCCTTCGACTAGCCGATTCAGCGCCCTGCCCTTCGAACTGATAATCCCAACGCTCACGGTTTGGTCCAAAGCAAACGGACTGCCGATGGCTAACACCCAGTCCCCAATATGCAACCCATCGGAATTGCCAATGGCTACATGCGGTAAATCCTCTTCGGATTGGATCCGGAAAATCGCTAAATCGCTCGACGGATCGCTAACCGGATTGCTCCCAGTAAGCTCCCGCCCATCGGCTAGCCGAACGCGGATCCCCTTGGAGTCCTTGATCACATGATGGTTCGTTACGCACAAACCCTTCGCATCGAGGATTACACCCGATCCGATGTTGAAGTTTCTCGCTGAGTTGCTGTCGAGCAAATCGAGCTCGTCCAAAGTCGCATCGACATCAGCACGCTTGGCTAACACGGTCACAACCGCCGGTTGGGCTTTCGTCGCCGCCGCTTGAAAAGCGATCGATAAACTCTTGGCTTGGCTCTTGGCGAGCTGCTGAAGTTCAAGGTCATCGGCAGATACAGGCTCGATAGGAAGCAACGCCGACGCGATAAGGGATAGAAACAAGCTTGCTGAGGCCCGTGCAATGCGGTTTTGGTTCACAAGTGACTTCCTTGCTGGTGTGTCTGTTGACTTCTTTGACGTGTTCGTTGGCATCGCTGGAAATCCCGAAATCGGCCGTTACGCAGCCTACTTTTGGATTCTTTATGCAGTTTTCATTGGGAAGTGAATTTTGGTATGCTTCCATCAACGCCGGTGGGCGAAGTTCACTACGCTTGATTAGTATTCTCGAACGTCTAGCCTTGCTCGTCCAGTATATTCCCTGAATCCAAGACAGAGACTCTCCGTTGATTCCAGCAGTTGTCATTTCCAAGAAGCGTGATGGGGAGAGCCTCACTCGCAGTGAAATCCGATCCTTTATCTCGGAATATACCGCCGGCACCGTGCCGGATTACCAGATGGCCGCTTTGGCTATGGCGATCTTTTTTCAAGGAATGAACTCCGAGGAAACGTCGGAATTGACCGATGCGATGATCGCCACGGGCGATCGGCTTCGTCGTGTCTCAGATCGACCGCGTGTCGATAAGCATTCCACGGGCGGGCTAGGGGACCTGACTTCGCTGATCCTCGCTCCTCTGCTTGCCTGCTGTGACTTGGATGTTCCCATGATCAGTGGTCGTGGACTTGGGATTACCGGTGGAACCCTGGATAAATTAGAAGCCATCCCCGGATACCGATGCGACTTAAGCGAGGCGGCCTCAGAGCAACAGCTTCGTCAAATCGGATGCTTTATCACCGGTGCCACCGAAAAGCTTGTTCCGGCGGACAAAAAACTCTATGGGTTGCGAGATGTTACCGGAACGGTCCCTTCGATTGGGCTGATCACGGCAAGCATCATGTCGAAGAAGATCGCTGAAACCCTCGATGCATTGGTGTTGGATGTGAAGTTCGGCTCGGGTGCCTTCCTCCCGACGCTTGCACGCGCCAAGGAGCTTGCGACATCCCTATGTTCAAATGGTTTGCGAGCTGGGATTCGGACCACGGCCCTTCTTAC